>WNFD01004464.1_pt1 | contig 14847 bp, 13 predicted proteins | sample 5400491 | NCBI WGS metagenome assembly WNFD01 (sample SAMN13153343, study PRJNA577476) | soil metagenome | isolation source: 120 cm saprolite under Douglas fir tree site 2 hole 2 replicate 2 | place: USA:California | collected 2015-04-18
GGACTACCCCGTCTTCCACATCACCTGTATCACCCACCGCAAAGACCCCATCTACGCCGCCACCATCGTAGGCAAGCCCCCCATGGAAGACGCCTGGATGGGCAAGGCCGTCGAGCGCATCTTCCTCCCGCTCATGCAACTCACCCTCCCTGAAATCGTCGACGTCAACCTCCCCCCCGAGGGCGTCTTCCACAACCTCATGATCGTCGCCATCAAAAAATCCTACGCTGGCCACGCGCGAAAAATCATGAACGGCATCTGGGCCATGGGCCAGGCCATGTTCACCAAATGCATCATCGTCGTAGACGAAGACTGCGACGTGCAAGATCTAGCCGAAGTCACATTGCGCGCCACAAATAACATCGACCCCGAGCGCGACATCCAATTCACCCTCGGTCCCATCGACTCTCTCGACCATGCGTCGCGACTCCCCAACTACGGGAGCAAGATGGGCATCGACGCCACGCGCAAATGGGCCGCCGAAGGCTTCACCCGCCCCTGGCCCGCCATGCTCAAAATGGACGCCGAAGTCAAAACAAAGATCGACACCCTCTGGAAAAAACTCGGCATCGAATAACGAACGCTTTTACCGCCCTTATGCTGGAGCCGTTCCAGTGGTCGAGATCAGCGTAAACGTCACACTCCCCTCGGTGCTGCGCCTATGCGGCGTCCCCCGCGGAATCACCACCATGTCACCCTTCTTGAGCGTCAGCGAGGTCGCCCCTTCCGACACAGGAGCAAGCCACTCCCCAGGCTTCGTGTTGCGCGCATTCTTTGGCGTCCCGCCCAGCTCATACTTCGTCGCCCCCTCCAGGATCAAAAAAATGTGATCGCGCCCCTCGTGATACTCAAACTCCTTCGCGCTCTTCTTCTCCTCTGTCGTCAAGACAATCGTAAGCGGAAGCGCCTTCGGTTCGTAGAGATTGTCATTGCCCGGCTTCGCCTGAAGCGCCTTCATCGCATCGGCAAGCTTCTCAGCCGTGAAGACCTGAAACGGCTGAGGCGCAGCAGACCCCGCGCTCTGACCTCCATCAGCGGCTAACGCAAGCCTCTCGGTAAGAGACAAAGTGACGGCGGCGGCAAGCGGAGCTGTCCGGAGGAAGTTGCGGCGAGTGTGATCGTTGGCCATTGAAAAAGTGAATCACATTTACAGCAACGCTGCCAAGAGGGTCAACTCACCCCATGCGTCGCAAGCGTAATCGTCACCACGTCATTCGGGGTCTTGGTCGTCCCCCCATCATGTTGCGGATGAAACTCGATCCTCATCGTCGTTGCATTGACGACGACGCGAAGGTAGCCATAGTCCGTCGTATCGTAGTTCTCCAGCGTCAATGTGTCGTCGATCTTGTAGGGCGTCCGGTACGTGGCACGCATCGGCGAAAGCGGTGAATGCCCTCCGCACCCCGCCACCAGAAATGGAATCTGCATCGCGGTCACGGTCCGCGTATAGCGCTGGTAGTTATGCGCGTGGCCGGAGAAGACCGCATGCGGCCACACCCCCGCCGCCGTGCACGCGCTATCGATATCCGCCAGCATCAACGGGCTGCCGCCATGGACTGCACCGCCGGTGAACGGCGGATGATGCACCGCGATAATCACCGCGCCAGTAAAGTTGTCGCTCTTCACCCGCTTCAGCGCCGCCGTAAGAAAAGCAATCTGCCGCCCATCGAGCACCGTATTCTGCCCGTTCTCACTCGAGATGACTCCCGGGTCTTCGAGCACATTGCTGTAAAGACCCAGGATGCGAACGAACGGCGCTTCCAGCGTAAAGTACACCCCAGGCTGAGTCATCGTAGTGCGCAGCAGATTACCGGCATCCGGCGATGGCACTGGCGTTGCGCTACAAAAATTCCTCAAAAACGCATCGAGCGTCGGCGCAGGGTCTTTTGGATACACGACACCATCGTGATTGCCCGCGATAGCCAGAATCGGCGCAGGATAGTCGCGGTACGGCTCGTAGAACTGATCGTAGTAGTACGTCGCCTCGCCGAAGTAGTACACCAGATCGCCCAGCTGAAACAGAAACGAAGGCACATCCGCTAAATTCGCTTCGTTGAAGTCCGTCACCATCTTGTCCGCCACCAGCGACTGTGTCGCCGGGCCAACAACGCTTCCAGTGTCGCCCACCGAATGAAAGACGATCTGCCCCGCCTGCTGAATCGTCGCGACCTTTGCCGCCCCCGCACTGCCGTACACCTGTGCCAGCGTGAGAACTGGCTCTACTGCGCCACCCCGCGGCTGAGGTACCGGTTCAAGCTTGCGGATCTCCTGAAGCTTCTGATCCGTGACCGGGTCCTTGAATCCCGTCGGATCGGGAGAAGGCTTCGGCTGACCGAAAACCGGCTGGCCACTCACGCCGCCGCCGGTCGCACGCGCTGGCGTTTTAGGATGCTTCTTCGTGCGGTCTGAGGCAGGATCAGGTGGGTTCCTCGGCATATCGCTCCCCTAATGTCGACTCGCCAATAGCATACCGCCCACATGTTACGAAACAGCGAAGAAAGCAAAACGCCATAGGCAGCCTCCCTACACGATAGAATCGGCTGTACTTTACAGAGCCACCGGGGAACGAATGAAGCCAGCAGCAGTTGCAGGTCTTGCAGTTCTTCTCGTCCTTGTTTCAGCGGCGAACGCGCAAACCGGAGAAGCAAACCGCTTCGGCAGCAAAAACACCTACTCCGCCTTTCTCGAATACTCCAACGACTCCAGCCACATCCTCCTCGGAAGTTCGCCAAATCGAAGGTTCGTCAGCCTCGGGCTCCAATATGAACGCCGTCTCCTATCGAACCACGCCTTTGTCTGGAGATATGCCGCAGAGTTCCGTCCTCTCGTTCTTGAGAGCGACCCGACTGCAACCCTGACAATCTCGATAGTTGCGCCTTCTCCAACGATAACCGTCATCGAGCCGACGGCTGCCACATTGCAATGCATCGCCGGACAAAGGACTTTTTCAGGGACTGACCCAATTACCGGGATCCATTATTCAGAAACTATTCTGACAACCTGCGGACGCCGTTGGACCTATGCGCAGGGCCTCTCCCCCGCAGGAACAAGAATCAATCTCCTTCCTTATCGAAGGCTTCAGCCGACCGCCAGTTTTCTTGCTGGCTATCTCCTCTCGGCGAAGAAAATTCCACTCGACTCTGCTGGTGCCTTCAACTTCACCTTCGAATTCGGAGCAGGCCTAGAGTATTATCAGTCCCAATCCCGCTCTATCCGCCTCGAATATCAAATCCAGCACTTCTCAAACGCGCGCACGGCCCAAACCAATCCGGGGGTCGACAACGGACTATTCAAGTTGACCTACAGCTTCGGCAGATAGCGGAGGTTCTTCCTCACTCCGCGCCCTTCAAGGTAATCGTCTTCAAATTCCGCACCCACCGCTGCGGTTTCTTGTCCGCGCTATCGACGAGCTTGAACTGCCCGTCAGCTCCCAGCGGCTTCCCACCCATGCTGGTCGCCACAATCACCTCGCCGTTATGCTCCGAGCCTTCAATCTCCGTCGCCGAGTAAAGTACCCAGTACTTGTCCGTTCCCTCCGCCACAAGATAACTCCGCAGCATCTTCCGGTGTGTCGTCTTATCGACAGGGAATCCATACTTCGCCAGCAGATCGCCCAGCAGCACGCCAGTGTACGTTTCGTCGACCTTAGTATGTTCGTTGTGGACCGTCACCGTCTTCTGCGGCATCGCCTGAAGCTCGGCAACCGACAGCGTAGCCGCCTTCCCGTCGACAGTTAGTGTCAGACTCGTCGAAGGAGGCGCAGCCGCATGGTCATGCTCCGCCATCTCTGTCTTTGCTGCAGTCTGAGCGTTCGCACCCACAGAGCCCATCGTCGCCAAACACAGAGCAAACACGCACGAGAGGGAAGCCGCAGTCTTCACGCCTTTTAGCCTACCCCGCCCCCGTCGTATACTCAAGGTATGTCTATCGTCAAGGACGCAGCAGCCGTTGCCAAGGGAATGAGCATCACCCTTAAGGAGATCTTCCAGCCGACAGAGGTCGAGAACTACCCCGACGGCAAAGGTCCCATGCGCGGAGCAAAGTTCGAGGAGCGCTTCCGCGGCAAACACCAGCTCCAGCGCGACGAAAACGGCCTGGAGAAGTGTGTCGCCTGCTTCCTCTGCGCCGCCGCCTGCCCTTCGAACTGCATCTACATCGAAGCCGCCGAAAACACCGCGGAGAAGCGCATCTCCAGCGCCGAGCGTTACGCCAAGGTCTACAACATCGACTACAACCGCTGCATCTTCTGCGGCTACTGTGTCGAGGCTTGCCCCACCGACGCCATCACCCACGGCCACGGCTTCGAACTCGCCAGCCTCAACGCCACCACTCTCGTCATGCGCAAGGAAGACCTCCTCGTTCCTACGCCGATGCTCCCGGACGTAGTGGACTCGGACAAGGACCAGGCCGAAATCCTCGCCTGAAAGATTCAGGTAGAAGCGTGGAAACTAACGGTGAGCCTTGACGGCTCGCCGTACTATGATGAGCGCGAGAGTGCACCGCGCAACCAATGAAGGACATCAGATGAAAATGACTACAGCCCAGCAACATCCTCTTGAAAAGATTCTCGAGAATCGAATAGCCATCATCGACGGAGCGATGGGCACGACGATCCGCACCTACGGCATGAAGGAAGCTGACATCCGCGGGGAGCGCTTTAAGGACTCGAAAAAGGACCTGCTGAACAATGGTGACCTCTTCTCCCTGACTCAGCCGAAGATGATCTGCGACATCCATCGCCGCTTCTTGGACGCCGGCGCCGACATCATCGAGACCAACACCTTCGGCGCCACCAGCATCACCCAGAGCGAGTTTTTCGTCGACGATCCGCGCGAGCACGGCGGCCGCAAGGACCCCGAGTTCTACCAGAAGATCATCGACGATCCGATGCTCAACAACCTGGCCTGGGAGATCAATGAGCAATCCGCGCGGCAGTGCCGTGAGTGGGCTGATCGTGCGGCGAACGCAACCGGACGTCAGCGCTTCGTTGCGGGGGCCATCGGGCCGCTGACCGTGTCTCTCTCCAACTCACCCGATGCCGACGACGCAGGCTTCCGGGTGGTCACCTTCGACCAAGTTAAAACCGCATACGCCCAGCAGGTGCGCGCCCTCATCGCCGGAGGCTCCGATCTGCTTCTCGTCGAAACCATCTTCGATTCGCTGAATGCCAAAGCCGCACTCGTCGCCATCCGTGAGGTGTTCGATCAGGATGGCAAGAAGCTGCCGGTGATGATCTCGGCAGCAGTAGGGCGTGGCGGCGAGACACTGATCTCCGCGCAGACCACGGAAGCCTTCTGGAATGCAGTCAAGCACGTGAAGCCGCTGTCCGTCGGGCTCAACTGCTCTCTCGGCCCCGATCTGATGTATCCGTTCCTCGAGGAGCTCTCGGAGAAGGCCGACGTTGCGATCTCGTGCTACCCGAATGCCGGCTTGCCGAACCCCCTCTCGGAGACCGGGTTCGATCTAGGCCCCGACGACATGGCTCGATATCTCGGAGGCTTTGCAAAAGCCGGGCTGATCAACATAGCCGGCGGCTGCTGCGGCAACACACCCGAACACATCGCGGCTATCGCCAAAGCACTCGAAGGCCAGCCTCCGCGGAAGCTCGGCCAGATCGAGGTCGCAGCGTGAGCGAGGCTATCGAGACGAAGCCCCTCCGTCTGTCCGGATCACAGCCGTTCACCCAGCAGCGAGGCGTCTTCATCATGATCGGTGAGCGGACTAACGTGGCCGGTTCGCCGAAGTTCGCCAGGCTCGTCAAGGAAGGCAAATACGAAGAAGCGGTAAGCGTGGCCCGGCAGCAAGTCGAGAATGGGGCAAATGTCCTCGACATCTGCATGGACGAGGGCATGATCGACGGCGTAGCGGCCATGACGCGCTACTTGCAGTTGCTGGCGAGCGAGCCCGAGGTTGCCAAGGTGCCCTTCATGGTGGACTCCTCGAAATGGGAGGTCATCGAGGCAGGTCTAAAGTGCCTGCAGGGCAAAGGCATCGTCAACTCCATCTCGCTGAAGGAAGGCGAAGAGAAGTTCCGCCAAAACGCCGCGACGGTGCTGAAATATGGCGCAGCAGTGGTCGTGATGGCCTTCGACGAACAGGGCCAGGCCGCAACCTACGAGGAAAAGATCCGCATCTGCGAGCGCGCCTACAGGATTCTGGTCGACGAAGTCGGCTTCCCACCCGAAGACATCATCTTCGACCCCAACATCCTCACTGTTGCCACCGGCATGGAGGAGCACAACAACTACGCGGTCGACTTCATCAACGCCACGCGCTGGATCAAGGCCAACCTGCCGCACGCCAAGGTCTCGGGCGGCGTTTCGAACATCTCGTTCAGCTTTCGCGGCAACAACAAGGTCCGCGAGGCCATGCACTCAGCATTTCTTTATCACGCCATCGCGGCGGGCCTGGACATGGGCATCGTGAACGCCGGCATGCTCGAGGTGTACCAGGAGATTGAGCCCGAGCTGAAGGTGCTGGTCGAGGACGTACTCCTCAACCGCCGTCCCGACGCGACAGAGCGCCTGGTGGAGTTCGGCGAAACCCTGAAGGGCGCCGGCTCAGTCGCAAGTGAAAAGAAGGCCGAAGAGTGGCGCAACGGCACAGTCGAGGAGCGTCTTTCTCACGCGCTGGTCAAGGGGATCGACACCTACATCGAGATCGACGCCGAGGAAGCCCGGGTCAAGCTGGGCCGCCCTCTATTGGTCATCGAAGGCCCGCTGATGGACGGCATGGGCGTAGTGGGCGACCTGTTCGGAGCGGGCAAAATGTTTTTGCCTCAGGTGGTCAAGTCTGCCCGCGTGATGAAGAAGGCCGTGGCGCACCTGACACCATTCATGGAAGCCGAGAAGGCCGCGATGGAAGCGTCCGGCCAAGTGGTGAAAGCCCAGGGAAAAATCCTGCTCGCAACCGTCAAGGGTGACGTTCACGACATTGGCAAGAACATCGTCGGCGTCGTCCTCGCCTGCAATAACTACGAGGTGATCGACATGGGGGTGATGGTCTCCAGCGAAAAGATCCTCGAACGCGCCAAGGCGGAGAAGGTGGACCTGATCGGCCTCAGCGGCCTGATCACGCCGTCTCTAGACGAGATGGTGCACGTCGCCCGCGAGATGGAGCGCCAGGGTTTCAAGCTGCCGCTGCTCGTCGGCGGAGCAACCACGAGCCGCCGTCACACCGCCGTCAAGATTGCGCCGCACTACAGCGAGCCAGTGGTCCACGTGCTGGATGCCAGCCGCGCGGTGCCCGTGACAACCAGCCTTCTGAGTGAGGAAGGCAAGTCGGCGTTCGTGGTGCAGCATCGCGCTGAATACGAGGCGCTCCGCAAGGCCCACGCCGCGCCGCGCCAGACAGTCGTCTCCCTTGAGACCGCTCGCGCAAGACGGACTCCGATCGAGTGGCGTGCCGAAGACCTACCCGTACCCGCGTTTACCGGCGTGCGCGTGCTGGACAACTTCCCACTCGCGACCCTGCGCGAGTTCATCGACTGGACGCCACTCTTCCACGCATGGGGGCTCAAAGGCGTTTACCCACGCATTCTTGATCACGAAGAGCAGGGGGAACAAGCGCGACAGCTCTTCACCGATGCCAACGCACTCCTCGATCGCATCATCGAGAAGAACCTGATCACGGCTCGAGCCGTATACGGCTTCTTTACCGCCAGTGCCGTGGGCGACGATATCGAACTCTACACCGACGACACGCGCGAAAAAGTTCTCGAGCGATTCCACTTCCTCCGCCAGCAGGCAAACAAAGAAGGCAGCGAGCCGTGCCGATCACTAGCCGACTTCATCGCGCCGAAGGAAACCGGTCTGCCCGATCACATCGGCGCCTTCGCAGTCACCAGCGGAATCGGCCTGAAGGAGTTGTGCGACCGCTTCAGAGCCGACAACGACGACTACAACGCGATCATGGCAGAGGCCATCGCCGATCGTCTGGCTGAAGCCTTCGCCGAATGCCTGCACAAGCGCGTCCGCGAGGAATGGGGCTACGGTTGCGAAGAACATCTGAGCAATGCGGAACTCATCCAGGAGAAGTATCGTGGCATCAGGCCGGCCGCGGGTTACCCGGCGTGCCCCGACCACACCGAAAAGGGCACCCTCTGGCGTTTGCTCGATGTGCAGGCGAACACCGGGATGCTGATTACGGAGTCGTTTGCGATGTGGCCTGGCTCCAGCGTAAGCGGCCTCTACTTCGCGCATCCGGAATCGCGATATTTCTCGCTCGGCAAGATCGACCGCGATCAGGTCGCCGACTATCACGAACGCAAGGGGATGAGCGTGGCAGAGGTCGAGCGATGGCTAGGGCAAAACCTCAACTACGACCCGGGCTAATGAAATCCTCAGTCCAGCATCCGCGGGGCGTTTTATGTCGTATAGCCGACATAATGCAGTTGAGGTCGTGAAAAAAATCTCTGAACCGCCGGTAAAATAAGAATGGCCGCCTACCGCGGAAATCTCGAAACAAATTGCCGTCGTTCCACCGAAAATTTCTTGCTAAGGTATGCGCGCAGAAAGTACTCTCTTAGCGAAATCCATGGCAGGCAACGCAACAATGGAAACTCCTCCAGAGAACAAACGTGCAATCCTCCACATCTGCACACGCGAAACGATCCGTCCTCTTCGCGACCGTGTTCTGACCCTCTCAGGATTTGACGTCGACTCCACCCTCAGTTACACCGAAGCTCTGTCCATGTTCTGGGGCCGTCATTACGATCTGGTCCTGATCGACGTCGAAGGCGAGACCGGCATTCCGCAGGCCGAACATCTCTGCTACGAGATTAAGACCGCCCAGCCGGAGCAACTCGTCGCCTTCGTCTGCAACTGGCGCGTCGCTATCATGACCGATTGCCCGGATGAGATTCTCCGCACCGAGTTCGACCCCGCCGCCTTCGCCAAGGGCGTGCGCGAAATCGTCCCTCCGACAGCCTGATATCCCGTCTGCCTGAATCCAGACCGCCTGATCCAAATTACTGCTGCGGCACCGGGATCAGACGTTTATCCGGGCCAACCATCATCTTTGGCTCGGTGGTGGTCGGCGCAGTGGTGGTCGTTGTGCCCGCCTGGTCATGCGCCGCGACTGTCGTCTGAGTCGCGGAAGTGGTGTCGGACGAAGTCGTCGGCGCCGTCGTTGTTCCACTCTGCGTATTCGCCGCCGGCGCAGTGCTCGTCGTGGAACTCCCGGTCTTCTTCTTCGCCTTTGTGGTCGCCGTGGTCTGGGCCATAGCCATCGATCCCGTCACCAGAAAAGCGCTCATCCAGAAACTGGCAGCAAACTTCAAATAGGTCTTCATAACGTCCTCTCCTGAACAGGCTTCGACTCACGTAGCCTATCCAGTACACCCACCCCGTCGCATCCAGTCGATACAACTTCTGCACCACCGAACATCCAGAGTTGCGGCCCTCCACCTGCTGTGATACAAACGATATATTCCAGTCTGCTTCGGCAGATTTGAATTTCATGCAGAGTGGTTGAGGGACGAGCCCTTTGACGCCACGACAACCGGACAGAACAAAGGCGTACCGGTGTCAACTCTCTCCTGGAAGGCTGTAGCCCAGGGAACATGAGATTCGGCCCACGCAGTCCGGATCATGGCCTGCACCCGCATTTCACCTTCCCGGCCATCTCTGGCCACCCTTCCAAAGAGAAAAGTCAAAAAGCTCAGAGCCCTTTCCCCTCGGAAAGAGCCTCATGAACTATTCCTGTAGCCGGTATGAGCTGAAGTGCAACGAGTGCGGCAAGCAGTTCGGCAACCAACCCCTCTCCGCCTGCCCCGACTGCCTCGCCCCCCTCGAAGTCGCCTACGACCTCGAAGCCGTCCGCGGCATCTTCACCAAGGAAAACATCGCCGCCGGCCCCGCTAACATCTGGCGTTACGCCGCTCTCCTCCCCATCCCCGACGGCTTCCAGCCCGATCTCCCCGTAGGCTTCACCCCGCTCATCCGCGCAAAGAATCTCGGGCTACGCATCGGCGCAACCAATCTCTACATCAAAAACGACGCCGTCTGTTTCCCAACCCTAAGCTTCAAAGACCGCGTCGTCTCCGTCGCACTCGCCAACGCGCGCAAGTTCGGCTTCGAGACCGTCGGCTGCTCCTCCACCGGCAATCTCGCCAACTCCGTCGCAGCCCAATCCGCCCGCCTCGGCCTCAAGGCCTGCATCCTCGTCCCCGCCGATCTCGAGCAAGCAAAAATCCTCAACACCCAGGTCTACGGCGCCCGTCTCGTCCGCATCGACGGCAACTACGACCACGTCAACCGCCTCTGCACCCAGATCGCCGACGAATACGCCTGGGGCTTCGTCAACGTGAACCTCCGCCCCTACTACGCCGAAGGCTCCAAGACCGTAGGCTACGAGATCGCCGAGCAACTCGGCTGGCGTCTCCCCGACAACGTCGTCGTCCCGATGGCCGGCGGCTCGCTCATCCGCAAAATCCGCAAAGCCTTCAACGAACTTATCTACCTCGGCCTCGTCGAAGAAAAACCCGTCCGCTTCTTCGGAGCCCAGGCCACCGGCTGCTCGCCCATCTCCGTCGCAGTTAAGCAGGGAACTGACGACGTCGTTCCGCAACGCCCCAACACCATCGCCCGCTCGCTCGCTATCGGCAATCCCAACGACGGCCCCGCCGCCTCCCGCATGATCCTCGATTCCGGCGGATGGGCCGAAGACGTCTCCGACGTCGAGATCGTCTCCGGCATCCAGGAGCTAGCCGAAACCGAAGGCATCTTCACCGAGACCGCAGGCGGCGTCACCACCGCCGTCACCGCGCGCCTCTACGCCGACGGCCGCATCGGCAAAGATCAGATCACCGTCACCTGCATCACCGGCAACGGCCTCAAGACCACCGACGCCCTCACCGGCCACTACCTGCAGGAGCGAGCCGTCCGTCCGCGCCTAGCCGACTTCGACACGTACCTCCGCGAACTCGACGGCTTCGCAGAACCCGAACTAGCCACCGCAGGAGCCAAATAAATGCCGATCAAAGTCACCCTACCCACCGCCTTCACCCGCCACACCGATGGCCGCAAACAATTCGACTCCGCCGCCGGCAACCTTCCCGGCCTCCTCGCCGACATCGACCAGACATTCCCAGCCCTCTCCACCCAGATTAAAGGCGAAGACGGCAAGCTTCGCCGCTTCATTAACATCTACGTCAACGACGAAGACATCCGCTTCCTCGGCGGCGAAACCTACGCCTTCCAGGACGGCGACGAAATCATGCTCATCCCCTCCATCGCCGGCGGTTCTCGATAGAGAGCCGCCCAAGGCCCCAATAAAAAATCACCCGACAACCCTCACGATCAAATATCCTGCTCACCATAAGTAATTTTCAAGGTCACATTTAGACCCGAGCTGGAACCGTGAGGTCGTCTCATGTCGAGTCTCCTGCGTAATCTCCGTTACTCCGCCCGTACGTTGTGGAAGAACCCCGGTCTCACCCTCACAGTTCTACTCACCCTTGCCCTCGGCATCGGCGCAAACACCGCCATCTTCACCGTGGACTACGCCACTCTACTCGCCCCCATGCCTTACCCCGAGCCCGACCAGCTCGTCGTCGTCTGGTCGAAGATCCAGACCTTCCACAACGGAATCTCCGCCGGAGACTTCACCGACTGGAAGCGCGAAAACTCAAGCTTCCAGGACATCAACGCCTTCACCGGCGGCTCCTTCAACATCGCCAGCAAGGACCAGCCCGAAAACATCGACGGCAGACAAGTCACCGCCGGCTTCTACAAAATGTTTGGCCGTCCTTTCCTCCTCGGCCGCGACTTCCTGCCCGAAGAGGGCGTCGAGGGCAGGGATCACGTCGTCATCCTCACCCACAAACTGTGGGCACACCTCGGCTCCGATCCCAAAATCATCGGCCAATCCATGCGCATCAACGGCGAGCCCTACACCGTGGTCGGCGTCCTGTCCCCTGGCCTCGACGATCGAGCCCAATCCCAGCTCGCCGTGCCGCTCGTCTTCAAACCCGAGCAGCTCAACCACGACTTCCATTGGCTCCTCTCCATCGCTCGACTCAAACCCGGCGTCACCGTCCAGCAGGCGCAGGCCGACATGGACTCCGTCACCACCCACATCGCCCAGGCCTACCCCAAAAGCAACAAGGGCTGGGGCGTCTTCGTCGAGCCGCTAAAAAACGACTTCCTGCCCAGCGAACGCAAACAGACACTCTGGCTTCTCCTCGGTGCCGTAGCCTTCATCCTGCTCATCGCCTGCGTCAACGTGGCAAATCTTCTCCTCGCCCGCGGCCTCGCCCGGCAAAAGGAACTCGCCATCCGCAGCTCACTCGGAGCGAGTCGCAGAACCATCTTCGAACAACTCATCACCGAAAGTTTATTGCTTGCAATCGTCGGGGGCCTCCTCGGCATCGGCGTTGGCTACGCCATGCTCCAGGCCCTCATAGCCATCATGCCGCGCGGCACGTTGCCGGATGAGGCTGATCTCACCCTCAACCTTCCTATTCTCTTCTTCACGCTTGCCGCGACCACGTTCGCCGGTCTTCTCTTCGGCAGCGCGCCCGCCTGGTATGCCTCCCGCGTCGATCCCGGCGAAGCCCTCAAGGAAAGCAACCGCACTGGCGTAGGAGCAGGCCGCCATCGCCTGCGCCAGACCCTTGTCATCGGCGAGTTCGCCCTCGCCCTCGCACTGCTGGCCGGCGCCGGCCTCGCCATACACAGCTTCCTCAATCTCCTTCGTGTGGACCTCGGCCTCCGCACCGACCACGTCCTCACCTTCTACCTTCCCGTCCCCGACTCGCGCCCCAAAGACCCCGAGAAGATCATCGCCTACTACAAGCAGATTCTCTCCAGCGTCAACGCCGTCCCCGGCGTCACCTCAGCCTCCGCGATGACCGGCCTTCCTCTCTTCGGCGCGGGCTTTGGCATGCCGTTCACCATCGTCGGAAAACCTGCTTTCAACGATCCCTCCATGCGCCCCAACACCGGCTTCGGCATGGTCACGCCCGACTTCTTCAAAACCTTCGGCGTCCGCATGGTCAATGGCCGCTCCTTCACCGAACAGGACACCGCCTCGAGCGTCAAAGTAGCCGTCGTCAACGAAGACTTCGTGAAGAAGTACTTCAAAGGCGTTGACCCGCTCCAGCAGCGTGTCTCGGTCGAGCAGCTCATCCCCGGCGTCACCAAACTCGGCCCGCCCGTCGAGTGGCAGATCATCGGCGTCTACCACAACGTCCGTAGCCGCGGCTTCCGCGAAGACCGCCCCGAGATGGAGATCCCCTTCTGGCAGACCCCCTGGTCCGGTGCAGGCATCGGCGTCCGCACCGTCAACGACCCCGCCGCCATGGTCAAAAGCATCGCCGCCGCCGTCCACTCCGTCGACCCCGAGATAGCCCTCGCCCAACCCCGCTCCATGGACGAGGTCCGCGAGCTGGTTCTCTCCAACGACCGCTTCACTCTCGTCCTCTTCGTCAGCTTCGCCGCCGTCGCGCTTCTTCTCGCCGCACTCGGCGTCTACGGCGTCATGTCCTTCTCGGTGGCGCAGCGCTCGCACGAGATCGCCCTTCGCATGGCCCTCGGGGCAAACCGCGGCCGTGTCATTGCCCTCGTCGTCCGGGAAGGCCTGGTTCTCGCCGTCATCGGCCTCACCGTTGGCCTCATCGGAGCCTACTTCGTCGGCCGCGGCATGCAGAGCACCCTCTACGGAATCGGAAAGCTCGACCTCTCCGTCTTCGCGTCCGTCGCACTCCTGCTGCTCTTCGCGGCGGTCATAGCCTGCCTCGTCCCCGCCCGCCGCGCCGCCTCTGTCGAACCCATGCAAGCCCTAAGAGCGGAGTAAGAAATCGCGTTTGTTTGTCCTCTTTAGCTGGCCGCAAACGAGAGGGTGCCCCATCCATCGCGCCCTTTTGCGAATCGGGGTCCCCATTGAGCTTGTGCAATGGGGTGAGGATGGGTGGGATGCAAACCGTCCGTCAGCCACGACGCCGTTGCTTTTGCCTTTGCTTGTTTCTTCACCCCAACCAGAACCCAAAAAAGAATCGTCATTTCGACCGAAGCTGCTCACGGTCTTATCGTGAGCAGCGTGCACTCGCCGTTCCGGTTGCTGGTTACACCCCAACCACTATCCGCATCAGCGGCGGCCCGACTTCGTTCCGTCCAATCCCAAAGCTAAAAGCTCGGGAGGATACTCCTCCTCGAACACTAACCTCTCCATCAACTTTGCGGAAGCAGCCGTCCGCCACGAGCCGCGGACGCAATCGTGGCGAGCAGCGCGACCATGCAGACGTAGCTGAATGGCCGGTTCAACATCCCCCTCTCGACTCGAGCCGCGCTCAACGGCACCAGCACAAGCAGCAAGCCCCAGAAAACAACATGGACCTTCGGTTGACCAGGCAGGTAAGAACAAGCGAAGGGAAATTTGTGGAACCCATCCAAACAAAGCTCGACCACAATCACACCCACCAGTCCAAGCACGACGAGATGGCCAGCCACCTGCCAGGTGGGCCACCGAAAAAGAAACAGAAAGGCCAGGAGCAGCCAAACCGGTGCACGCGCGATCACCAACAGCGATCGCCGCACCGCCGACTAGGGGGGCCGAGACGAATGTCGCTGCGTCGAGCGCCCGCACTTCGAATAGAAGGCCAGTCATTAACCGTGTTGTGGCGATCGCCATCAGAATTCCGGCTCCGAGGCCGAGCACGACCGGCCACATTCCTTGACGCAGCAAGCGTTTGCAGGAATCTGAGGATCTCTGCCTTGTTCACCCAAAAGGGGCAGTAATTCACTTCACCTGGAACGGCGTCGAATAGACAAACGAATCGCCAGTAACCGTGAAGTTTAGATTATAGGTTCCCGCAGCCATTCCTTTCGTGTTCAGGTTGAAAATGTA
>WNFD01025529.1_pt1 | contig 14846 bp, 14 predicted proteins | sample 5400491 | NCBI WGS metagenome assembly WNFD01 (sample SAMN13153343, study PRJNA577476) | soil metagenome | isolation source: 120 cm saprolite under Douglas fir tree site 2 hole 2 replicate 2 | place: USA:California | collected 2015-04-18
GGAGTTATCCCAGACTGGCGGACTAGTGATTCAGAAAAATCTGGCGGAGAGGGGGGGATTATATTGCGCCTTTTTTCACAACTCTCTTGTTTTCTGTCCCTTCGTCGGGCCACACGCGTACAAATCACGGCCACCACCTATCTTGCAAGCAGGGGGTCACCGGTTCGATCCCGGTCACGTCCACCAACTTAATTCCCGCTCTCTCAATCATTTACGCTGCAATTTCCACTGCACTATTTTGGTGCAATTTCGGTACATTCGGTACAACAGCCACGATTGGATTTTCTGGAAGACTGAATCCAAATCCCACTCGTTCAGCCTCATCGAGGCGCACTTGCAGTTCCTCGTGAAGATGTGAATAGAGTTCGGACATAGATTTCGGCTTGTGGGCCATCCAGAAGTTGTTCAGGTCTTCCAAACAGCGGGCACCGCGTAGCCATGTCTTACGGAAACGTTTGAATGAATCCCAGCCCATTCCTTCCTCATCCAATCCCATCTTGGTGAGGCGAGGCGTAAGCCAGCGGTTCTCCAGGTTGCCGTATAGATGTGGCGTGCCGTTCGCGGTACCGAACAGCAGGCCAGGTTTTGCGGCTGCGTACCGTTGCAGGTACTCTGCAATTTCGGGGTGCAAATCAACCTGCCTTTTGGCAGCGGCAGTTTTCAGGTATTTCACGATGCGCGGCGAGTCCTTCTCCACCTGTTGTTCGATTTTGATGGTCCGACCGTCGTTCGTGAAATGATGGATTTCCACGGCAAGTGCTTCAGAGACTCTCATGCCGGTCGCGGCCAGAAGAACGTACAACGCTTGCTCCTGACCACTACTTGCCTTGATAAGTTCTGAGATTGCGCTTGCCTTGAGCGATGGACGCCTTTGTTCCGCATGCTCAATGACGGGGAGGTCCATTGTTTCGGCATCCCATTTCCTGTTATGGATGGGTTCGCCGTTCGGATTCTTCAAGGATTCCACGACCTGCTTAACGTGCTCGATGTACTTGTTCACAGTTCGTGGTTTGAGCCCCGATGAAGACATCTTTTCGATGAGCGGTTTGACGGACAGATTGTCCACGTTCGCGAGCGGAATGTTCCCAATCGCAGGAAGAATCCATTTGTCCAATGCTCCCTGGATTGTGGCCGCGTAGCTCTGCCGAATTGGCTTGCGCCTGCGATTCTGCAACTGCTGCAGCCAGATTTCAGATTGCTCACGGAACGTGATTCCGGCATCCTGTTTTACGACTTCTTTGAAATATTCAGGAGAGTCCGCTCCGCTTGCTTGGATAATTTCCCTCGCCTTCCGTTTGCGTTCGCTCCTGGAAAGGAGACCGGGGCCAGAGATAGGGCAGACGCGTTCACGGACATGCGTCCGCTTTTCTTGGCCGGGTATGTCTTTCCAGAATCGCACCACAAACCATCTTCCTGATTTTTCCATGTAACCATCTTGACCAGTTCTGCGTGACAAGGACTTGCCTCGTTTCCGCTTCGCTGGCGTCGCTCTGGCGACTGTACCAATCGCGAGATCCGACATCAATGGTGTCTTCGGTTCCATTCTTAGTTCTCGGGGTTCGTTGAAGTGGGGCAGGCGGCTCAGCTGAGTGAACTGCGCAGTTTCGTGGTCGAAAGGGTAGAGATCAAAGAATCCTATCGAAATAACCTCATGAATATGATCGATGATTTAATTCCATTCAATATGTCGGGGAAAAATTGTAAGGCACCGCTCATGCTCTTGGTTAACCCTTAAACGCAACGTTCTCCAGAGAAAGCTAAACCTGTATCTCTTGGCGTGTTCCTCCGTTCGTTCACGAAACATTCCCAATTATTTGCGTCTTCTGGCGAGCCGCGCCATACGAAGGGAAAGATCCCGGAAATTATTGTTCCGGTTAGTAGGGTCCCCAGGCGATAAAGCTCAATCTGGAGAACCGACTGGAAGTCGGGCATTTTAGAAAGTAACAGCCGAATGCTTGCTGCAAAACGCTTGATGACCAAGCGTGGGTGCAAGCGTGGGTGCAACCAAGGAAGAAAAAATTGCTCGCAATTTCTTGTAAGCCACACCAGATAGGGCACTTAGATTTTAGATTCCATCGGCTGTCAACCGAAGGGTTGGCTGGCTAAGAACAAATGATGATCTCCACCAGGACGCCGAAGGGCACTTGTCAAGACTTGTCCATCTTAGAGCGGGCCAAAAACCAATAAGTGACGCCAGGACAGCGACTTAAGGATGTCAGCGGTTCAAATCCAACCGCCCCGTGCCGCTATTTTCCGTTCTCTTAGACACGTACATCGCAATTGCGGGTTGTTCTACAAGAGGGACTCGTCCAACTTGTCTAACAGCTTGACCAGCGGACAAGGAATCCGATTATTCGAAGCTGAGGAGCGAAGGTAAATTCGCGCCCGAATGGCAGACCTTTCGGTTTTTACCCGAAGGGTCTGTCAGTGTCATGTAGGTGAGCTTGCGCCAGGGCGGCATGGAAGACCCTGCGACACCATTCCACAGCACGCTGCTCAACTTCTTGCTTCGCCAGGGACGACGGTTCGGCGATCAACTGAAAGGATGATCTCGCATGCTCGTGCAGACTTGGAGCTCGCCAGGGATTTAGGTGTGGCGCGAGCCAGAATCGCCATAGTTTTCGGAATGTCGTCGCTGCTTGGTCTTTTTATATTGCGCTGAACTCAACGCACGCTCACCGAGGCCGATGATCTCAGACCTCGTCCCATTTCCCGTTTAACCTTCTGCAGATATAAACGCTGCATTTCGTGTCCGGGTTCGCGTCGACGCGAAATTTAGCGTTCCGCAATTCCCGTTTCCACTCACCTGATTTCTATAACCCTTTCGAATGCACGCAAATCGAGCACTGGTCGCATGGAGGGGGCCGTGGCATGCGAACTGCTTTTGAATTGGAAGAACGGACTTATGGCTCATGGCGATTACTCTCGGACCCAGGATTTTCCATGCGCAATAGGCAAGATGAAAGGACAAGTACAATGAAAATAAAACAAATAATCGGAATTGCTCAATTAACCCTCGCGACTGCAGCGGCCTTCACACTGACGGGAACTGCAGAGGCGAGGAACCATCCCTCCAACAAAATCATTCTCGTGCGTCCAGCGGAGCTTCCCGAACTGGCACGAGTAGCTGGCCAAGCGCTGCTGCTTCATGAAACAGGCGACGGCAGAACGCTTCTCTATATCGAACAGAACCATGGCGCCCAGCTGGCCATCTTTGACGTGACCGATCCGGCCAAGATCAAACAATACGGCTCAGTGCGGCTTGACGCCCGTGGCTCGTTCGACTTTGTGTCCTCCCTCGGAGACTATGCAGAACTGGTTCGGTTCAGGAACGGCCGCGGAGAGGCGGTATTAAACTTGCACAAAGTGAAGACTCCGACGCTTACCACGATTCAAGGTCTGGACTCCCAGGGTTCGATGGAGCGTTTGGGTGACGATGGATTCATAAACGTTAATCAGCCGAATCCGCAATCTGATGCCAACGACCCGAACTATCAGGTTGTCGATGTCTCGAATCGACTCCAACTCAATCCCGTTGGCGACGTGAGGCAGGTTCGTGAAAAGATTACGAATGACGAGACGGGCACAACCTTCCTGCTCACATCAGACGGCTTGTACCTAATCCGGCGGCCGGCTGCGGAAGAGGAATGCAAAATCCACGAGTGGCAGATGAGCCATCCCGGTTAAGAATTCGATAGAGAAATCGGGTCGACGACAACATCGAGAAATTCTTCTCTACTTAACAGATTGGTGCTGGAACAGGTCTCGCGATGACGCAGGGCCTGTTTTTCCTTGTCGGCAGATGGCCCTTCGGTCGCTAAGATTGTCCAATCGGATGTGATGTTAGGCAGCATTTGCGGCGCGCACTTAGTAACAGAGCCTTACAGGAAGATCCGAGTGGGAAATTTCAGACTGAAGGTCTTCCACAGGGTTACCGACAATTCGAATTTGCGACAAGGTGCCGAAGTTCTCTACCTCACACATTCTGCTGTCGCACTTCAAATCAAAGCGCTGGAAGAGAAACTCCGAGCGCCGCCTTCGATCGCACGGAAAACAGAGTTGCGCTGACGGAAGCTGGGCGAGTTCTTCTCAAACAAGCGAAGAAGTTGCGAGGTCTGACGGCTGAAGCTCGCCAAGAATTAGCGCGACTGCTGGGCGAAGAGAAAGGAGAATCTTTCTGCTGGAGGGAATTGCTCAGCATTACACTCCGCCCCGCATTGTCCTTGCAAACATGGTGCTCGACCCAACCTTGCCTATTGCTGCATAAACCCTTGGACAAACTATGCTCAGCCACGAAGACAGAATACGTTTGATTCACGATAATCGCACCTTCTTACTCAATCGCATGTTCGATGAGCTCTGCGGAACGTCGCCTGGCTCGTCCGCTGAGCAGGTCTGCGAAGAAATATTAACTACCGCCAGAATGATCCAGCGAGCGCTTGCGAATTGTGAAGAAATCCAGCACCCGGCGCGCGGTCTATTCATACTGGCGCTGCAACAGGTCGTCGACTCCTTCACTGCTGGTCTGCTTACAGACGAAGCTTTTGAATGGCTGGCGGAACAACAAAACCAAGCGTATTAGACCTGCCTGAGGGCGCCGGCGATCTTTCTGTAGATATGAGCGCTGTATTTCGTGTCCGGGTTTCGCGTCGACGCGAGATTTAGCGTTCCGCAATTCCTGTTTCTATCTACCTGATTTCTATAACCCCTTTCGAATGCATGCAAATCGCGCACAGCTCGCATGGAGGGAGCTGTGGCATGCGAGCTGCTTTTGGGTTGGAAGAAGGATCTGAGCATTCCCTTCTACGGCTTTAACAAGCGGGTGCAGGACGATCCTCTCACGGACGGCCGCGTCATCGAGCGAACGCTTCGATATTTGCGTACGCAGGGTACGCGGTACCAGGGACGAGGTAAGCGATGTACAACCTCAACATCAATAGAAGACAGATGTCGATTGACGTTCCGGGAGATACCCCTCTGCTTTGGGCGATACGCGACTTTTTTCACCTGACAGGTACCAAGTACGGCTGTGGGCCTTCCAGGCGAGCATCAGGTAGTAGGCATTAATCTTGGTGCTGCTGAAACTCACGGATGTGCGGAAGTAGCCGGAAGAGGCAAAAAGAAATCAAAAAAGTGCGTCTTTGGTCGACGTAATTACAACGCACGTGCAGCCGGTTTCGCTCCACACACGATGATCAACGCTGTTAGGCTCGGCCCTGTTGTAGTCGCCTGGGTACAGCTTCTTGTCGCCGATCATCAGCTCGCCGTGAAGCAGATGCAATTCTTCCACTTCGGCATGGCGGTGAGGCGGATAGTCGGTTCCCGGCGCCAGCCGTACCAACATGCTGACGGAGTTTTTCTCCGTATCGGTCGCGAGCAGCTTACAGGAGATGCCAGGTGCCACTTCTTCCCATTCCGATTTAGCCGGGGGTTGTGGCGGTGGTAAGACCGGCTCCTTGCCCGTTTCCTCTGCGATTCGCTGCGCAAGCGGGCCCCATAAAGACACAGATGGGCGCAGGACATCGGTTGGCCAATAGACAAATGACCCGACAACCGGTCGCAGCGTTTTCATTTCCTGCTGGCAGTCTGCACACGAAGAGATATGGGCCTCCACGACGGGAATTTCGCTCGAAGGGAGGGCCCCCAGGGCGTACAAGAACACCAAATCCAGATGTTCCAGATCGTGTTGACCCGATTTTGAATTCATATGTTCTTCAATGCCGTGCCGAGCTTCTGCCGGAGTTTACTAAGTCCGGAACGGATTCGTGTCTTCACGGTCCCAAGCGGTTGATTCAACTTTGCCGCCACCTCCTGGTAAGTCAACTCGGAGAAAAACGCGCTTTCGATCACCTGCCGCTCTTCTGGCGTGAGGACCTCCAGGGCATTTTGCAGGACCCGGTTCTGCTCCTTAACCTGGCAGGCCTGCTGCGGGTCATTTGCGGCAGTCGTTATAAGTGGATTCACCTGATACTTGTTGACTCTTTTTTTTCGGTTTTCCAAGCGCAATCGGTCAATTGCTCTGGAGCGTGCTTGATTCATGATCCAACCGACGACGGACCCACCCGCAGGATCGTAAGCCGACGCTCTTCGCCACACGTCGTAAAACACATCGACCGTCAGTTCTTCAGCGGTTTCGCGATTGTTGGTTATCCGCACTATCAATGTAAAAACGATTCGATGCGTCCGTTCGTAAAGCGAATGCAGCGCAAGCTGATCGCCTGCGGCGATGCATTGGACGAGCCTGACCCAGTCCTTCTCGGATACGCGAACTTTAGCCTCACCGGCATAGAGTACATCACCGAGGGTTCTCGCCTCAGATTCACGCTGGGGCTGTTTTGTACCCACGACGCACCCACGATGGAAATCATGCGTCGTTGAAAAGGATGCCGTCAAGAGCCGCGCGGTTGGCGAACGGGTTCCGACTTAATCAATAAACGTCAAAACTGTCCCTCTGGATTTGTGAAAGTGAATGCCGATTTGTAGCCGATTTCAGAAATTAACGAAAATTATCAGGAATTTGCATCCAAGCGTCGACCATTGACGTTATCTCAAACGCAAGACGCAAATTGCCCCACAAGAGATGCAGGCAAAGAGTGACAATTCGGATCGGCGATGAATTCCGAAAGCTTCCGAACTCCCCTCAAGACCGAAAGGAGAAAAGCGATGAGTTAAAACCGACTGACGCAGACGCGGGACCCTTGCAGTTTTCTTGGGCGAAGCGGAACAATAGCGCCGCTACTCCGGCTGGTCAACTGTCAGGAGCACTCCATAGAAATTCTGATTTGATATTGTTATGCGCCCCTCGATCACTTCAGTGCTTCAGTTACGCGCGCAAACATAGCAAGACGCCACGAGTGGTTTTGATCTGTCAGCATCGGCAGCGGGCGAGTACCATCCGCTGTGCCAATCCAGTGCGACAGTGATCGGGATCTGTATAGGCAATCGTCCCCGTTGCCTGCCGGAGTAGTTTGAGAATCTGTGCGGATCGCGAGACCGTAAGTGCCAAGCGAATCCGCGGGTTCAGATGATTCTGGAATTGGTCCTCCGCAGCAGTCTCAGCAAAAAACGCTGACTGCGTTTCTTACCAAGGCGAACAATTCTTAACCCATGTGTTTGACACGTCGAACGGAAGCTCGTCGTGTGTCTTCCCGATAATTATTAATATAATATTTATTACATATATTACACAATAATTTAGAAAATGAAGACTGAGATTCAAATGGAGGAGAACATGAAGAAGATTGTATTTGCGCTCGCGCTGGTGGCGGCGATGGGTGTCTGCAGTGCAACATCAATATCAGCAGGGGAAGACCGCTTTCACTTCCAAACAATCAGTTTCCCGGACGACACGTTCACGCAGCTGCTGGGCATCAACGATTTTGAAAGGATCGCCGGCTATCATGGTGCCGCAGTCAACAAGGGGTTCGTCTTCACCTTCCCAAACAATTTCACTTCGGAGAATTTCCCCGCATCCGCCCAGACGCAGGTCATCGGAATCAACAACCGCGGCTATACCGACGGGTTCTATATCGATGCGGCCGGAACCAACCACGGCTTCCTGGATATCAACGGCACTTTCACCACCGTGGATTTCCCCGGCACAACGCTCAACCAACTTCTCGGCCTGAATGGCCTTGAGCAGGCTGCCGGCTACTACGCCGATGCCGCAGGCATCGATCACCCTTACATTTTTAACAACAAGGGCGGAGCGTTCTCTGTGATCACCATCCCGGCAGCCGTGGGCGGCGCCCAAGCCACCGGCATCAACGACATCAACGCTCACGCAGGCATTCGGACTGAACAATCACGACGAGGTCGTTGGGGCTTACGTAGATGCGTCGGGCCTTACCCACGGCTTCATCTTCGAGGACGGACACTTCACGTCGGTCGATGACCCCCAGGGCATTGGCACGACCACCATCAACGGGGTCAACGACCGTGGACAAATCGTCGGATTTTACGTGGCCGCCGGTGGAAACACGGATGGATTCGTCGGGTCTAAGTAACCGTGACATCCGCAGATCAAACGGTGCACAACGAAAAGCATGACCGGTCCCGGAAGTCGGGACCGCGCATCGCCACCTCGAAAGATATGGAGCGAGAAGGATCCGCGATCTGGAGGCCTTGATGAGCGCATCAGCCATTGCTAGATCGCAAGCTAGCTTACGCTATTCTTCCGGCTCACTTGAGAATTAACACAGCTATCCACCATCACATTCATTCCGAATCGTCCGTTCCGACGGAAGTCAAGAAAGGGGTTGCTTCATGAGAGTAAGACAACTGATAGCGCTATTGATAATCTGCGCGGCCGTCGCGGCCTCCTTGCTGATCTCTACTCGGCCCATGTCGGCGCAAAATGGAGTCGATCAAGGACAAAAAGGAGATCGTGACAAGCCGTCGCCGACTTACAACCCATACCCGCCAGGGATCCTCCCGTCCGATTTGAATTCCGAGATGGCTCGAGTTCTACGGGAAGTGGAGGTCATCGAAGGCCGAGCGCTTGCTCGGTGGCACGCCTTAACGCCTCCGGTTCTGACAGGTCAGCCACCAATCCTTCAGAACACGGGAACTGAATCAATGGAAACACTCGGCGAACTTATGCTTTACGATAAGAATATTTCACCGAACAAGAATCAAGCGTGCGCGTCTTGCCACTTGCCATACACCGGCTTTAGTGGGCCGATCCCCTCGGTCAACCTGACAATGGTCGCTTTTCCAGGAACGGTTCACTCTCGGGCCGGCAAACGGACAGCGCAGCGTCACCCATATTCCCCATTCTTTCCTGTACTCCAATACAACCAGGTACAGGGCCTGTTCTTTGGTGGAAACTTCTGGGATTCACGCGCGACCGGATACAAGCTAAGGATTCCCGACGCCGAACAGGCACAGGGTCCTCCCGTCGATACGCAAGAAATGGGCCTCCCCGACACTGCCTGCGTCGCATTCCGGCTCTCGCAGGCCGTGTACAGACCTCTCTTTGAAGAGGTTTGGGGTGAGGGCTCGTTCGATATCAAGTTCCCACACGAGACCGAGGAAATCTGCGAAACCCCAGGAGGGGCTGCGGTGTTCGGCGGGAGCACCACTCCAGTTCCGCTAAGTCCAGAAGACCGCACCCGCGCAAACACGGTTTATGACCACTGGGCGCAGTCCATTGACTCATACGAGCAGTCCGTGCAGGTCAGCGCTTTCTCGTCGAAATTCGACGCCTTCCTGCATGGCGGCTATACGCTGACTTCAGACGAGATGGCAGGTTTCATGTTGTTCAACGGCAAGGGGAACTGCAATTCATGCCACGTCGACGGAAGAGGGACCACGCTGACCTCAGGTCAGACCGACACCAGCACGCCCGCTCTTGTGAACCCTCTGTTTACTTGCTTCGGCTCGGCGAATGAGGGTGTGCCCCTGAATCCCAGAAACGCTTTCTATTATCAGACCACGCCGGATTCCTACGGATTCACCCCCAACCCTTACGGCTTCGCCTACAGAGATTTGGGACTCGGGACTTTCCTCAGAAGCGGGTTCGGTTCCAATGCCAACCCGAACATCAGTTGGAGACAATTTGCACCAACCGTCGACGGGCAAGTGCAAGTGTCTTCGACGCGCAATGTGGCCATGGCACCGCCACAGTGCCCCACCACCGAGGCTCCCGGGCCTTACTTCCAAAAAGGGTTCTTTCACAACGGCTACATGAAGAGCCTGAAACAACTCGTCCACTTCTACAATACGCGCGACAAGTATGCGTACCCGGTCACTTCCGGACACTGCCCGGCGGGAACTACCGAAAAGGTAGACTGCTGGCCTATGCCAGAGGTGCCCAACAATATCGATATGACCACCGGGAATCTCGGTTTGACGGATCAGGAGGAGAACCAGATCGTAGTCTTCCTGCAAACACTCACGGATGGTTTCACCAGACCTTACCCCAACATTGATACCTTTACAGGTATGTGCATGAGCGGTGGTTCGGCTGCGACCCAAGGTAACGAGTTGCTAATTCCGACTCCGCCGCTCCCGCCCTGCGCATCGGCTATCTGCGACGCTGCGCCAGTCCCTGGCCCTAAGCCTATACCGTGATACAAACCGCAACCGGCTGGAATGCCGAAAACAACGCCTGTCTTCTCTGGCTCGTCCGTCTCGCAAAACTGTGAATGCGAGCGGACGAGCCGAAGCCAGTCATCGACGATGGTCGACCGCTGGAGGCACGTTCGGTCCTATGGCGTAGAGTATTTACTTGGGGTGCGAACATGAACAGAATGCTTCTGACATTGGCGATATCGGTTTTGTGGGGAAGCCTGATCGCTCAGGAGAGTCCAACGACTCCCAAAGCCGTGGGAGTACGGATCATCGAAGGGCCTAAGATCGAGCTGGCAAGGGGACATTTAACGATTATCAGCTGGACCACGAACAATCCCGGGGGCTCTCCAGTGCATTACGGAATCGTGCACTACGGTACCGATCCGAATGGGCTGGGCGAGACCGCCAAATCTCCGATCCGGCTGAACCCGGATCACTCATCCACGGTTTTCCGCGTACGCCTTGATAACCTCAAGTCGCGAACGACCTACTATTACGCGGTTGACTCGGCGGAGGCCGATGGCACGAGCGATCAAATCGTCAGCCAAATAAAGCAATTCACGACGCCGTAGGTGATCGTCCGCACGCGACCCGTGCATCAGCTATTGTTCCGGTGTGATGTGAAGCCGCAGAAATGCTATGTATCTATTGATCGGAGGTAAATTTGATGATGAACCCGCTGACTCTGTCGCCGTGACAGTGCGTTATCTTTTGGTAACTGCTTGAGACCACGCGGCGCGGATGGCCACCAAAACCGCGCATTGGAACTCCAAGTAACAATTATCGGAACATGAATGGACCAAGAATTGGACTGTGCCGCAACAAGGGCAGAAGCCTAAACCTGGCACGAGCCTGGGAGACAGGTCCCCCCGCCATCTGCGAGCCCTAAGAGAGAAGACGATCTCCAGCCCCTTTGATGACTCCGGCTCCGTTCGCCGCGCCCGAGTTGGTTCGGAATTGGCTTCTGTTGTTGACGTTCTCCAAGCCTCTCGTCACAATCAGCACCCTGAGGTCGTGCAGCGGTGGCGACAAGAAATCAAAAAAGCACGTCTTTGGTCGACGTGACGAGAACGCAGGTGCAGCCGGTCTCAGTCCGGACACGATGATCAACGCTGTTAGGCTCGGCCCTGTTGTAGTCGCCTGGGTACAGCTTCTTGTCGCCGATCATCAGCTCGCCGTGGAGCAGATGCAGCTCCTCAACCCCGGCATGGCGGTGGGGCGGATAGTCGGTTCCCGGCGCCAGCCGTACTAGCATGCTGACGCAGTTTTTTTCGGTATCTGTTGCGAGGTTTTTGCAGGAGATTCCAGGCGCCACTTCTTCCCATTCCGGTTTAGCCGGTAGTTGTAACGGTGGTAAGACCGGCTCCTTGCCCGTTTCCTGTGCAATTCGCTGCGCAAGCGGGCCCCATAAAGACACAGATGGGCGCAGGACATCGGTTGGCCAATAGACAAATGACCCGACAACCGGTCGCAGCGTTTTCATTTCCTCCTGGCAGTCCGCGCAAGCAGAGATTTGAGCTTCCGCGACGGCGATTTCGCGCGGAGGGAGGGCCTGCAGGGCGTACAGGAACACCAAGTCCAGGTGTTCTCGATCGTGTTGATCCGATTTCGAATTCATATGGCCTTCAATGTCGCCTCGAGTTTCTGCCGGAGTTTACTGAGTCCGGAACGGATCCGTGTCTTGACGGTTCCGAGGGGTTGATTCAACTTTGCCGCCACTTCGGGGTAAGTCAACTCGAAAAAAAATGCGGTTTCAATAACCTGGCGCTCTTCCGGCGTGAGCACTTCCAGGGCATTTCGCAGAACCCGGTTCTGCTCTTCAACGTCGCAGGCCTGCTGCGGGTCATTTGCCGGAGCCGTTGTAAGTGGATTCTCCAGATAAATGTTGAATCTTTTTTTTCGGTTTTCGAACCGCAATCGGTCAATTGCTCTGGAGCGTGCTTGGTTCATGATCCAACCGACGACGGACCCACCCGCAGGATCGTAAGCCGACGCTCTTCGCCACACGTCGTAAAACACATCGACCGTCAGTTCTTTAGCGGTTTCGCGATTGTTGGTTATCCGCACTATCAATGTAAAAACGATTCGGTGCGTCTGTTCGTAAAGCGAATGCAGCGCAAGCTGATCCCCTGGGCGATGGCTTGGACGAGCCTGACCCAGACATTCTCGGATACGGGAAAGTTAGCCTTATTCGCATAGAGCAAATCGCCGAGGGTTTTTGTCTCAGATTCAGGCTGCTCCCGGTCTCTACGTGTTGCCGCATCCACGACAAAAATCATGCGCCGTGACACAATTCTCGTCAACACAATTCTCGTCAAGAGGCGCGGGCCAGAACGAATGAATTCGGATGCGCCACCGCCCTCTGATAACGGCAGCCATCTGTCACCTCACTAAACGTCAAAACTTCCTCTCCGAATTTGTGAATTGTGAAACTAGGAGACGATTATGGCGTCGCCAACCAAGAAAAGCATTCAATACGGCCTGGATCATCGGGAGAAGCGATGTTCTCTCTGGTTGATACGAATTTGAGGAACGGAACCAATCCGTGACGCGAAAATTGTCGTTTATGTTTATTATGAAGAAGTGAGTCAACGGGAGAAGAGAAACGTTCCGATGACCAGCTTAACTCGACGTGAATTATTGAGCGGTGGCGCAGTACTGGCGGCGGGCGCACTGTCTGGCGCGGCCTTCGCTGCAGAAGCAGTGGAAAATTCAGGATTTTCGGTGGACGCAAACATAAAAGAAGAGCGTTCCATGACGACGATCACGACCAAAAGGGACCAACCACGGTTTTCTGATCGCCAAGGGACAGTTCCAGACTCTTTATTTCCCGGCATCAACGCTCACGCAGGCATTTGAGTTGAACAATCACGATGAGGTCGTTGCCGGTTACGTTGATCGGTCGGGTCTCACCCACGGTTTCATCTTTAACGAGGGACACTTTACGTCGTTCGATGATCCCGAGGGCGTCGGCACGACCACAATCAATGGCATCAACGACCGTGGACAAATCGTCGGATTTTACGTAGACGCCAGTGGGAACACGGATGGATTCGTAGGGACTAAGTAACCGTGACATCCGCAGATCAAAGGCTGTACGACGAGAAGCATGCCTGGTCCTGCAAGTCGGGACCGGACACCGCCCGATCTGCCTTGCACCGCAGCGAGGCTTACCTGGCCGAGGCGCAGCGCCTGAGCCGCACTGGCAGCTTCGGCTGGAACGTTTCGAGTGGAGAAATCTACTGGTCGGAGGAAACCTACAAGATCTTTGGACACGATCGAGCGGTTAAGCCTACCTTGGAGTCAGTCTTTCAGCGAATTCGTCCTGACGACAGAGATCGCGTGCAGAAGGCTCTCGACGGCGCGATCAACGAAAAGACAGATTTTGATATTGAGCATCGTTTGCTAATGCCGGACGGTTCGGTCAAGCACGTCCACGTTTTAGCTCGCGCGTTGGAGACTTCGTCAGGCAACCTCGAATATGTGGGCGCCGTGACGGACGTCACCGCAGCAAAGCAGGCGGAACAGAAGCTTCGGGAGAGCGAGGGATACTTAGCAGAAGCGCAGCGGCTCAGCCGTACGGGCAGTTGGGCATGGGCTCCGGGAACGGGAGAGCTCAGGTACTGGTCCGAGGAATGTTTCCGGGTGCTGGGTTTTGACCCGCAGGGTGGAAAACCGCGAGTCGAAACATTCTTCCAACGCATTCATCCGGATGATCAAGCCAAAGTTAGGGAAACAGCCGAGAGAGCGGGGCGCGAGAAGGCGGAGTTCGAGCAGGATTACCGAATCGTTCATCCCGGCGGCGAAATTAGAGACATCCACGTGGTAGGCCATCCCGTTCTCAGCCCCTCCGGCGATCTGGTTGAATTCGTGGGTACCGTGATTGACATCACTGAGCGCAAACGGGCGGAGGAAGAACTCCGCATGAGCGAGGCCCATTTGGCGGAGGCGCAGCGGCTTAGCCATACGGGGAGTTGGGTCTGGCGGGTAGCAGGAAGGGATGCGTTACACCTGTCCGAGGAATGGTATCGCATATATGGCTTCGATCCAGAAGACGGCATGCCTACTTGGGAAGAGCGGCTGCAGCGCATTCATCCGGAGGATCGAGCCAAGTGGCAAGGGGCCCTCGATCAAGCAATTACGCAAAAGTCGGATTACGAAGTGGAATTCCGAATCCTTCTTCCGGGCGGCTCGGTGAAATACATCCACACCGTTGGCCATCCTGTCTTGAACGCATCTGGGGATTTGGTGGAATTCGTGGGTAGCTCGACAGATATCACCGAACGTAAGCAGGCGGAAGAGAAGATCCGGCAGAGCGAAATGGAGCTTCGACAGATCCTGGATTTCGCGCCGCAGTGCGTCGCCGTATTAGGGCCAGATCGCGATCGCACTCGTCTTTATACCAATCAAACCATGCTCGACTATTTCGGGTTTACTCTTGAGGAGTGGCGAAGCTGCGACCGTCGCAAGTATTATCACCCCGATGATTGGGAACGCCTGACCAGCGAAACTCAAAATAAATTCTTAAGTGGCCTCCCGCACGAATACGAAGCACGTTTTCTGGGAAAAGACGGGACGTATCGCTGGTTTCTCTTCCGCTGGAACCCGCTACGAGATGAACACGGACGCGTCACACGTTGGTATGCCGCAGCGACCGATATCGAGGAGCGCAAGCAGGCTGAGCAGCGACTCCAGAACGAGAACGTCGCGTTGCGCGAAGAAATCGCTAGGGTATCGATGTTCGAGGAGATCGTGGGAACTTCGCCGCCCCT
>WNFD01003969.1_pt1 | contig 14839 bp, 12 predicted proteins | sample 5400491 | NCBI WGS metagenome assembly WNFD01 (sample SAMN13153343, study PRJNA577476) | soil metagenome | isolation source: 120 cm saprolite under Douglas fir tree site 2 hole 2 replicate 2 | place: USA:California | collected 2015-04-18
TGCCACTCTATAGAACGCAACTCGCCTGCCCCGTGTTCCCCTCCGTAAGTCTACGCCTTTTCAACGCCTTAGCCTGCCTCCTTTTGCGGCGGCCCCTTCAGATTGCCCGGAAATGGGATTCTCCGTCCCGCCTTCGGACAAACTCAACCCTGCACAGTCTTCGCCCCGAGCGCTCTCACCAATCCCTTTGACGTCGCTACCCACCATCCGGTCTTGTGCGAAGGGCCTTGGGCATATTCCGCTGGGCTGGTAGGAGATCTCCCACTCTGTTCCCGTTGGTCGGGACCAGTTCGGGTGCTTGGCGCCGGCCATGTCGCCTTATCTGAGCGGATTTTAAACTCTTGTACACCACTTTGCTCACTCAAACTATTGGTTCTCGCAGTAATCCCCTTGTTAGCTCCGACGCCAATTTATGCCCTATGAGTCTTTCAAGCCGCAAATTCTTCAACGAGTTACGGCTCCGTTCGAATGATACCCAGAAAGTAAGTAACACGCGCAGTACTTTGTGGTATTCTCCAACGTGTTTGTTCACTTTGACCCTCGAAGTGACGATCAAAATCTCTATCGCTCCGCCTCTCTTCCGTCACGTGAGGGAAAAACCGTCACCGCAAGTTCTTTAGAATCTGCATTTACAAACCGTGACGCCTGCAACTCCTTTAGAATGTGCTCTTGCGAAAATTGTTGGGTGTCACTAGCGCAAACGTCGCTATTCCTAAAGTTTCACTTTAACTTCGTCGCTCATCACCCACTCATAGCCCGCCACCCGCCACTTTTTTTGCCCTTTCCTTTCATACGGTTACGCACTCTTTCATTTTCCGTATCCCGTAAGTTCTGTATTTGCCACTCATACGAAAACTGCCGGGTGTGTATCAACAATTCCCATTCTGGAACTCCCGGGTGGGGCCGGAGGGTGGGCTCCCTCCCTCTTCACCAGTCACTAGAGGCTATTTCAAAACCCTCCGTAAGACGATCATGAAGCAGGCGATATGAAAGAATGCCCCTTTTTTGGCGGGAGCAAAACTCCCGTCCAGGAAGGACTCGCTCCACTGCAGTTGTTTCCGTTGGTTGAGTTCGGCCAGAAACGCCCGCCAGATATTGAGCCAGACACCTTGCTCTTCCCAATCGCGCAGTCTGCGCCAGCAGGTCGCTGGCGAGGGGAACTCTTCCGACAAATCCTGCCAGCGAGCGCCGCTGCGCAGAATCCACAAAATGCCTTCGAGTACCTTGCGGTCGGAGGCGCGCGGCCGTCCGCCGCGTCGCCGCGAACGTGGACGAGGAAGCAAGGGCCGGATCTTCTCGCACTGGGCGTCGGTCAACAGACGACCGTATCGCGCCATCAGCCCTCCATCGGCGCTGCTGACCTTGTTTATCTCGCATTTCCGTCAATTCAACTACCTCACAATTAAGGCTTTGCACCCAGTTTTGAAACAGCTTCTAGTCACCAGTCACCTACCACCAATCGGTGTATCATTCCACTTCGTGAACATCCGCCTAACTGAAGTCGAATGCCGCGTACTGGGCTCCCTCGTCGAAAAAGAAATCACCACTCCCGAATATTACCCGCTTTCCTTGAACGCCCTCGTCAATGCCTGCAACCAAAAATCGAACCGCGAACCCGCGATGAATCTGGACGAGTCCGCCGTCCGCCAGGCGCTCCATTCTTTGAACGAGCAATCCCTCGTCCGCTCCGTCAGCGCCGCGGACAGTCGCGTCACCAAGTACGAGCACCGCCTGCAGGAAGCCTTCAACTTCTATCGCCACGAAATCGCCATTCTCTGTGTCCTGCTCTTGCGCGGCCCCCAGACGCCCGGCGAACTCCGCGCGCGCGCCGAACGCATGCACACCTTCGACGATCTCGGCGCCGTGCAATCCAGCCTGCAACACCTGATGAAGCGCGAGCCGCCCCTCGTCAAGGTTCTTCCCCGGCAGCCCGGCACCAAAGAGGTGCGCTACGCCCATCTACTCGCCGGCGATGTGGAAGTTAGCGACGCCAGGCCCGCATTCGAGGCCACTGCCGCCAGTCTCAACGCTGATGGCGAGCGCGTCGCCATTCTGGAAGAGAAAATCGCAGGTCTTCAGAAAGAGATTGGCGAATTGCGGCAGCAGTTCGCAGTGTTTCAAAAGCAGTTCGAGTAGAGAGTCGCCGCCACGCGCGGCACTCGCTCTCGGTGGAGGATTGCAGACAACTCCATGAAGTCAGAGCCGAAGAAACGGACCCCGCCCAAAGCCTCCAAACTGGCAGCGGCAAACTAAACGCAAAGGCGGCTTAGAGTTTCCGGCCCCGCGGACAACCCAGGTCCCGACGCGTTTCCGCTCCGGGCCACTTCGTGGCCTGGGAGAACGATATCAGTTCGTCCTTTCGAACTGATGGGAAGCCACAAAAAGGGAAGTGGCTCGCGTGCTCCTCGAAGTGTGCTTGAACGCGATATTTCTTGCGTTCTATGTCTCCCGGCCAGACTCGAGTCGCCGATCCCGGACGCGGTCCACCGGGACCTAATCGACCTTGATTTTTTGCTCACTGAAAATGTGTTGACCTCGCGTGCCCCTCCTCTACCAACTTTGTGCAACTAACAGGGTCTTCGGGCATAGCTCACCTAGGTGCTGCGTTGATTTTCCTCTTGAGAATCCGGCACGGTGCAGAGAAGTGGATCGCTTCGCTGCGGCTGCCAAAGCGCTCCGCGAGTTTTTGAATTCGCGGAGCGTTTCGCGCACCTAAGGGATTTGTTTTGCCTACTCCAGGCTTGACACTAACTATCGTGTGTTATAAACCGTCGAACATTGAAACGTTCGTTGCAAGGTTGATGATTCTTCCGGGGGAGGGTGTAATGGACCGAATCAAGCGGATGACGGTTCCACGGGTCTGCTCGTTTGCATTCCTTTTTGCGTTGCTTTCTTTCTATACGATGGATGCGTCTGGTCAGGCTGTAACGGCGACACTTTTCGGAAGAATCACGGACGCCTCCGGTGGAAGTATTGCCAAGGCCACAGTTTTAGTCCTCAATTCCGCGACGGGGTTTTCGCGATCGGCGCAAACCTCCGACATGGGAGAGTACACCATCCCGGCGTTGCCGGCAGGCGATTACTCGATAGCCGTGAGTTTTCTGGGTTTTGGAAAGCAAACAAAGAACATCACTTTGCAAGTGGGCCAGGCAGCCTCGCTGGATTTTAGTTTGACGCCGGGCACCGTCGCGGAAAAAGTCGAGGTGGAAGCGAACACCGAACTGGCGGAACCAACGCGGACGCAGGTGAGCACGGTAATCACCGAGCGCCAGATCCTCAATCTGCCCGTGAACGGCCGCGAGTTTATTAACTTTGCGCTACTCTCCCCCGCAGTAGCCATCGGAAACACCACATCGGGCAGCACGGATGTGATCGTCGAGCCGGTGACGAAGCTCTCCTTCGCGGGACAGAACATTCACTACAACTTCATCGCAGTGGATGGCGCCGACGATATCTCGACGGCATCGGGGATTCAGCGCGGGACACCGCCTCAGGAATCGGTACAGGAATTTCGCGTCATCAATACCGACTACTCAACGGAATTCGGGCGTGCTACCGCTGGAATCGTGAACATCATCACGCGGAGCGGGACCAACGACGTGCACGGCACGGTCTATGAATACTTCCGGAATAACAAGCTGGACGCCATCAACCTCCTGGAGGCAAAAGGAAGCCACGTTCTGCGTCAGAACCAATTCGGCGGCGCCATCGGCGGGCCGGTCCAAAAAGACAAGACTTTTCTCTACGCCAACTACGAAGTGCAGCGCCGTGCCGAATCTCATTTCTATAACTCGTTCGTCCTGGCCCATATCAACGACATCAACACTGTGAAAACTGTAGCGTATAAGCTGCCGGCAGAACCGGCGCTTGGCAGCGTCTTAGCCGTGAGCAACACGGACAATGGATTTGTCCGAATGGACCACCGCTTCGGCGACAAGCACAATCTGTACGTTCGGTATTTCATCAATGATGGGCGGCTGCTCGATCAGTCTCCTTTAAATGACGGGTCCGATTTACCTTCGACCTTCCGGAACAATTTCTTTCGCGACCAATCGCTGGCGGGAAGCCTGGCATCGATCCTTTCGCCGAACCTCGTCAACGAGCTGCGCATGCAGTTCGCGCGGCGCTCGTTTAATTTCCCCTCTGTCTCGTCGCAGCCGCACCTCGAACTCACCAATGTGTTCACAGTGGGAGTAAACCGGGGCAACCCGGAATTCTACCGGGAATCGCGCTACGAGATTGTGGACAGTGTTACCAGGACGGTGAACAAGCACACCATCGCATTTGGCGGCAATTACAACTGGGTGCGCACGCAGGAATCGTTTCCACTCTTTTATCCGTTCGAGGCCCACTTCTCGAGCCCCGGCGGATACTTTGGCAACGACGGCCTGCTTCCCGGGTGTGTGCCTGGAGTAATCGCAGAGGGCTGCCAGCATCCCGGGGCCATCTTCTTCGAACGATTCGACGCGACGACGACTCCTCAACCATTCACAGAACCTTCGATCAATCCGGCGGCGTTTCAGGGGACTTCGATACCGGCAGCCATCCGGAATCAAGCGCAAGGCACACTGGATCATAGTTATGACGGCCTCTACATTCAGGACAAATGGCGGGCGACAAACCGGCTCACTCTAAATGGCGGCCTGCGCTGGGAGTGGGAGACGTGGCCTTCGAACGTGCTTGATACCCAATGGAAGAATTTCGATCCGCGCATCGGCATGGCGTACAACGTCGGTACAAAACACAACCTGGTCGTGCGTGCAGGCTTCGGCCTTTTTCACGGCATAATCCCGGCGCCGCTGCTGGCATGCCAACGCGCGGTCTGCGGCGGGACGCAGGGGAAATATCCTGGACGTCCCTTCGAGGATTCACTGGACGCAACGACTCGGGCGTTTGCCTTCGGGAGCGACCCATTTACCATGGGCCCGTTACTTCATAATATGGCCGTCAATGGGAATTATCCCCCCGTCGCGCTCGATGTGGTTGCGGTGCGTTTCGTCCAAAATCACAAGAATCCCTATGGCATACAGGCCAGCCTGGCTGTGGAATTCGAGCCCCTGCGAGATACGACCGTCAGCATCAGCGGGTTACATGTTCGTGGCGTCCATCTTGGCAGCTTCTTCAATGTCAACCAACCCGATCCGCACGGGACCGCACCACAGTTCGACTCGAAAGGGCGGATGGGTTCGAAGAACTTATATTGCAATCCCCCCATTGCGGGGATCTGCCCGTTTGTTCCGGACTTCCGTACATTTCCCTTCGGTATCTATTTCGAAGCCACGTCGCGGTGGGATTCGCAATATGACGCTTTACTATTAAACGTCAACAAGCGCCTGAGTCATAACTTCGCGTATGGAGTCAGTTACACATTTGCGAAGAGTATTGATAATGGCCCGAACCCCAGCTTCGTGCTGGTTCCACAAGATAGCCAGAACTTCCGCGCCGAGCGCGCTGTCTCGAGCGATGATGTCCGCCAACGGTTGGTGCTGAATGGCACCGTTTCGACGCCCCAAAGCTGGGGCCCATTCGGGCGCGACTTCCTTTTTGGCCTGATAGCGACAATTCAGTCGCCGCTGCGCTTCACCAAGTTCGCCGGACTTGACGCCAACGGCGACATCTTCGATAACAACGACCGAGTAGGCATCGAACCGCGCAACACTTTCGTCGGTGACAATTTCCGATCGGTGGACATCCGCGTCTCCCGTACTTTTCGCTTCCACGAAAAACGAAGCCTCGAAGTCATCGCAGAAGGCTTCAATTTCTTCAATACGTTGAATATCCGCTACTTTAACACGGTTTATGGTGCTGCAGATTTTTGCCCCTTCGACCCCGGGGCATTCGGGTGCAATAAGTCAACCAATTCCAATAACCTGGAGGGTGCGCCGAATCTTCCGGATGGATCGGCTCCCCTCTATGGGACGCCCCGCGCCGTTAATAACCCACGGCAGATCCAACTGGCGCTGAAGTTCAGCTTCTAGGTGCTTTGGTTTGGAGGTTTGGCTGTGGCGAAGCAGCGCAGCCAAACTTCCTCTTCCTTGATGTCGCAAAACGAAGCTGGAATACGCCGCGATGGCATTTTCCAAATCCACTGACAGCGAAGAGACGGGCGAAATGCAACCGTCAACTTTTGCTCCTCTGAGTGCGCGGCGCTTGCTCGTGCTCGGCGGAATCGGCCTCATCCTCGTTGGAATGCTGTTCGGGGACATTTTTGCGGTGTTCGTGTTGCACCAGAACGCGGCGCACGTGGGGGCGAGCCTGGCGGCGGCCGCGCACGCTGCTCTGGCCGGGAATCATGCCGCAGTTCTCGCTAGTTTTCAGGACGTCGGTGCGTTCCTGGAGAATCGCGGAACCAAGGTGGACACTCATGTCCATATGATTGATTTTGGGTATCTCGCGCTCCTGCTCGCGATCTTGCAGCCATGGATCGCATTTGAGGAAAAAACAAAACGAGGATTTGCGTGGCTATTCCTCGCCGGAGGGATGCTGCTGCCGGTGGCCGTCTTTCTGATTCACTATATCGGCCTCGCATATAGCCCGCTGCAAACGATTGGGTGGGCCAGCATTTTTGCGGACCTCGGTGGATTGCTGGTGATCCTTGCCACTCTCGGGTTTCTCCTGGGTCTGGTGAAGCATTTTCGGTCCCATGCATCTGCGCATGTAAAGGATGGACTGCTCTCTGACCGTAGCGCCGCGGGCCGCTTGCTGCTTGGCGGCGGCATGGTGCTGGTCCTCGCTGGTTTCGTGCACGGCGGGTATTACGCGGGCGTCGATCTCTACCGTCACGAAGCGCTCGATTCTTCCATCCTCATGGAAATGGCGAAGGGGGCCGCGGCAAACGATGCGGCTACGGTCGACCGATCACTGGAAGCTTACGGACAACTGCAGGGTGACAAGGCCGTGAAGATCGCCGCACACGCGCACATTATTGAGTTCGGCCTTTTGGCGATGATGCTCGCGTTTTTTCAGCCCTACGTCCGTTTACGGGAAACCTGGAAAATCCGATGGGCATACGTTTTGATTCTCGGCTCGGTGTTGCTTCCGGTGTGTGTGCTGATGGAATTGCGGTACGGGCTGGTTGCCGGCGGGTTGGCGGACTTTGGAGGCTTGCTGGTGATCCTCACGCTGCTGGCCATGTGGATCGGAATTCTTCGCTACACCGGTCAGCTGGACTCGCAAGCGGGAGATATACGATGAGCGGCAGCAGGCGGCTCCTGATTGTGGGCGGCATCGGACTTGCTTTGTGGGGAATGGGTTATGGTTTGTGGTACGCGGTTTTTGCGGAGCATCAGGCGTTGAACGGGATTGGCGGTTCGCTCGCGACGGCGTTCGATGCTGCGGCGAGGCGCAATCCTGGCGGTGCCGGGACTGCCATCCGCAACTACAAGGAAGCGAAATATGTCTACGATCGGCAAGTGGATGTGCATGGGCACTGGATTGGATTGGCGATGTTGCTGATCGTTGTGGGGATTGCGTTCGATCGCGTGCGATTTGCAGAACGTCAGAAGCTGGTGCTGGCATGCACACTCCTGGCGGGAGCCGTGATTTTCCCTTTCGGAGTTTTGCTGCAGACCTTCGATCACGGTGCGATCCCGCGGGGGATCGCCATTCTCGGATCAGTGCTGGTGATTGCCGCGCTGATCGGGATCACGCTGGGCATCGCGGGTCGCAAAGCTCCCTCAGAATAGCGCTCGCGCAGTATTCATCCTTTTCTCTTCCTGAATTTTCGAAGGCACAGCCGGTACGACTCCGGCGTATCGAAATCCGTGAAAATGGTGCGCGTTTTGACATGTATAGCCCGCACTCGGGCCGGAACACGATAAATGACGTCGCGCGCGGTTGTGGATTTAAAGAACTCCGCCCGTAGTCTCCCGGATACGATGGCCGGGTGGCCGTAGAGACTTCCATGCCGCGGTATGGCAATCTCCTGCGATTTTTCCCGAGTCCGGAACGCGCGGACCAATTCCTGAATCGTTTTCGGTTTTAGGAGGGGATGGTCCACCGGATAGATCAAGAAAGCGGCATCCACAGGAATTTGTTTTATCGCGCGCCGCAGCGAGCTGATCTGGCCCCGCCGCCAGCCACGATTCCATACAACTTGTGCTGCGCGAGGAACGGCGCGGCGGACGCGCTCTGCATCGCAACCCAGGACGACAAGCGGGCGCTCGAGCCTCGCGCAGTTTTCAATCGCGATGGCCAGCGCTGTTTTTCTGCCGAACATCGCGAGGGGCTTTGGGAATGGAAGATGGTGCGAGGGGCCCGCTGCCAGGATAATCGGAAAGATTTTTTCACGTTTTCTCATCGCAAGGCTGCGGCAGCATAAAGGACTCAGGGACTAAACGCCAGACTTGAAGCCGTCTATTTTTTCGTCAGCGCGAGGCGAAACAGCCGTTTCGCCTTGCCTCTCCGCTCCATTCGCAATAGAATGCGCCCGCACTACAACCATTGATTCTTGCCGCGGTCCAACTGCGGACACTCGCCATCCCAAGAGGCAAGCGGAAAACATCGTGTACGCGCACCCTTTCTCGTATCACCGCGCCGGGTCACTCTCGGAGGCTTCCAAGCTCTTGCAGCAGTTGGGGGAAGAGGCGCGGCTGATTGCCGGCGGCCAAAGCCTCATCCCGCTGATGAAGATGCGCATGGCGCGTCCCAGCGCGCTGGTGGACATCAATTTCATTCCGGGGCTTAGTGAAATCCGGCGCAGCGACGGTCAGTTGCGATTCGGGGCCTTGGCGCGGCACGCGGACATCGAAGCATCGGACGCCGCTTCGTCCATTCCCATCGTTCACGATTGCGCGGCAGGCATCGCGGACGTGCAGGTGCGCAATCAAGGGACGATCGGCGGGTCTCTTGCGGAAGCGGACCCCAGCGGAGATTGGGGTGCGGTCCTGCTTACTCTGGATACGTTGGTGCGATGCTCGCGGCCGTCGGGAGAGCGAACCATCGCGCTCGATGATTTTTTCAAGGATGCCTATACGACGGTTCTCGGACACGACGAACTGATCAGCGAGATTATTGTCAAACAGCCGGTGAAGAATAGCGGCGGGGCCTATCTGGCGTTCAAGCGCAGCGCTCCCGTCTATGCGACGGCTAGCGCAGCGGTGCAACTCACGCTCGGAGACAGCGACACTTGCAAGGATGTGAGGATTGTACTTGGCTGTGTTGGATTGACCGCGATTCGCGCTAAGGAAGCGGAGAAAACTTTGCGGGAGAAAAAACTCGAGAAGAAGAGGATCGATAGCGCCGTCGAAGCGGTGCGCGCGGCCGCTGAACCTCAAGACGACATGCGAGGCTCCGCGGATTATAAGCGCGTCTTGATCGCCGCCCTCGTCAAGCGGGCCATCGGAATCGCGGCGCAGCGGGCGCGGGGGGAACAAGTTGAGGCGGGACACGAATATGTCGGGCGTTGAAAAAATTCTGGTGCGCGTGCGCGTCAACGGAGAGCCGCGGGAGGCGCTGGTCGAACCGCGGACCCTGCTGGTGGAATTGCTGCGCGAGCATTTCAACCTTACCGGAACGCATATCGGCTGCGACACCACGTATTGCGGCGCCTGCACCGTCCTGCTGAATGGCCGCACGACAAAATCCTGCACGATGTTCGCGCCGATGGCCGAGGGTGGCGAAATTATCACCGTCGAAGGGCTTTCCAAAAACGGCGAATTGCATCCCGTCCAACAGGCGTTTGCGGAGTGCCATGGGCTGCAATGCGGTTTTTGCACGCCCGGGCTGCTGCTTTCCACCGTGCACCTATTGTCAAAAACGCCCAAGCCCAGCGAAAAAGAAATTCGCAAGGGGGTCGCCGGCAATACCTGCCGGTGCACGGGCTATCAAAATATTTTAAAGGCTGTGCGAGCCGCTGCCGCCGAAATGGGGAAGCGCTGAGCTATGGAGATCAAATTTGGCGGCGACTTCACGGTGCAGAAAAAACCAGAGGCCGTCTACGACTTTCTGGTGGATCCGAATCGGTTTTGTCCCTTGCTTCCGGACTATCAGAGCATGGAGATCCGCGACGAGAAGAATTTTCTGGTGAAGTTGAGCGTGGGAATTTCGCATATTCGGGGAACGGCGGCGGTGAAGATGTCGCTGGTGGAAACTGAGCGGCCGAAACATGCCGTCTATGAGGGGAACGGGGATGTGCCGGGCGGATCAGCTACGCTGCGAGCAGGGTTTGAACTTGAGCCTGTTGCGGGAGGCGCGACCAAGGTGATTTGGAGCGGCCAATCCAATGTGATGGGGCGAATTGCGTCGCTGGCCGGAGGGTTGCTTCAGCCGCTGGCGAAAAAAAATGTGCAGAAATTGATTGATGGATTGCAGAAAGCGTTGACTTAGGCGCGAGACAGGGCGATGGGGAAAACAACCCGAGTGAAAAGTGCGAAGTCCAAGGCTGCGGGCGGCTCCGGCAAGAGCCGCGCGGCGGGCGCTCCCACGTGGGTGGGGCAGCCGATTCGCCGCGTAGAAGAAGACCGCCTGGTGCGAGGGAAGGGAATTTTTGTTGACGACCAGAAGCTTACGGGGATGCTGCACATCCGTTTTGTGCGGTCGTCCTACGGACACGCAAAAATCACGCGAGTGGATGTCACGAAGGCTGCCGCGCTGCCGGGAGTGGTGTGCACGTTGACCGGCGCGGAAGTGAAAGGGCTGGTGAAGCCTTTCATCGAGATCGGGCCGGACGTCGGTCAGAAAATCGCGGACTACCCGATGGCCGTGGACAAGGTGGTGTACCAGGGCGAGCCGGTGGCCGCGGTCGTGGCCGAGACCCGGCTGACGGCAGAAGATGCGGCGGAGCTCGTTGAAGTGGACTATGAGCCACTGCCTCCCGTGATGACCGCGGAAGATGCGCTCAAGGATAAGAGTCTCGTTCATCCGGGGATGGGCACGAACCGCAACTGGCATGGCGTGTTCGAATATGGAGACGTGGAGAAAGCTTTCAAGCAGGCTGATCATGTTGTGCACATTGACCGGTTGCACTTCCATCGCTTTTCGAGCACGCCGCTCGAATGCAACGCGATGATTGCGGTTTGGGATTCGCGCTCCGAACGGATCGAGTATTGGTCCAACAATTCGTTTCCGTCTTTCGCGGCGCAGTTCCTCTCGCCGGCGCTGGGCGTTCGAATCGATCAGATCCTCATGAAGAGTTTTGATATTGGGGGCGGCTTCGGGATCAAGATTACGAATTATCCGTATATGGCTTTGTGTGCGCTGGCTTCGCGGAAGGCGGGCGATCGGCCGGTGAAATGGACCGAGACTCGCACGGAACACATGCAGGCGAGTGCTCACGGAAATGAGCGCACTTTCCTGGATACACGCGTGGCGCTGGATAAGAATGGCGTAATCACGGCGATTGATTCGCGACACGTCGATGATTGCGGCGCTTACCCGCGCTACGAGCCGCTTGGCTGTGTGATTTGGGCGCAGGTGCTTCCGGGTTCGTACCGCGTCAGAAACATTCGAATCGACATGAATCAAGTGGTCACGAATAAGTGTCCCGTGGGACCGAACCGGGGCTATTCCCGGATGCAGCAGCTCTGGTTCCTGGAGCGAGTGCTGGATATTTGCGGGCACTCGCTCGGGATTCCCACCGATGAAATGCGCCTGCGCAACTACATCCGGAAAAATGAGATGCCGTACGAAACTCCGAACGGCTGCGTGTACGATTCGGGGGACTACGCGGGAATGCTGGCGATGGGCAAAAAACTTGTCGGCTGGGACGATTGGAAAAAGAAACAGGCCGCCGCGCGCAAGGAAGGACGCTGGATCGGGTTGGGAATCGGCTCGACGTTGGATTCCGGCACGAACAATTTTGGCCAGGCGCGCATCATTAATGCGGAAGCGCCGTTTTCCGGACAATCCAAGGCGGCGATCGCCAAGCTGGACATCTACGGCGAAGTCGTCATCAGCATGGGCTCCGTGCCGCAGGGACAGGGCCACGAAACGACGGCCGCGCAGGTTGTTGCAGATGTATTAGGCGTCTCTCCCGGCCACGTCAAAGTAAAACCGGGTTTCGATACAGAGCAAAACGCTTACACCGGTCACACCGGAACGTATGCCAGCCAGTTTGCGGTCACGGGACTCTCGGCCATTCATGGCGCGGCCACCAAGCTGCGAAAAGAGATGAGCCGGCTGGCGGCGTGGGCGCTGAAGGCCAAAGAAAAAGATCTGGAATTTGGCGTCGGCGCGCAGGGACCGGAGGTCCGGGACAAACGTTCGAAGAAATCCATCAACTACTGGGCGCTCGCGAACATCGTGAACGTGAACAACGCAGGCATGCCGGAGAAATTGTGGGATGTGACGCTTAATTGCCGCCATGTGTATCACGCGCCGTTTCAATTGCCGGACGTGAAGAAAAAATTTGGCAATCTCACGCTCACCTATGCGGCGCAGATTCATGTCGCGGTCCTCGAGGTGGATCGGGAAACGTTTCAGCCGAAGATCCTGGCGTACGCCTGTGTGGACGATTGTGGGCGCGCCATAAATCCCAGGATCGTGGAGGGGCAAGTGCACGGCTGCACCGCGCACGGCATCGGCGCCGCGTTGATGGAGGATTGCGCGTACGATGGCGATGGCAATCTGCTGGCCTCGACTTTCAGCGACTACACTCCGATTACCGCGATAAATATGCCCGATCTGCTGTGCGGTCACATGGAATCGCCATCGCCGTTCACTTTCAATGGCGCGAAGGGCATGGGCGAAGGCGGTGCAGCGCCGGTCCATACGATTTGCGCGGCGCTGCAGGACGCCCTCTATTCGAAGGGCGTGATCATCAATGATTCGCACAACACCGGCGATTCGATCTTTCGAGCAGTGCAGCGGGCAGGCACCGGCGGGTTTGCTTCCTCGGTTCGCATCGAACATCGGCGCGCTGCCGGCAGGAGCGCACGCTGACCACGCTGCAACTTGAATCAGGGCGAATTTTCAGCTAATCGCTGCGCGCGCTCGGCCGAATAAAATCGATGAAGCGCGTCTGCATTATCGGTTGCGGATCCATCGGAAGCCTCTACGCCGCCCACCTGGCAAGAGTCACCGAGACCTGGGCGTATGTCCGGCGCGTGGAGCACGCACGCGCGCTTAATGAGCGCGGCATTTCCGTTACGGGATCGCACGAATTTCATGCCAAGCTTCGCGCCACAACTGACCCCACAGAGATGCCGGAGTTTGATCTGGGGATTGTCGCGAGCAAAGCCACGCAAACCGCCGAGGCGCTCGGCCCAGTCGCGCATCTTTTCAAGAAAGGCGCAATTCTGTCTTCACAGAATGGCTTGGGCAGTGAAGAAGTCATTGCCGCGCTGGCGGATACGTTCGTGATCCGCGGGACGACGTTTATGAGCGGAACGCGCCACACGGACACGCAGGTGCAGTACGAGCTCGACACAGCAACGTGGATGGGGCCGTTTGAGCCGACCAAAACGCCTTTCGCGCTCGTAAAAGAAGCGGCGGAGCTCATCACTTCTTCCGGCCTGAAGGCCGTTGCCCTGGAAGACGCGCGCCCCGCACAGTGGTCGAAGCTGATTTTCAATTCCTCGGTCAATTCCGTCGCAGCGCTCACCGAGTTGCCGCATAGTTTTCATTTTGCCGACGAAAAAGATTTTGGCGATCTGGGCCACCTCCTGCATGCTCTCATCGAAGAGGGAAAGAGTGTGGCAGCCGGCCTTGGCGTAAAACTTTATGAAGATCCGTGGGAAATGAACAAGGTTGGCGCGCAGACGGATCATCCCCCTTCCATGCTGTATGACATCCGGCACAAACTTAGAACGGAAATTGATTTTCTGGGCGGAGCGATCGCTCGCGAAGCGGCCCGCGCCGGAATTCCGGCGCCACTACACACGGCGCTCTACCGTTTGATCAAGGGCAAAGAAGAATCGTGGACATACCAGGGTAAGGGTCACCCGACCGTGAAATAATCCGAGGCGCTATGGCATATCCGCTCGATCAGGAGAAATGGGAACGCGTCCGGCAAATGCTGGAGCGGCAAGATCTTGATGCGGTCGTCGTACGCGCTCCGGACAACGTCCTCTATCTCACGAATTACTGGACCATGAAGGGCTATGACCTCGCGATCTTTCCCCGCGAGGGAGATCCCACGCTGCTGGTCATCGAACCCCAGTTTCGTGAAGCGCAGCTCACGGCCTGGAACAAAGATGTTCGCTTTTTTCGTTTCTACCATCCCAAGGACCCGCGCCCGCCGATGATTCGGGCGATGGAAATGGCGATGGATGTTTTGCGGGAACGAAAACTGTCGCGCCGTGCGGGGATCGAGCTTTCACAAACTTCGCAGATCTGCGACCGCATGGTTGGCGAACCGACGGTCTACTGGCAGGGTTTTTACGATGCCTTTCGCGCCGGTTGCGCTGAAGTCGTGGACGCCGCGCCACTGCTTTCCGAATTGCGCATGATCAAAACGCCGCAGGAGATCGAGCGCATGCGCCTGGCAAACGAGCTGGCGGCCATCGGAATGGAGTATGCCCGCGACAACATCAAGCCCGGCATGAAGGAGAGCGAAGTCGCCGCGATGATTGAAGGGCACATTCATGCCGTGGGCGTTGGATACAAAGGCAAAGTGGAGATGGCACGCGCGTTCACCTTGGTTTGGTCCGGGAAGGGCATTGCCACTTTTACTGCGACCTCGCACCGCCCGGTGATCGAAAATGAACCGACTCTCGTCGAAATTTGGGTTTGCGCCGACGGGTACTGGACGGACTTGACGAAGAATCTTTGTCCCGGACGCTTGACGCCGGAATACAATCGGCTGCTCGATCAATTGCTGAAGATTTTCGGCGATGCGGTGGGTTGCGTGCGGGACGGCGCTCCGCTTGGTGAGATTGACCGGATCATTCGTGCGGGGATC
>WNFD01007734.1_pt1 | contig 14835 bp, 17 predicted proteins | sample 5400491 | NCBI WGS metagenome assembly WNFD01 (sample SAMN13153343, study PRJNA577476) | soil metagenome | isolation source: 120 cm saprolite under Douglas fir tree site 2 hole 2 replicate 2 | place: USA:California | collected 2015-04-18
ACCTTCGCTCTGCAGCCAGCGCATGACGTCCGAGGGCGATTCCGAATCAATACGATTCATGAGAGGCATGTGTCCACAGACACACGCACACGTCAAGAAAACTGCTCACGAAAATTGCGAGAAACCCGCTATTTTAAAGACTATCATGCGTTTCGCGACAGAAACTAGTTAGTGATTTTTATCGCGCCGGACGGCCGAGCGCATTTCGCATGCACGGGTTCTCCATCATCAAGCGCGGCTAAGCATCAGTCGGCGACTAAGCTTGACCCGGGCGGCGTTGAACGCCATCCGGACGACGTCGCGCTTGATCGGAAGATCGGGAGTATTTGCCGCGGGTGCTAGGCGACCGCGCGGCATGATGTACCTTACGTCTGGGTTCATCCGGAGGATGATCGCTAGAGGCGTTAACCGATCACCTGCGGATCGCGTTCAAACATCGACGACAGCGATACGTTCAAGGCCTTGCAAATGGCGAACAGCCGCGCCGCGCTAACGCGGTTTACGCCCTTCTCATATTTTTGAATTTGCTGGAACGAAACGCCCAAGGTCTCGGCGAGGTCTGCTTGGCTTATACCGAGCACGTGCCGGCGCTCGCGTATCCGAGCGCCGATAAATTCGTCGATCGTATTTGAGGTCTTCGGAGAAGCCTTTTTCGCTCTTGCTTTTTTCACGCCATTATTAGCCTTCGACGACCTGAAAAAAGCAATAACCGTGAATGCCAACGTCTCGATCAGCGTCCGAATGTACCGGCGATTTTCCTTTTGGCATAGGAACCCAGTCCTTACGCTTTACGTGAGCCGGCAACCCAGCGCCGGGCATACTCGCCAAGCGCAAAGTTCGATCGGCCGTTCCGCGATATACGTGGTAAGCAACTCTGGCGGGATGTTTTTGTCCATATCTCGGCGGTAGAGAAGGCGGGCTCAGCGACCTGCGCGAAGGCGCCAAACCGCAGCCTGGAAGTGGATGTTCTGCGGTGGCTGAAGGCGGAGTGACCGATGGCGAAGCGGAACGAGCCGTACAGATCCTGCATCGTTGAGAGCTACTATCCGCTCAGCACGGCTGGCTTGCATGGTCCCGTTCACATCCGGCCGATTGCGGGGCAGCCTTTCCCTACGCACTTGCACGTCTGGTGCAACAAGGATCTGACGAACCCAAGTTTGTATAAGGTCGGAACGCGGTTCAGGCTCCTGGCGAAATTGACCGATCGCCACGGCAGGGGCGACTTCGTGTATTCGTATTTCGGTTGGCCGGTCGAGGTCGTCGGTCCCGACGAGATTTGATGCAGCCGATAATCGATCGTTTTAATTCGCTGATCCGGCCCGCGCTCCGCAACTTCGCGGCCGCGGATGCAGCCTTCGTCGCCGCCCAAACCGTCGGCACCGGGGTTGATGAGGCTCGGCAGGCCGTCATGCTTGCCGCCCGCCAGGCCGCCATCGAACTGCATCACTTCGCCGATTTCGTCCTCACCAACCCGGCACCTCCGGTAGCGTTTGCCGACCTTGGGGCAGTGCGCGCGGCGGTCCAGTCGCATCTGCTCTTTTTGCGCGAGCCCAGGGCACCGCACGTCGATGACGTGGCGCTCCTCCGGGACGTCGCGGATGCGTTCAAACATCACAAGCTCGACCGGCCGAATGCCACCGTCGCGGGCGCCGAAGCGATGATCATGACGGGGACCGGCTGGGGCAAGCTTCGCTACGGCGAGGGAAAGTGGGGCGGGACCGAGCAGGTCATCGTCGAGCGCAAGTCCGGCGACCAGCGCGCGCTTTCGTCGGTGCTGCAGAACGTGCATGACGCCTGGCTCACGCTACTCGGGGAGCCGCTACCTCCGATCAACCAGTTCTGACCGTCATCGCGTCGGGATGCCCTTAGCGCCCCCACGAACTGGATGCGCTTCCGCGTGCGCTGGTCGATGGAGATCAGGCGGCGACCAAGCCCGATCCGGGTGGCGCCCCGCGCCATCTGGACGACGTCGCGCTCGATCGAAAGATCGGGATTATTGGTCGGGGATGCTAGGCGACGGCGGCAACATGCGCCTTACGTCTGGGGTGATCCGGACGAGAATTGGTAATGAGCCCAGAAATGAAGGGGTTCAGCATTTGGGCGCGCATGATGCGACCGAAATACTTCGACTTGCCCGAACACCTCAACAAAGAAATCGCAGACTGGAAAGCCGCAAGCGCGACAGACCCCGACAAAATCACGGAACAAGCCGCCAGTCGGGATTTCGGAAAGGCCCTCGTTCACTGGCTTAAATTACGTGCGGCCGGCAAAGGCGCGCAGTGGCGGCCCACCTAAGGAATGTTGTCTTTTCTGCTCCCGCCAATTCCATAGGGCTTGTTCAGAAAATAATCCCGGTTGCCCAGAGCGCTTTCCGCGTACTGGTCGATCGAGACGATGATTGCCTGGACGTGGTGATGGCCTCTGCGGCTTCGTCGTGAGCGCCTGAGCTAATCCTGAATCAAACCAGTTTTTCTGAATACAAAAAATATCAAACCAAACACGGCTTGTACGCATAGCATCACCACCAGGTGCACCGTCTCGGAATTTCACTCGATGCCGGTCAGCCGTGCTGGAAGTCGCCAGGTTTCAATCCGAGAGCTTTGACTGCTGCCTCCGGAAGCCGGCCCCACGCTTCGACCTTCTCATTGGGAGCCATCATTGCACCGATAATTGCTTTGGCCTTCTCCGGATCCTGTTCGGCCACGAAGTAGACCGAGCGGACGGGCGAACCACCCCCTAATGGTTCAGTTGTCACCAGTACGACCTGACCATCTGCCATATCTCAATATACCACTAATTGCACTGCCGCGTCCGCCACGCAGTGCAGATCGAACCGGGTCTCCAGCCGCAGTCTCCCCGAAACGGGAATATATCAAATATCCGCCGGAGACTATCGGCGATTTCGTCCTGGAAGGAGCCAAAGGTGGTGTCTAGAGACCGACCGCCAATTTGCAAAAGCCCGCCATTGGCGGGCATTTCTGAGGTTACTGAGGGTAAAGTCTCCAGGCGTCGGACTGGTTGGCTGAAGTGAGAGGATTCGAACTCGCGCATTCCCGATCGAACCGGGTCTCTGGCTACGTTTTCACCCATTTGGGAATCTGGTGGGCCTCGCATAACATCTAAGGAAGCGCCTGAGCACAGGTCCCTCTGCGCCCGTTGGGCAGGCTCTTTCTTTGCCCGATCTCCGCCCGAGCTCCCGTAGCTTCTGACCCGCGCTTTCGAGAGCGGCCCGATGTACCCCCTTGTCGAGGAGGCGCATCACGATACTGCCTGGCAGGGCTACGTTCCGAAACACGCCTGCTTCGGGATCACCATTAGCCCACCCAACACAATGGTGCGTCTCTTTACGGGGTTTCCGAGTGAACCATCGCATGTTGCCCTCGCGCGCGAGGAGGTCAGCCTTTAGCGACGCGTCGGCCGGGCTTGGGATCGGTGACAGGCCCCGCTTCCTCGATTTCACGAGGATGTCACCTCATCCTGCTGATTGGCAATTGCATCCGGTGCCGGCCCACGAGCGTCGCACTTCGGGGTCCTTGCAATGCGTAGCATCCGGTTTGCGCCGCTGCTTATCTCTGGTCGGTGGGCTACGCTAATGCGCGTCATTTGGAGACGCTTGAGGGCGTCGTTGATCTTTATCTCGTTTTCAACATCCAGATGCGCCGTGCCCTCGTCCAAAAAGAGGATCCGCGGCAGTCGATAAAGTGCTCGCGCGAGCAGCACTCGCTGTTTCTGTCCGCCCGACAGCGAGCTGCCCATGTCCCCGATAAGGCTGTTATAGGACATCGGCATTGCCATAATCTCCTCATGGATCCCCGCCAACTGCGTGCACTGGATCATCCGATCCTGATCAAAGGATGGATCGAAAAAGCAAATGTTATCGGCAACGGAGCCGGAGAGGAGCTGATCCTCCTGCATCACCGCTCCGACGTGCTCGCGATAGGCCCTGGGCCCGATCGTTGAGAGGGGGACGCCATCGATCAGCACCTCCCCTCTGGTCGGCTCCAGCAGCCCGAGCAAGATCTTGATGAGCGTCGTCTTGCCCGCGCCAGATGGACCCATAATGGTCACGAATTCCCCTGGCTCGATGATAAAGTTGATATCTTCGAGGACAAAGGGCTCCGTTTCGGCATAGCGGAAGAACACGTTTCGAAGCTCGATCCGGCCCCGGATCTGCCGCATGTATGCCAAGACTTGGTCATGCCCGCGCTCGAGTGGACTCAGGGCGATGTCAGCCAGGCGATCGAGGTGCAGTTCGAGAATGCGGAAGTCAAGAGCCTTTTCGACCAGCTGGACGGCCTTTTCGGTGAAGTGCTGCTTGTAACTCATAAAGGCGAAGATCATCCCAATGGTCAGGCTGTTGCTCAGCGCCAGCCGGGACGCGAGATAGATGGTAACGACGTTCTCGAGCCCGAACAGGGCGTCATTGATGGTTGCGAACGCGATCTTGGCGCGACCGAGGCGGACATTGGCGCTCACCACATCGCCGTAGCGGTTGAGCCACTGGGTCTCGCGGTCGCCTTCGCGGTTGAAAATCTTCAGGCTTTGAACCGCCCGCAGGGTCTCGATGAAAGTCGAGTTCTCGTGAGCCTTGGCCTCGATGGCAGCCAAGCTGCGCTCTCGGAGGAGTCGGTAGAGCCCGAGACGTACGACCGCATAGAGGACAAACGCAGCCAGCACGACGAGCGCGAGCTGGGTGCTGTAGACGAAGATCATCGACAGGGTCGCTAGAGCCATTAAGCCATCAATCGTGGCCGCAATCATGCCTTCGGCAAGGGCACTGCGGATTGGCTCAATGGAGGTGAAACGCGAAAGGATGTCGCCGATGTGCCGCTTCTCGAAATAGGCAATTGGCAGCCGGACCAGATGGTGAAATAGACGCGCGCCGATCTGAAAGTGCAAGACATTTTGCACAACCAGGATAACCAGGGAGCGGATGGCAGTCGAGCCAACCTTGATCGCGGCCAGCAGGCCAAAGCCGAGAGCCAGGACGATCAGGAGATCGGCGTCGCCTCTGGCGATCACCTCATCGATGGTAAGCTGCAGGTAAAAAGGACTAGCAATCACAAAGATCTCGAGGACAGCCGAGAGGATCAAGATCTGTACGAGCGCGTGTCTGCTGCCGCGCAGCTGCGTCCAGAAGGTCGAAAATGGAAGCCGTGCTCTCTCATCCTTGGGTCGAAAACCTTCCGATGGCGAGAGCTCAAGCGCGACTCCGGTCAGATGCTTCGACGCCTCAGCGATCGGAAAGAACCTCTTGCCTGAAGCAGGGTCATGAACCAGGATTCCTCGTCTCGTGACCGACTTCAGAACCACAAAATGGTTCATATCCCAGTGCACGATCGTAGGCATATGCAGGCGCCTGAGGTGACCAAGTTCGAAGCGCACCGGTCGGCAGACGAAATGCATCTGGCTCGCTACCTGGATCAGGGCCCTGAGCGTGGCCCCTTTCAGCGACACCGGATGGCGACGCCGGAGCGTGTTCAGGTCGATGCGGCGGCCGTGATACGAGCTAATCATTGCCAGGCAGGCGAGCCCGCATTCAGCCGCCTCGGTCTGCTGGATAACTGGGAGGCAGCCCTGGACGCCGAAATTCAACAGGATCGCCACGATCACATCCTGACACTGAGCAGAGGATCGAGGAGCCAGTTTATAAGCGAGCGCTTCTCGAGAATGATATCTGCCCTCAAGAGCATATCGGCCCGGAGCGGTATTTTTTTTCCGTAGGCGTCGATGTCCAGCCGGTCTAGCGCGGCCGTGACTTTGTAGGCTGGCTCTTTGAGCTCGATGGGTCCAGAGGCGTCGGACTTGGTCAGGATTGTCTGCGAGACCTTGCTTACTCGGCCGCTATATGCGCCGAACTGCTGGTATGGGAACGCCTCGTAAAGGATTCTGACATGCTGTCCGGGCCGCACGAACCCGATGGCTCGGGTCGGAACAAACAACTCGGCCTGCAGGACCCTCTCGTTCGGAATGATTTCCATCTGCAGACGCCGGGGGTCCGCGAACTGACCGACGGTAGCTTGCAGAGTGGAGACACGTCCAGCAGCCGGGGCTCGGATCACGTAGGCACGGCGGCCGCTGACCTCAGCTATGCGCTGCTCGGTCGTGGCGAGTTCGCTGCGCAGGCTCTGGATCTTACCTTCCATAACAGTTGGAAGCTGTTCGAGGGAATAGCGGGTTTCGGTAAGCTGGTTCTGCTGGGCGGCGAGCTGCTGGTTCAAAGAGCTTAGCTTCTGTTTTTGGTCAAGAGCCGCCAGTTCCCGCTGCCTGTATTCCGGCTCTGACATTAAGCCCCGAGCTCTCAGCCCAGCCACGGATGAGACCAGCGCGTCTGAAACTCGAATTCGTTCGTTCTGGTTGTCGATCTGGGCGTGAAGCTCAGATATCCCAGCCTCAAGGCCACCAATCAAAGCAGTGAGGCGCGCCTGCTCGGATTTCGTGCGCTCCTGTTCTGCCGCGATCTGATAGGTCAGCCGATTTCGATGCGACTCCAGAGTGGACAATATGCTGATATTGACGTCCTGACCGTTTGCCGCGATCTGGCTCGTTTCGACGGCCAAGAGGGGTTGCCCTTCTTCAACCTCCTGTCCCTCTTTCACATAAATCTCTCTAATTGTACCTTGTTGAGACGCGAAGATCTTCGCAGTGCCGGCAGTCGGCATCAGGTAGCCGATCACCGTCTCCTTTCGAGAATATTGCGCGAGGAACAAGAAGATGACGATAATCGCAACGGCTGCCACAATGAACCAGGCTATGATCTTAGTCGATAGCGACTGGAGCAGCGCGACTTGGCCCCATTGCCGATTGTGCTGCTGAAAATCGATTGCTTCTTGTCGGAACAACAACTGCTGCGATGGCACGTGCTGTACCTCGGAGATGAGATTTAGAGGGGGAAGACCAGTTCACGCTCGTTTGATCATTCGTGTTGATTTCCTGTCTGGACGATGTCCTGGTTAGAATGGATCAAGACGACAACTTGTAGGATCCTCCCAGCAAACACCGTATCGAGACGCTCTTCCCGTAATTCCTTGAGCGAGGGTGCTCGTGTCCATGAGAATTCTCGATTGAATTTGTACCGGCACACCCCTCGGGAGCAGCCAAGGAGTGTGCGGGCATCCGTGATTTAGATGATAGAGCTGAAGTTTGCCTGAGCGAGCAGCTGTGCGACGCTAGCGTTACCAGCGTTACCGCCGGTGATGCCACTGATGCCGCCGACAGCCACACCAACCTGCGTGGCAATGTTCGTCTGTGTGACGATATTGCCGAAGTCGAAGAACCCTCCACACACTGCGTCGACTTCCGTATCGGTCAATTCACGCATTTCACTCATGACTTCCCTCCTTATTTATCCCGAAATGTTGCCGGGATGTCAGCAACTCTAACATTAGGTAGGTAAATCAGGTCTGATCAACAGCTCCTTGGGTTGATAACCAGAATGGTTGATCTCCAAGAGAGTAGCGTGTTTCGGCGCCGAACCCAGATAGCTGGATACCCCGTTCTTCCCTCGGACAGTTGCTACGAACGACAACCCTGCGTTCCCGGCTCAAAGGCTAACCGACATCTGAAGCGGCAGGGCATCTCAAATTGGCGGGGCATCTGACGCGGAACTTGAGAGGCAATCTTACGAAACAAGTGGCGTCTGAGCAGGCAGCCGCCAGTACCAATGTCGGGCTTGCTGGTACGTCAGCACGCCAAGCCGACTGCGGGCTCGGCGGAACGCCTTATCCTGGCTGATTGGGCTGTGTTGCGCGAGCAACCCGACAACGCGAGCGCGCTGTTCGATCTCGATGACGGCAACAGAGCTGGCATCGCGCAGCAGGACTTGCAGAAACTTGACTGTACCTTCTCCGCGGGCGGATCGCGCTACGCTGCTTGATTTCTTTGCCTCACTAACAGCAGGCAATGCCGGCTGGGTCGTGCTATCATCTCCGTGTTCATCTGATTCTTTGCCACCTAGTGGTACTCGCAAAGCGCGTTGGTTCATTGCAGCAACGGCAAGCTGGGTCCGGTTTGCCACTCCGAACTTACGCATGATACGACGGACGTGCACCTTAACGGTCGCCTCTGACATGTCGAGCTGACGCGCAATCGCCTTGTTCGAGAGGCCTTTATGGAGACGACCTAACACCTCCTCCTGTTTGGCTGTAAGGTCCGAGACGCGGGCCACTCCGTTGATAGTTACTTCGCGAAGGCTGGTGGACAGAGCGGAGGGGGGAAAAAACGACCCCCCACTCCTAATGAAAGATAAAGCCTGGAACGCTACGGCAGGCTCAATGCTGGTGGGCATGAAACCGACCGCTCCTTCTTCAAAAGCAGCGCGTATCTCCTGTGCGTCCTCGCGGTCGGAAATAATGACCAAGAGTGCTTGGGGCATAATCCTACGCACGTTTGTGATCAACTCTTGGTATTGAGCACCTTGGATCGACTCATTGCCTACGCAAATAATTGCCATTTCGCAGTTGGCAGGTGCGCAACACGCATCGAATGGAACGCCCGGGACAACAGGCTTCGCTGTTAATCCCATCACGTCAGCCCAAGTTTCCAGTAAGCGCGTGATACCAGCTTGGCGCAATCTTTTCGAATCGATAATCAGAAGTTCGGGTTTTTTCAACCGCGCAGGGGAAGTAGACATTGCCGCCTCCTCAGTTCCAGCTCAACTTTTTTCGCATGATATGCTGAATGTGCATTTTTACGGTCTTCTCCGAGAGGTTGAGCCTGACGGCAATCAGCTTGTTGGGAAGGCCGAGTTTCAGTGCCGCGAGCACATGTTGCTCGCGCGGCGTGAGGTCGGCCAAGGTTCTCTCGGGCATGATGTTCGCCGCTTCGCCACCCTCGTGGACCATGGATAGCTCGGGAGCACCGCTATACTCCGATATCGCTCTAAGGATCGTCGCTTCATTTTGTCTGATGATCGGGAATGGTCGGTAGACCCCGCCGGCAAGAACAAGCCGCAATCCGGCGAGAGCGACCTCGACCGCGATCGAGCTCGCAAAAAAGCCACGGACCCCGCGTTGCATCGCGGCTGAGGCGGTGGCCTCGTCGTCACGATTTGACAACAGCGCAATAGACGCGTTAGGACGGGATTCTTCGAGAAGCGCGAGCCGATCCTCGATCGAAGGGTCGGTGATCTGCTTGTCACCGATATTAAACGCGATCAGCCGGACATCTCTTCCTGACAACAAATTTAGATCGCTCGTCGTTGCCATTTCGACGATTTCGAATCCGGTGAGCTCTCTCTTCAGTATATTGACGATACAAGTACGCGCCAGGACCTGATCCTCGATGATCGCGATCGCCGGCAATTTTTGCGACCCGTTGATTGGCTCTGCAGGATTGGCAAGATCGTCCATCATGTTCCCGCGTTCAGAGAAATACCCAAGCCGCTCTCAGCCTGGACTTAAGTGGAAGGAAAATTTCACCTAACACCATGCACTCAGGGACTCGTTGCGTTCGGTCAGAATTATGAAATGAACTGGACATGGAGCATCACATACAACTGCGGGCTAAGAGCGCAATCGACCTTTGCGTTTTAACCGAAGGTTAATTACTAGCGCGAATTTGAACAAAACCGAATCTATCAAAACGAATTACACCCTACCCGACCGGCTCACGGCGGGGCTTTCACGTTAAGCGGACTGCGCCGAGAGGTGCAGATCAACGCGGCCGTAAAGGGCGCCAGAACAAAGGCGATCCTAAGCGGAGCGCAGCGCCGTCGCTTCTTCGAGTTTATTGAACAGTTGTTCCGCGTCGGTAACTAGATGCGTGATCGCTAAGATAAGCCTGAAGGCCCACCCGGTGGCCCGGTGGTGTCGTTGTGTTCTGAGAATTTGACTGTGCCTGTGTCGGGGGTCGAGATCGGCGAATGTTTCAAACATCCCCTCGGTGTTTGGGTGACACCTGTACGACATCAGGTCATATGCATTTTTTGCCCACGGATGCTGCTCAGACAGGCGACCTATGGCCGTAAGAATATTCGTCGATCCCCATTCAGGGTTTTGTTCTATTCTCTTTGGGTTTCTAGTCGCAGCCAGTCTGTTGGCGATAAGCTTCCTAAATTCAGCGAGAGTTCCTGCTTTGCGGGCTTCATTGATTGCGCGGTCATAGTCCCATAGAAAAGCGAACGTTTCGAACAAAGCTCGCGCAGACAGAAAACTACAAAGCACATTCCCCGTATTCCAGTTCACAATGGCACCGCCAGCCATAGCAACTACTCGATACAAAATTACTTCCCGCAACACCGCACCTTCGCCACTCGAAATTGACAGGTGGCTTTTGCGGCGCTGTGTAAGCCGACCTAAGGTTTCATGGGCTGTTTCGAGGAGGCTTTGCTCCTCGTTAGTCAAATTCGCGCCAAGCGTAAGAAATCTCAAAGCAGGTTCTGAGACCGGGCACGGCAATGCCTGGACGCAAGAGCGCGTGTGCGGCTTCCGCAATCACCACGACATCGCCGTCTTCTGCGACGGCGAGTGGGCGGAGCGCGGCGAAATTACGCTCGAAGCGGCAGCAAAACTCATCGGCGTCTGCAACATGACGGCCTTGCGTATGCTCCGCCGCGGCGACATCAAAGGCCGACAAGCTTGCGCGGGCGCGCCTTGGGTGATCAGGGCCGAGGATGCATTATGAATCGTGACTGCTTGGTCACACTAAGATTGAAAGCACGGTCAGATATCTCGGGATTGAGGTAGATGACGCTCTAAATTTGGCCGAGCAGGTCGAGCTTTAGTCGTCGGCCACCGGCGTCATGCCGGTGGTCGCTTACGCGCAACAAGTGATCGTTGGGCGCGGGGGACGGTCAATGGCCGCGATTTTCGAGACTGCGGCGCGCAACGGACCACGGCATTGGCGGCACCAATTGACTTTGCGCAAACCGAAATACTCTGTAGATTTTCAGCGAGAATAGCAGCGCAATTCATGCTTGTAGACTGATCCGTTTTGGTGCGTTGCACAAAGGTCTTTCTATGTTGACCCTTCGCCAGATCGAGGTCGTTCGAGCGGTCATGGTTACGGGATCATTGGCCCGCGCGGCGCGACTGCTCAATGTATCAGCGCCCGGGATCAGCCGCTTGATGAAATACACCGAGCAGTCCCTGGGCGTACAGCTGTTCGACAGGCGCGGCGGCAGGCTCGTGCCATCTGAGCGGGGTCGGGATATCTTCGATCAGATCAATGTTGTTTTCAGCAAGATCGAAGACCTGCGATTTGTCATCGACAACGTCAAAACCGGCGTCGCGCAGGAACTCCGAATTGGGGCTGCCCCTTCAATATCGCAGGTCATGGTCCCTCTTGCGATCGAGCGGCTTCGGGCACGATTTCCGCAGCTCATCATCGACGTCAACATGCTCAAGATCGAGGAGGCGGTCGACTACCTCCTGCTCGGTAAGGGCGAGGTTGTCGCCATGAGCTCGCGCTTCGATCACCCCGGCCTCAACTGTGAGCCACTCGCCAACGGCCGGTTTGTCTGCATCGTCCCCGAAGCCCATCCGGTCCGGACACGGAAGACGATATCAGTTGCTGAAATCGCTCAGCACCCGCTCATCGGAATCGATCGGAGCGATCCGTATGGACGTTTGGTCTCTGACATCTTTACCCAGCGTGGCCTCGACTATCAGCTCACCATCCGCGCGCGGTTCGGGGTGACGGTCTGCTCACTGGTGAAGGCTGGGCTTGGAATTGCCGTGATTGATCAGTTCAGCGTTGCAGACGGGGCATTTCCGGGCATCAAATTGATTGAAATCGAAGGTCGCCCCTCTCTCAAAACCTGGATCATCACCAAGGCCGACTCGTCTCCAAGCGTTTTCGCGGCGGCGTTTATCAAGCTGCTTCGGCAAGCGATGGCTGCTTAAGTCGACCCTCGAAGTTCCCCACGACAGCAATAACGTGAGGTTAGCCTCGCCGCTTGAAATGGTATTGGCGGGAGCGGTGCATCAAGCCTAGAAATCGGCGCACGTTCAATAATCAGAAGCGATTTCTCGCCACATGAAGAGAGCGCCTGCAAACTCGCCTGGTGAGGGACAGTCCCCGACGCAATGCGACGTACTGGTCGCGGGCTCCGGAGCTGGCGCTCTATCGGCCGCAGTCACCACTGCCTTCCACGGTCTCAAGGTCATCGTTGCCGAAAAGGAGCCCGTGCTCGGCGGCACAACGGCCTGGTCGGGCGGGTGGATGTGGACGCCACGGAATCCCCTCGCCCAGCGAGCCGGAATCGTCGAGGATGTGGAAGCGCCACGAACCTACCTCCGCCACGTGCTCGGCAATAACTTCAACGAATCCAGAGTGGATGCGTTTCTCGAAGCTGCACCCCACATGGTTGCCTTCTTCGCGCAGAAGACGGCACTTCAATTCGAAGACGGCAATCGTATCTGCGACACCTATGGTAACGTTCCCGGCGCCGGGACAGGGGGACGTTCGGTCATCGCAGCGCCATTCGACGGGCGATTGATCGGTAGTCTCGTCAATCGGTTGCGCTTGCCGCTGCCCGAAACAACGTTCATGGGAATGACGATCCAGGCTGGTTCAGACCTGTCGGCGTTTATGAACATCACACGTTCCCCCCGCGCCTTTGCCCACGTCGCACATCGCTTTAGCCGGCATTTGCTTGACCTCGCGTTTCACCGTCGCGGAATGCAGCTGCGCAACGGCCTCGCGTTGGTGGGAAGGTTGCTGCGATCGGCCACCGATCTCAACGTCGAGCTGCGCACATCTTCCCCGGTCATACGGCTCATCGAAGACGGCGGACGCATTTGCAGCGTCGTGCTCGGGACCCCAGAGGGTGAGATCGAGATCCGCGTCAAGCGTGGTGTCGTTCTTGCAACCGGCGGCTTTCCGCACGATCCGAAGCGCCGGAGAGAGTTATTTCCCGCTGATGAGGAGCATCGGACCCTCGCCGTTCCTTCAGCCACGGGCGATGGGCTTCGCTTGGGCGAATCCGTCGGTGGGCGGGTCGATACGGGGCTGGCTTCTCCTGGTGCCTGGTGCCCTGTATCGATTGTGCCGTATCCCGACGGTACGTTCGGCCGGTTCCCGCACATCATCGAACGAGGCAAACCGGGCATCATCGGCGTGCTCTCGAACGGCCAGCGGTTCTGCAATGAGGGCAACGGCTACCACGATTACGTTACCGCGATGTTGGATGTGATCCCGCAAGGACAGGAGGTCGCATCCTGGCTGATCTGCACGCGAGCGTTCCAACGTCGCTACGGGCTGGGTATCGCGAGGCCGACGCCCATTCCGGTCGAGCCTTATATCCAATCCGGCTACATCAAGACCGGCCGGACCATCGCAGAACTGGCCCAAAAATGCGGGATCGATTCCAGAGAATTGGAACGAACTGTCGCAGAATACAATCTGCACGCCCGCCAAGGCGAAGACCCGGCCTTTGGCCGCGGCTCAACGCCATACAATCGTCTCCAGGGAGACGCAGGGCATAGCCCAAATCCTTGCGTAGCGCCGCTCGATCCCGGTCCTTTCTTCGCCGTAAAGGTGGTCCCCGGCAGTTTCGGAACCTTTGCCGGGCTGAAGACAGACGGTAGCGCCCGTGTGCTTGACGAGGCTGGTGCTCCCATCCCGGGGCTCTACGCGGCCGGCACTGACATGGCCGGCGTCATGGGCGGCCACTATCCCGCCGGCGGCATCAATCTCGGACCGGCCATGACCTTTGGCTACATCGCGGGACGGCATCTGGCCGGTGTGGCCGATTATGAAACGCGTTCCCAATTCTGAACCGCGTCGCGAGGATTTCCGATGAACGAGTTTTCTCTTGCCCACCTGACAATTTTGTCGCTTTCACCGCCCGAAATGGTGAGCGTCGCGGCTCGCACCGGCTATGACGCTATCGGACTCCGGCTGATAGCGGTGACGGCAGACAGTCCCGGATACCCTCTAATGTTCGACCCGCCGGCGATGCGGGACACCAAGGCCAGGCTCGACGATACCGGCATACGTGTCGGCGACATCGAATTCGTCAAAATCACGCCCGAGATCGATATCATGTCGCTCGAACCGTTCGCGGCGGCGGGGGCGGAACTCGGCGCAAGACACATCATCGCGGCGCCGTATGATCCAGACCTCGGTCGACTCGCCGAGCGGTTCGCTGCTCTTGCCGACCTTGCAGGGCAATACAACCTGTCGGTCCTGCTTGAGTTCTTCCCCTGGACGGTGGTGCCGGACGTTCGAACGGCCAAAAGAATTGTCGAAACGGCGGACCGCAACAATACCGGGGTTCTCGTCGACACGCTGCATTTCGCCCGTTCGGGAAGCAGGCTCGAAGACCTTGACCTGATTTCTCCCGCCCACCTCCCGTTTGTACATGTGTGCGACGCAGTGGCAGGTGAATCCTTTACAACCGAACAACTCCTGCACACCGCACGTTCCGAACGACTGCCGCCAGGTGAAGGTGGCATCGACATAAGCGGCATCCTTAAACGACTGCCGGCCGACATTGTCATCGGGCTGGAGGTGCCAATGGACACCCTCACCCGTGAGTGCGGCCCCGAAGAGGTCGCACGCCATGTTCGGGCGGCAGCCGGGCGTTTGATCTCTGGAATATAACAGGACGTTGCCACTCTCCGTCAGACGAGCGGGCAGTGCTTTGGCTCATCGCGGCCCCCACGCGCTTCTGAGAAGTACCATGATGTTATGCCCGCCTCATAACACGGTATTTTGAGCAACGCGGCCGCAAAGCTATTCTGACGCTGCTTTTGATAGGCTTCGCTAACTGAGCGAGAACTTTCCAGGAAGCGACCTTAGTCGCCAGTGCCTTGGAAAGCCAAAAAGCGTTCGGATAGCTGTCTGCAATTTTTAAAGAAGCCCGCCAAGGGACTGTCAGAAACTCGATTG
>WNFD01003977.1_pt1 | contig 14828 bp, 9 predicted proteins | sample 5400491 | NCBI WGS metagenome assembly WNFD01 (sample SAMN13153343, study PRJNA577476) | soil metagenome | isolation source: 120 cm saprolite under Douglas fir tree site 2 hole 2 replicate 2 | place: USA:California | collected 2015-04-18
CGAAGATCGTCGGGAACATGATCGAGTGGAAAAAACCGATCAGGACAATGGCGAAGACAGAGACCAGACCGGAGCCCGCCACCGAGACCGCCGCGCAGATCAGCGAGCCTGTGGCGAACAGAGCCAACAGATTCGGGGGTGAAATGCGTTTCATCATCCCGGAGCCGGCGAAGCGGCCGATCATGAAACCGAGGATGTGAAGCTGGAGATAGTTGGCGGCATCCTTGGCGGTGATTCCCGGCTGGGCGTGCTGCGAGAAGCGAATGATGAAACTGGCGACGCCCACCTGAGCCCCGACGTAAAGGAACTGGGCGAGCACGCCGCGGAGGAGATGGCCATGGGAGATAACCTTGCTCCAGCCCAAGGGGGCATCGCCCGTTTCACCCGGGTCTGCCTGCTCTCGCACTTCGGGTAGGTGGGTGAAATAAATCAGCACCGCGACGGCGAGAAAGATTCCGGCGATCACCAGATAGGGCACGCGCACGGTGTCCACCTGCGCGGCGAGGTAGGATTGCAATTGCGCGGGAGAAAGCTGAGCGAGCTGCGCCGCGGTGTATTCGGTCGCGGTGAGGATGAAGGCCGCGCCGAGGACCGGCGTGATCACCGCCCCGACGGCGTTGAACGATTGGGTGAGATTGAGTCGGCGCTCGGCGCTCTGCGGCGGGCCCAGCGTGGTGACGTAGGGATTGGCGGCAACTTCGAGAAAGCTCTGGCCGCAGGCCATCACGAAAAGGGAAAAGAGGAAAAAGCCATACAGGTGCGAGGAAGCCGCGGGCAAAAACAACAGCGCGCCGGTAGCGCAGAGCAGCAAGCCGACGAGGATCCCCTTCTTGTAGCCCAGGCGCTCCATCAGCCGGCCGGCGGGGAACGCGGCGAGAAAGTAGCCTCCGAAAAACGCGATCTGGATGAAGGAGGACTGGAAGTCGGTGAGGCCAAACGTCGCCTTTAGATGGGGAATGAGGATGTCGTTGAGGTTGACCCCGAGCGCCCAGAGAAAGAAGAGGGTGGTGATGAGGACCAGAGGAACGGCGTAGCGGCGCTCGGTCAAGGGGACCGAAGGGTGCGCACGGGCCGAGGCATCGGGCTCAGAGATCATCCGGGTTCACCCTCAAAGGGCACGATCGAGATGGACGTAGCCGCCATCGACATGGAGGTACTGGCCGACGATGTGCCCCGCGCGAGGCGAGAGCAGGAACACCACCATCGCGGCGATTTCGTCGGCGGAGGTCAGTCGCTTTTCGAAGGGGATTCTCGCGGCAATCGAAGCCAGCTTGGCCTTGGGTTGATCGAAGGTTTCGAGCCATTGCCGGTACAGCGGAGTCAGCACCTCGGCAGGAACAACCGCATTGACGCGGATGCCGAAGGGCAAAAGCTCCACCGACCACTCCCGCGTCAGAGCGAGGATCGCTCCCTTCGAGGCGGCGTAGCCGGAGGTGCCACCCTGGCCGGTGAGCGCCACCTTCGAGGCGATGTTGACGATGTTCCCGTTCGTCGCCTTGAGGGACGGCAGGGCGTAGTGCGCCATGTGGTAGTAGTGCAGGAGGTTCCGCTCGAGGGAAGCGACGAAGCCCGCCGGGGTTCCTTGTTCGAGGCCGACGCCGTCGTTCACTCCCGCGTTGTTGACCAGGGCATCGAGGCGTTGACCCAGGCCGAGCGCGCGCTCCACCGCGTTCTGGCAGCTCGCCGGCGAAGACAGATCGCACTCGATGAAGTGAGCGGTACGGCCTTCGCCGGCGAGCCGGGCGAGCAGCTCCCTGCCGGCGGCGGCGTCCCGGTCCACCACCACTGGAACGGCGCGCTCCTGCGCCACCGCGCGAGCGATCGCCGCGCCGATGCCCTTGGCGCCGCCGGTGACGAGCACCACCTTATTGTCGAGGTCCAGGTTCATCGCGCACCGCCTTCAGGCCGTAGAATCGGGCGGCATTGTCGCCGAAGATCGCCGCTTGCTCATCGCCAGGCCGGCCGACCAGATAGGAGGAGATCAGATTCAAAACCTGACAGTAGCTTCCCGCGAGAAGGCACACCGGCCAGTCGGACCCAAACATCAGGCGTTTTGGTCCAAATGATTCAAAGACGACGTCGAGATAGGGTTTGAAATCGCCCAGCTGCCAATGTCCCCAGTCGGCTTCGGTGATCAAGCCGGACAGCTTGCAAAAGACGTTCGGAGCGACGGCAAGCTCGCGCATCAGGCCAGCCCACGGCTGCAACTTGCCCGCCTTGACCTCGGGCTTGCCGAGGTGATCGAGGACAAAGGGCTGCCGCGGATGCGCGCCGACGAGCTCGAGCACGGCGGGAAGATGTTTCGGATAGATCAGGATGTCGTAGGTGAAGCCGAATTGAGCAAGGCAGGCGATGCCGCGCTGGAAGTCGGCTCGAAGCACGAAACGCTCGTTGGGCTCGCCTTGAACGAGGTGGCGGAAGCCGCTCAGCTCTTCGAACTTCCTCCAATCCGCGAGTCGATCGGCAATATCCGGCGCGCAGAGGTCGACCCAGCCGACGACTCCCACGATGGCCGGATGATTCTCGGCCAGGCTGAGTAGAAACCGGGTTTCCTGCTCGGAGGGATCCGCCTGCACCGCGACGGTGGCGTCGATGCCGGCGGAATGGAGCTCAGGGAGTAGATGCTGGGGTAGAAAATCGCGCTTCATGGCCGACATCTCGTCGGTGATCCAAAGGTCCCGCGCCGGTCGGTAGCTCCAGAAATGCTGATGGGCGTCGATTCTCATCCCGCTCCCTCAAGCCCAATGCCGCCGGCGATACGTTCAACCGTGCAAGGTGAAAAAGCCGCCGTCCAGGGGATAGTCCGCGCCGGTGACAAAAGAGGCCGCATCCGAGCAGAGGAAAAGGGCGAGCGACGCCACCTCGTCGGGCCTGGCCATGCGGCCGATCGGTTGTGACTGCGAGAGTCGAGCCAACATCTCGTCCTCCTTGCCCGGATAATTCTTTTTCACGAAATCATCGACGAAGGGCGTATGCACCCGCGCCGGGGAGATGCAATTGCAGCGAATGTTGTTGCGAATGTAATCTCGGGCGACCGAATAGGTCATCGAGAGCACCGCGCCCTTGCTGGCGGAATAGGCAAAGCGGTCCACCAGTCCGGCAGAGGCGGCGATCGAAGCCAGGTTGAGGATCACCCCGCCGCCCATTTCCCGCATGTGCGAGATCACCGCCTGCATGCAATGAAATACGCCCTTCACATTGACGCGGTAGACGGCGTCGAAGTCGGCCTCGGTGGTCGCCTCCAGATTTCCAACGTGCGCGATACCGGCGCTGTTGACCAGGATGTGAATCCGGCCGCGACGGATGATCTCGGTAAAACAGCTCTGCACGCTGTTTCGATCAGAGACATCGCAAGGGATGGATCTGGCCAGGCCTCCGCGATCGACGATCGCTTTGGCCGAAGCGGCGGCGAGCTGGGAATTGATGTCCAGAATGTGAACCGAGGCTCCGCGGGAAGCAAACCGGATGGCGATCGCTTCGCCAATCCCACGCGCACCCCCGGTGATCACGACGTTCTTGCCGTGGAGAGACAACTCCGCAGAATCGTAATCGTCTTTGGTCAGAGACAACCCCGCGAGCAGGCCAGGCAGCCTCTAGCACGGGGCGAGGCCAGAGTTCAATATTGAAAACTGGTGTTTCATATTCTAAAACCTGGCCGTGACCAGCGAGGAGAGCAGGCGATGATTAGAGCGCGGGAATCCAAATCCGCTCCGGTGGGGGTGGTGGCCAAGGTCTTAAGAATCCTCGAAGCGCTGGACAGCTCTCCCGCCGGGTTGCAACTGCGAGAGATAGCGCGGCAGACCGGGATCAACAAGAGCACCGCCTATCGCTTTCTCGCCCATCTGGAGAACGAAGACTATCTCTTCCGCGACAAGGCGGGCGCATACATCGTGGGGCCGAAATTGGCTCGGTTGGGCTCGGGCATTTCCTACCAGGCGACGCTGCGAACGGTGAGCCGTCCGGTGCTGACGATGATCGTCCAGTCGACGAACGAAACCGTCAACCTGGGTGTCCTCGACGGACATGATGTCTTGTATCTCGACGTGGTGCAGAGCCCCCATCCCTTCCGCATGGTTTCCCAGCCGGGAAATCGCCGGCCGTTGAGTTGCACTGCCCTGGGGAAGGCAATTCTGGCCTTCTTGCCGGTCGACCAACGGGAGGAGATCCTCCCGTCGCTGACCTTTGAGCGCGTTACCCCGCACACCATCTCCAATCTCGCGCGCCTGCGAAAGGAGCTGGCCCGGGTCGCGCAACAGGGCTACGCGATAGACAATCAGGAGACGACTCTGGGCGCGATTTGCGTCGCGGCACCGATCCTCGACGAGAGAGGAAGAGTAGCCGCGGCGGTTAGCGTCTCGGGACCGGTGACGCGGATCAGCCGGGACCGGTTGCAAGCATTCGCGGTGACGGTGAGAAAGGGGGCGCGGCAGATCTCCGCCAGCATCGGCCAAACCCATTGAATGGGGGCCGCCGGCCCGCAGGGTGTTGAAAAACGTCGCGAGCAAGCCCAGATGCGATGCGCGGTGGGACTGGCGCGCGGAGCGTACGAGGCGGTACGTGAGCACGCCAGGGGGACTGCAACGAAGCAGGTGGGCTGCGCAGCAGTTTTTCAACAGCCTGCTACTCCTGGCGAACGGGGTTGGAGAGCGTGCCGATGCCCTCGATCACCACGCTCACCTCGTCCCCGTCCTTCAGCCAGAGCGGTGGCTTGCGGCCCATTCCCACCCCTTGAGGTGTCCCGGTGTAAATCGCCGTCCCGGGCGGAAGCGTGGTGCTGCGGCTGAGGAATTCAATCAGGGCCGGAACATCGAAAATCATATCCCGGGTATTGCCATCTTGAACCACTTGCCCGTTGAGGATGGTCTGGATGCGCAAACCGGAAGCAAGCGGCAGGGAGTCGGGCGTCACCAGACATGGGCCGAGCGGCGCGAAGGTGTCGAAGGTCTTTCCGCGGCACCACTGGCTGCCGCCCCATTTGAGCTGCCAGTCGCGGGCGCTGACGTCGTTGCCGCAGGAATATCCGGCGACGTAGTCGAGCGCGCGGGCGCGGGGAACGTCTTTGCAGGCCTTGCCAATCACCACCACCAGCTCGCACTCGTAATCGACCTCGCGGGAATAGCCCTTCGCGGGGAGGAGGATCGGCCCGCCCGGATCTTGAACCGAGCTCACCCCCTTGGCGAAGAGGACCGGAAACTCCGGAATGCTGAAACCGGCTTCAATCGCATGGGTGCGATAGTTGAGGCCGATCGCCCAGATCGTCGTGGGCATTATCGGCGCGAGAATGCGTTCGACGCGAACCGGCTGAGCAGTCTGACGCACCCCGCTCAGCGGCTCGCCTTCCAGCCGTCGATAGGAGCCATCCTTCTCCTCGGAGGCGAAGCCTTTGTTTCCGGATCCATCCAGGTAGCGAATGATCTTCATGACCCGCGCGACGATAGCCAATTCGGAGATCTCCACAAGAGACAAATCGCATGACGGTTGGAAACTAAAATCAGACTTGCTTATGGCCGGAGCGCGTCAAGCCACAGTTGTTGATTTCACATGATGAAACGGTTGCTTTGCATCCTGAAATATGTTGATGGGGGAAGCCCAACGGGGACGGGCCGGTTCGCTTTAGGCGATCGGGGAGGATGTCGACAATGTTTTCATCCAGGCGTTGTCAGAGACTTTTTGATTGTCTTCCGGCGGTCATTGTTCTCGCCGCGGCCTGCAATCCCTATGACTACCAGCAGGGCGAGCTCAACGCCGGTCCGGTCGATGCGGCGAACTTTCCCAAGCCCTACCAGGGCGAGGGGGCGGACCCGAACGTCTCCGGATATTTGAGCGGAAAGGGAAAGTTCAGCGAGGTCCGCGCTTTCCAGAACAACCGAGCTGCGGGCTACTACCTCTTTCCCTTCACCGCCACGCAATTGGCGGCGGCCGATCCGCTGCTTTTGCCCCAGGATCCGAGAAGACAGCCGCAGACGCCCAATGCCTACGTCTTCGACTCTCAGCCTCCCAGCCCGTTTCCTTCGACCCCCAAGTGCAACGCGCCGCCGAACTACCAGTACGACGTGCGAAACAACGAGACGATGCGCCAGGACGAGCAGGGCAACATCTTCACCCAGCTGCCGCTGGCAACCGAACAGCCAGGGCGGGCCAGCACCTTCGAATACATTCCGGTCGTCGCCGAGATCGCGGTGAGCGCACAGGGACTGGCTTGCCAGAGTGTGAAGAGCGAACAGGCGGTGAACAGGACGGTGAGCAACCCGCAGCCGACGGGCAACTTTCTGCTCTGGGCAATCATCGATCCATCCTCTGGAGTCTATCGCGTCGGCGAACAGTCGAGCCCCTACTTGTTGCCGGACGGGAGCCGCAATCCGAGCTACTCGCTCGGCATCGGTGTCCAGAAATGGGGTTGGTTCGGACGCTATTACCTCGCCTATATCGACGGCGGCTACGTCCCCACCCTTGCCGGCGCTCAGGGGACGCGAATGAGGACGCAGCCTCTGTACATCCCGCTGAGAATTACCCCGGCCGGGATCCGCTGCGGCAGCGCGACCTGTCAGCCGGGTCAGGTCTGCGCGAGCACCACTTGCCAGAGTTGCACCGGCAACCGCCCCACTCCTGCCGACAATTGTCCGGCCGGGCAGAGGTGTTGCCCCTCGCCGCAGACCTGCATCAATCCGGGCGCGAGCGGAACCTGCGCCGATATCGGAAAAATCGGTCAGGGCTACGACGTCCTCCAGGTCAGGCGCAGCGATCCGAGCTACTCCCCGGTCTGCGAAGTGAGGCAGTACACCGCGGATACAGGCACTCCCGCGAGGCCGCGCCTGATCGGTGAGTTGCCCCAGAGCGAGGCGACGGTGTTGACGCTGAGCCCGACGACCCAGCCGCCGACCCTCGAAAGCGGAGTTCCCCGGTACATCTACTGCCCTCAAGTCGACTAGGTGAAACCCACCATGAGCCATTCATCACGCGCCGGTATTCGTTTGGCAATCGCTCTGGTCCTCCTTTTCACCGGGGGGCGACGCGCATTAGGAGCCGGTGAGCTCGAGGGACTGATTCGAGGTCGGATCCTCGAAGAGGCCACCAACCTCCCGGTACCGGGCGCGACGGTGACGGTGACCTCTCCCGGCCTGGGCGAACCGCGTGTCACCACTTCCAATGAGGAAGGTGAGTTCCTGGTACCCAATCTTCCGATCGGCCACTACCAGGTAACGGTGAGCTACCCCGGGGTGAAGCCAATCATCCGCGAAGTTCTTGTCCAGCCCGGCGTCACTTCGCCGCTGGAGATCAAATGGTCAGCGGAGATGGTCCAGACCGAGACCACCACCGTCACCGAGGAGCGGCCGGTGACCAATCCCGACTCCACGCAAACGGGCGCGGTCCTTTCGATCGATCAAGAGAAGTACATTCCGAGCGGACGCCGTTACACCGACGTGGTGACGGATGTCCCCGGCGTGACTCGAGGCACCGTCGACCACTTCATCAAAGGAGGACGCTCGACCCACAACCGCTATCTGATCGATGGGTTGGACGTCACCGATCCGGTCAGCCAGACGGCTTTTCAGCAACTGGCATTCGACAGCGTCGACGCGGTCCAGGTGATTACCGGCGGCTTTGACGCCGAGTACAACGTCTTCGGCGGAATTATCAACACCATCACCCGCGAAGGGTCGGATGAATGGCACGGCAGTGTTTCCGCCTACGGGACCAATGCGTCCCTCAACAACCGCCAGGCAGAAGGCCTCCTGCCCACCGAACGGGACAGGATCTTCAACGACCAGCAGGTCGCGTCTACCTACAGTTACATCGCCACCGGGACCCTCGGCGGACCGCTCGTCAAGCATCGACTCTGGTTCAACGCCACGATGGAATACCGGTATGCACACACCGGTCGATTGGTGGGTCCGCCGCTCAACCTGGTGCCGCCGCCGAGAATAGACACCACCTATCTTCCCCGGCTCAAGATTTCCTGGGCTCCCAGCGCCACGCAGCGCCTCAGCCTGTCCCTGGCGGCGGATCCGGAGTTCCAGGACAACAATCGACCGGACGCGGCCAGCCAGGGATTGCTCCCGATTTACCAGAAGCACACCTCTCAAGGCGGGTACAACGCGATCTTCTCGTGGAGCGTCTTTCCCAGTCCGAGCTTCGATTTTCGCCTCGATGCCGGAATCAAGACTCAGTACACCAACACCGGGCCAATGGGTTGGTTTGGAAAGGTCGATACCACCAACTGCGATTTGTTTTCGCCGATGAACTGCGTCTACATCAGAGACCGGCCGACCCACGTCAACAACGACGACGGTTCCACCTGGTACAACGCGGATACCGACGTCAGCATCAACAACCGGATCAGCGTCCAGGTCGACCCCAAGGTTACATGGCGATATCGCTTGCTCGGCGAACACACCACCAAGATCGGATTGCAGCTCAAGTTCCTGCGAAACAGCGCCTCCCTGCACCAAACGGGAAATCTCAAATACCTCGACCAGGGCGGAGGGCCACTGGAGTCGGGCCTTTGCGATCCCGACAATGGAAGAACCGCCGGTTGTTTTCAGCGCAACAGCTCCGCCGATCGCAAGTTTCGCAATCTCGGGTACAGCCCCGCTCTGTTCCTGCAAGACAATTGGCGAATGCTGAGCTGGCTCACGCTCACCCCGGGAATCCGCTTCGACTATGGGCAGTCGCGCACCTCGGACGGCACCGTCTTCCATGCTCAGTTCGCGGTCGGGCCCCGGATCGGGCTGATCGCCGATCTCACCCGCGACCAGAAGACGATTTTTTCCACGAGCTACGGACGCAGCAACGAGGTCTCCTCGCTGGGCAACGTGGCCGCTTACGACGGGACGACTCAGGGCGCCAAGATCACCGAAAAATGGAACCCGCTGACCCAGCAGTGGGAATTTCTATCCCAGGTGGGAGGGGAGGGCGGCGGAGCGGTCGACCACAAGGCCAAAGTCCCCCACGCGGACCAGATCACCACCAGCTTTCGGCGCGAGATCTACCGCAATACGGTGGCGGGGATTGAGCACACCTGGAAGCGAATCTCCAACACCTGGGACTCGGTCGAGACCAACGTGATCTGGGATCCGACCGGCTATCGCGTCCTCGGCTATCAAGACGGTCGGCCGCACGACATTTCCCTCTACACCACGCCGGACGGCAACGTTCGGACCTACAACGGGATCAGCGTGTCGCTCGAAGGTCGGCCGACCCAGAACTGGTATTTCCTCGCGTTCTACACTCTCTCCTGGCTCTACGGGACCACCGAGACGGAGCTGAACTCGGTCAGCGCCAGCGGAATCATTCCCAACACCCTGCATCGCATTCCCCAGCAATGGCAATTCTGGAGCGGATTTCTCCCGGAAGATCACCGCCATCAAGTCCACCTCATCGCCAGCTACAATTTTCACGGCCTGATCTTCGGCACCCGGCTGGAGTACCTCAGCGGCAATCCGCGGAGCAAATTCTTCCAGGCGACCGGGCTTCCCGACTCAAGCAAGAACATCAGCCTGCGCAGCCCGAGAGGGACCGACCCCGGCACCTGCGCGGGCAGCGTTCCCGGCCAGGGTAGCTTCGTTCCGGCGACGACAGTCTGCGGCAACAGCGTCGGTAACATTTCGGAGTATCGCAACCCGGCGCGCATGCAGGTCGATTTGCACGTCGAGTACGATTTCTATCAGCTGCTACATCAGCACATCGCGCTGACCAGCGATATTTTCAACATCTTCAACGACCGAAGCGCCACCACCGTCCAGGAGAACGACGCCCCCAACGGGAACTTTGGATTGGTGACCGGCCGCAACACCGGCCTCAATATCCGGCTGGGAGCCCGCTATGACTTCTAGACGCGAGGTGTTGAAGGGCACCGCGGCTTCTCTGGTGGCGCTGGCCGCCAATCCGACGCCCACCGCTGCGCCGCCCCCAGATCTAGCGACTCCGCCGCAGCCAACCCCGGCGGCACCGGCTCTCCCCGATGGCCAGGCGCGGATGAAGTGGTGGCATCAAGCCAAGTTTGGAATGTTTGTCCATTGGGGCCTGTACAGCGTTCTGGGCAGGCACGAATGGGTGATGGAGAACGAGGGAATTCCGGTCTCGGAATACGAGCCGCTGGCCCGTCGCTTCAATCCCAGACCGAACGCCGCGCGGGATTGGGCGCGGTTGGCCAAGCGCGCGGGCATGAAGTACATCGTGATGACAACCAAGCATCACGAAGGTTTCTGTTTATTCAACACAAAGCACACCGACTACTGCGCGCCCAAGCAGGCGGCGGGTCGAGACCTGGTCAAGGAGTACGTCGAGGCCGCGCGGGCGGAGGGGTTGCGCGTTGGTTTCTACTACTCCTTGATGGACTGGCATCACCCCGACGGCGCCCGCTGCGCCCAGGACGAGGGCGCCCGGGCGCGTTTCGTGGATTACACTTTCGGACTGATCCGCGACCTGATGAGCAACTACGGGAAGGTCGACGTCCTCTGGTACGACGTGTCCTGGCCGCTCGACGCCGCGGGTTGGCAATCCGAGCGGATGAACAAGATGGTCTTCGAGCTTCAACCGGCGATCATCGTGAACAATCGCAATAAGCTGCCGGGGGATTTCTCGACGCCTGAACAGAGAATCGTCGCCGAGAAGGATCGCCCCTGGGAAGCCTGCATGACGCTCAACGACAGTTGGGGTTACCAGGCCACGGACGACAACTGGAAGACACCGAAGCAGGCGGTTCGAAATTTGATTTCCTGTGCCCGGGAGGGGGGGAATTACCTGCTCAACATCGGTCCGCGGCCCGACGGCTCGATACCCGAGAGATCGATCGAGATCCTTGGCGAGGTGGGTCAGTGGATGTCACGCAATGGAGAGAGCATTTACGACTCGGACCCTTGCCAGGTGCGACGGTCGAACTACGCTGGCTTTACCCGAACAGGGAACACCCTTTTCATGCACGTTCATTTCTGGCCCGGAGAGACGGCCTGCTTGAGCGGACTGAAGACCGCGGTGAAGTCGGCCCGGCTGCTCTCATCGAAGAAGAAGGTCAATTTCGATCAAGATCGTTTTCGCGTCCGCTTCAACGGCCTGCCTTCGAAGGCTCCGGACAGTCCAGTGACGACGATCGCCATTGAATGCGAATCCGAACCCACCCAGGACACCGACTTTGTCCGGCGGGAAAAGCCGCGGCTGCAAGCGTGATCACCCGCCGGGATTTCATCAAATCGACCACGCTGACGACGGCGGCAGCGATCTCCGGCGTTTCGTTCCCCCCCGTCACTTTCGCGGACACCCCGAATCCAGGTAGGGGGCGCCGGTTGCTCACCGGCTGGGAACACCACCTCGGAGCGCTGGGCGGTCCCTGGGACGTCTGGCGGCGCGATGCGGGCGGCAGCGTCGTTTGGCGGGCAGTGGAGATGCCGCACTGCTTCAACGCTCGCGACGCGGTGGATCCGGACGAGCCCTGCTATCAGGGGCCTGGCTGGTACCGCACCCGGCTCAAAGTCGAGAATCCGTTTCCCAGGGGGCGCACCCTGCTGCACTTCGAAGGCGCCGGTCAGAAGAGCAGGATCTTCGTTGACCTGGATCAGGTCGGCGAACATACCGGAGGCTACGACGAGTTCGTGATCGACATCACCGAAGCCGCTGCCCGGGCCTTGAAGAAGACCGAGGCAAAGGGCGAAGTGCCGGTGGCCGTCCTCTGCGACAATTCGAGGGATCTGGAGATGATTCCCTCGAGTTTGAGCGATTTCAATCGCTACGGTGGATTGTACCGGTATGTCAATCTTTGCTACCTGCCCGCCCTCTCGCTCGAACGGGTGCGGATCGAGTCTGGGGTGGTCAAGGCCAGGCTTTACAATCCCCGCTCGCTGAGCGAGGCGGTGAGAATTTCGGTCCGGGTATTCGATCCGGACGGGGCTTTGATCCATAGCTCCAGCCGGACAGCGGCGCCGTGGAAAGGAGAAGCCAAGCTCGCCGCGTTCGCGGTGAAAGCCCCGCAGCTGTGGTCGCCCTCGCGGCCTGCGCTCTATCGGTGCGAGGTGACTCTGGGCAGCTCGGACGGGGAGACGAGCGTCGCCGAGCGGTTTGGGCTGCGCTCGTTCGAATTTGTTTCGCATGGACCCTTCAAGCTGAACGGCGAACGACTGCTGCTCAGGGGCACGCATCGCCACGAGGACCATGCCCTGCTCGGCGCGGCAATGCCCGAGGAGCTGATCCGGCAGGAGATGAAGCTGATCAAGCGGATGGGCGCGAATTTCATCCGCCTCGGTCATTATCAGCAGTCTCGCACCGTCCTCGAGTGCTGCGACGAGCTCGGCATCCTCGTCTGGGAAGAGATTCCCTGGTGCCGCGGTGGGCTCGGGGGCGAGCGATATCAACAGCAGGCCTCGAGCATGCTGCGCAACATGATCGACCAACACTACAATCACCCGTCGGTGATCATCTGGGGCCTGGGCAACGAGAACGATTGGCCGGGTGATTTTCCGGAGCTCAGCAAAGAGAAGATCCGCGCCTTCATGAAGAAGCTGAATGAGCAGGCGCACGCCCTCGACCCTTCGCGCAAGACGGCGATCCGGCGCTGCGATTTTTGCAAGGACGTCGTGGATGTCTATTCGCCTTCGATCTGGGCGGGCTGGTACCGCGGGAGATACACCGAATACAAAGCCTCCTCGCAAGCCGAAATGGAAAAGGTAGAGCACTTCTTGCATGTGGAGTGGGGCGGGGACAGCCACGCCCGGAGGCACTCCGAAGATCCCGATCGAGTCCTCTCGAAGATCGCGACCGGACAGGGAACGGATGAGCGCGGGCTGGATTATCTGCTCGCCGGCGGGCAAGAGCGCGCATCGAAAGATGGTGACTGGTCGGAAAGCTACATCTGCAATCTGTTCGATTGGCACCTGAAAGAACAGGAGACGATGCCCTGGCTGACCGGTTCCGCCCAATGGGTGTTCAAGGATTTCTCCACCCCTGGGCGACCGGACAATCCCATCCCGCGGGTCAACCAGAAAGGGCTGGTCGAGCGGGACCACACTTTGAAGGAAGGGTATTACGTTTTCCAATCCTACTGGAGCGAAGAGCCGATGGTTCACATCTACGGCCACTCGTGGCGGGTGCGTTGGGGCGAGGCGGACGAACAGAAGATGATCAAAGTCTATTCGAACTGCGATACCGCGGAGCTGTTCTTGAACGACGTCTCGTGCGGAACAAAGAAGCGCAACAGCCAGGATTTTCCGGCGGCGGGATTGCGATGGTCGGTCAAATTCAACCGAGGTGAAAACCGCCTGCGAGTGATTGGACGTAGGCGCGAAGCGACGGTGACCGACGAAATTCGCTTTCTGTATCAGACCGACAAGTGGCAGAAGCCGTCGCGGCTCGAGCTTAAGGAAACGACCCGTCAGGCCGGGCGGGTAACGGTCGAGGCGCGTGTCCTCGATGCCGAGGACGTGCTCTGCCTGGATGCGCGCAATCGAATACGGTTTGGGCTGGTGGGCGACGGGGAGCTGGTCGACAACACGGGGACGAATCGCGGATCAAGAGTGACCGAATTGTGCAACGGTCGCGCCGAGATCACCCTCGAGCAACGGGGTGGTAAGTCCGTGGTGGGCGTTTACTCGGAGGGGATTCCCACTGTGTTTCTGACCGTGACTGAGACTCGATGATTCGAATGTCCGTTTTATCCTTGCTGTTGGTCGCCGGTTCGGCCAACGCGGGGGACTTGACCGGCAACTGGGTGGTGCGAGCGCCACAGGAAGACGGAACGACGCGCAGGACCTACCTGAATTTGAAGCAGGAGGGTCCGCGGATCACCGGCTCGATCCGGCTGACGCAGTTTTTCTACACGATCAAAGAGAGTACCAGCGGCCCGGACGGGTTCGTCCTCACCGCCACGATGCTCGATGGAAAGAACGAGCGCCGCGTCGTCTACGAAGGAAAACTGGCGGGAGACGAGCTCAAGCTTTCCACGCGGCGGCGTCCCACTGACGCTCCGACGGAAATGGTCGCCGTGCGCGCTCCGGCGGGGGAGGGGGTTCTGCCAGCGCGCCTGCCGCCTCCCGCTCTCCACCGGATTCCGGACAACGGGCTCGTAAAGACGCCCCCGATGGGCTGGAACAGCTGGAACAAATTCCACGGTCGAGTGGACGATGCCGCGGTTCGCGGTATTGCCGACGCGATGGTGAGCAGCGGGATGAAGGACGCCGGCTACCTCTATGTCAACATCGACGATACCTGGGAGGGCGAGCGCGACGGGAAGGGCAATATCCAGAGCAACCGGAAATTTCCGGACATGAAGGCCCTGGCGGATTACGTGCATGGCAAGGGTCTGAAGATTGGAATCTATTCCTCTCCCGGGCCGAACACCTGCGCCGGCTATGAGGGCAGCCATGGACATGAGGAGCAGGATGCCCGCACCTTCGCCGCCTGGGGAATCGATTATCTGAAATACGATTGGTGTGGAGCGAGGACCCTCTATGCCGATGACCAGATGCAGGCGATCTACCAGAAGATGGGCGATGCGCTGCGCGCCACCGGGCGTCCGATTGTCTACAGCCTCTGCCAGTACGGCCGCGAGGAAGTCTGGAAATGGGGACCGGAAGTCGGCGGCAATCTCTGGCGCACCACCGGAGACATCGGCGATCGCTGGGAATCCATGGCGAAGATTGGCTTCGGTCAGGATGAGCTCGCGCCCTGGGCGCGGCCGGGTCATTGGAATGATCCGGACATGCTCGAGATCGGAAACGGAGGGATGACCGATACGGAATACAAGACGCACATGAGCCTGTGGTCGATCCTCGCTGCCCCGCTCATTGCCGGCAACGATCTGCGGGCGATGACGCCTGCGACCCGGGAGATCCTGACCAACC
>WNFD01003979.1_pt1 | contig 14827 bp, 18 predicted proteins | sample 5400491 | NCBI WGS metagenome assembly WNFD01 (sample SAMN13153343, study PRJNA577476) | soil metagenome | isolation source: 120 cm saprolite under Douglas fir tree site 2 hole 2 replicate 2 | place: USA:California | collected 2015-04-18
CCCAGGCCGGCCTGCGGCTATCCGTCCGCCAGCTGCTCGCCCAGCTCGCCGGCATCGGCGAGACCGTCCTGATCTACCCCTCCACCGGAGGACGGCCCAAAGCCCGCCGCATGACCACCGAGCTCACCGGCGACCAGCACGAACTCTACGACATCTTCGACCTGGCCAAGTGGGCACCCCGAAGTTAGGTCATACGCCTAAACGGTCAACCGAAGCCCACCTGACCAGCAGGAACAGTCAGCCAGCATCAAGATCATCTGAAACTCCGGCTAGAAGTCGGCGGCGGTCCCCGCGCCCAGGCGTCTGGCCTTCTCGTACAGGTAGCTGGCCGCGGCCAGGTCCTCGGCGGCCAGGCCGAGGGACTCGAAGACGGTGATCTCGTCGTCGTCGGCGCGCCCGAGCGCCGTCCCGGTGAGCAGCTCGCCGATCTCGGCCCGGACCGGGTTCATCACGCCTTCACCCTGCGCCAGCAGGAAGTCGCCGGCCTCGTGGCTGACGGACTCGCGGCTGTCCGCGAATATGGCCGCCTCGGCCATGATCGCGGCGTCGAGCTCCCGGGCGCCGGGCACGCACGCGCCGACCGCGTTCACGTGGGTGCCGGCGGAGAGCCATGAGCGGTGCAGCACCGGCTGAGCCGACGTGGTGGCGGTGACCACGATGCCCGCCCCGGCGACCGCCGCGGGCACGTCGTCGTGGGCGGTGACCGGCAGGCCCAGCTGCCCGGCCAGCTCGGCGGCCACCTCGCGGGTCCGCCCGAGGTCGCGTCCGGCGAGGCGGATCCCGGTCAGCGGCCGGATCGCGGCGACGGCGTGCGCGTGCGCCCGGGCCTGCACGCCGGTGCCGATGATGGCCAGTTCGGCGGCACCGGGCCTGGCCAGCAGGTCCGTGGCGACGGCGGAGGTGGCCGCGGTCCTGATCTCGGTGACGGCGGACGCGTTCACCAGCGCCAGCGGCTCCCCGGTGTGCACGTCGAACAGCAGCACCCCGCCCTGATGCGCGTCCTTGCCGATGGCCGGGTTGCCCGGCGTGACGCAGATGGCCTTCAGCCCGTAGCCAGCAGCCGGAGAGTAGGCGGGCATCAGGCCCATGAAGCCCGCCGCGTCCCGCGGCCGGACGATCGTCCGCAGCGGCTGCTGGATCTGGCCGCGGGCCAGCTCCGCCAGGGCCTCGCGCATCACGTCGGCGCACTCCCGGTAGGGCAGCAGCTCACGCACGTGGCGGCCGGCCAGGACGAGTATCTTCACGCGGGGCCTCCAGCTCAGGTTGGCGTCAACCACGGGGAATATTGCGCCGGCGGCGGGCCGTGGTACCAGGTCCGTTCGGTATAGGGTTTTTAAAGTGACCTACACCGGACAAGTACATGTCGGCGGTCCGTCCGACAGTCGTGAGATCGACGGCCTGACCGTGACCAAGCTAGCCGTGGGTCCCATGGACAATAACGCGTACCTGCTGCGCTGCGCGAGCACCGGCCAGGGCTTGCTGATCGACGCGGCCAACGAGGCGAGCCGGCTGATCGAGATGATCGGGGACACGCCCGTCGGCACGATCGTGACGACGCACCGGCACTTCGATCACTGGCAGGCGCTGCCCGAGGTGCAGAAGCACACCGGCGCGCAGGTGGTCGCGCATCCGGCCGACGCAGATGAGCTGCCCGTATCGGTCGGGCACCGCGCCGGGCACGGCGAGGTGCTGACCTTCGGCGACTGCGCGGTGTCCCTCATCCATTTGCGCGGGCACACGCCGGGCAGCCTCGCCGTCCTGTACGACGCGGGCGGCAGGCTGGCCGACACGCCGCACGTGTTCACCGGGGACTCGCTGTTCCCCGGCGGCGTGGGCAAGACGAACTCGCCCCAGGACTTCACCTCGCTGCTCAACGACGTGACCGAGCGCCTGTTCGGCCCGCTGCCCGACACGACCTGGGTGTACCCGGGCCACGGCCACGACACCACGCTGGGCACGGAGCGCCCGCACCTCGGCGAGTGGCGCGCGCGCGGCTGGTGACTTCCGCCGCCCCGGCTGGCGATGTAGTCGGCAGCGCGTGGTGCGCGGGCGTCCGCCCGCATTTCATGATCATGGCCAGTTCGGGGCGTTATTTACCCATTTCTGGCCACGATCATGGAACCCGGCGCTTGGGGCGGCCGGGCCTGGGCGCTATCGTCAGGCTCGGGTCCGAGGCGCGGGCCACCCCGGCCTTGAGGCGGCCGAGGACCGTGGCCCATGCCCGCTCCATGAACTCGGCTTCCGCCGCCGTCTCGACCAGCTGATGCACCTCGACGTGCGCGCCCTCCGGCCGTGGCTGGATCCGGAGGTAACCGGTCATCTCGCCGCCGGGGACCGGGATGTTGTCGTCCTCGAAGTCCCAGCGCATCACGATAAGCTCCGGCGGGCAGACCAGCTCGTACCGCCCGCGCACGTTCGTCCCCCACTCCATCGTGCAGGCGAAGCGCCCGTCCTCGAGGGTGACGGGCACGCCGAGCCAGCGGGAATAGACGGCGGGATCGGTGAAGGCGGCGAACGTCACCGCCTGGCTGGTGTTCACGTCGGTGCTGGCCACCACGACCGGTTTGGTACGGACGTCGGACGACGCGCGTTCGGGGGCATCATTGGCGTTGATCCATTTGCCTGGGCCGATGGCGGCGTGCAGGCCGCGAAGCGTGTCCCGGCGGGCACGGTAGCGGCGTGAGGTGCCGACCGCCGTACTCGCGGCCAGGTCGGCCTCGCGCAGGACGGCCAGGTGCTGGGAGATCGTCGGCTTGGTCACCGGGAAGGCCGCGGCGATCTCCCCCGCCGAAAGCTCCCGGTCCCAGATCAAGCCGAGGATCTCGCGCCGGACGGGCGAGGTCAGCGCCGCCAGCACCTTCTGGATGTCCCGCACCTTGCCTCCCGTACCCGCGCAACTATACGATGGCGGCTTGTTCGGCCCTTGACTAATTTAGCGTTTACCGAACAATACGGGCAGGCGGGTCCGGCCGCCGCCCGAGGGGAGGATTCATGGGAGCGGAAATCTGGCCAGAGGTGCACGCCGAGCGTAAGGCCCTCGCGGCCGATCTGCGGGGCCTGAGTAGCGAGGACTGGGCCAGGCCCTCGCTGTGCAGCGGCTGGACGGTGCGCGACGTGCTGGCCCATATGACCTCCGCCGCCAAATCGACGCCGCCCGCGTTCTTCGGCAAGTTGATCGGCGCGGGGTTCAGCTTCGACAAGGTCCAGGAGAAGGGCGTCGCGGCGCAGCAGGGCGCCACCCCGGCCGACACGCTGGCCAACTTCGAGTCGGTACTGACCTCGGTGAAGCACCCGCCGGGCCCGACCGAGACCTGGCTCGGCGAGACGATCGTGCACAGCGAGGACATCCGCCGGGCGCTCGGCATCCAGCACTCGTACCCGACCGAGGCCGTGGTCCAGGTGGCGGACTTCTTCAAGGGCTCGAACCTGCTCATCGGCTCCAAGCGCCGCATTGCCGGGCTCACGCTGCGCGCCACCGACGCCGAGTGGAGCCACGGTACCGGGCCCCAGGTGTCGGGTCCCATCGTGTCCCTGGTCATGGCCATGACCGGGCGCAAGGTGGCCACCGAGGACCTGACCGGCGAGGGCTTGGTGACGCTGCGGTCGCGCTCCTGACGCCGGTCGCCGGGCCAGCGGGTCAGCGGACGATCAGGACCGTTTTGCCCGGCGGCCGGGGCGCCGCGCCGCTCTCGAAGGCCCGGCGGCCGTCGCAGAGCGGGAAGGCCTGGCTGACCACGGTGCGCAGCCTGCCATCGTCCACCAGTCCGGCTAGCCGTGTCAGCTCTCCGGGGTCGGGCGTGACGACGAAGAACATGGCGTGCACGCCGAACTCCTTCGCCTTCTCCTCCGACGGCGGGGCGCCGAGGGTGACCAGCCTGCCCCCGGCGCGCATCAGGGCGTAGGAGGCGTCGAGGACCGCGCCGCCGACGGTATCGATGACGACGTCGAAGCCGTCGGTACTCTGGTCCGGCAGCCCGCCGTTCTCGGCGCTGATGAAGCTCGCCGCGCCGAGGCTCCGCACGAAGCCGGCGTCCCCGTGGCGGCCGGTCGCGGTCACCTGCGCGCCGAGGAAAGCGGCAAGCTGGACCGCGAAGGCGCCCACTCCCCCGGCGCCGCCGTGCACGAGCACTCGCTCGCCCGGTTCCACCGCCGCGTAATCGACAGGGCCTGCCAGGCGGTCAGGGCCACGAGCGGCAGGGTGGCCGTCTGGGCGTGCGCGGTCGAGTGGGGCTTCGCGGCCAGCTCATCGGCCGGAACGGCGACGTACTCGGCGGCCGCGCCGTCGCGGTCGAAGTCGATCAGGCCGTACACCTCATCGCCGACGGCGACGCCGGTGACGCCGGTGACGCCGTCGGCGATCCCGGCGACCGTGCCGGACATCTCATGCGCGGGAATGACCGGCGTCCGGTCGCGGCCGTCCCTGGTGGTCCAGCTCAGGTCCCAGGTCAGCTCGGCGAAGGTGATCGCCGCGGCGTGCACGGCGACCAGGGCCTCGCCCGGCCCGGGCACCGGCGCCGGGGCCTGCTCATAGACGAGTTGTTCGGGTCCGCCGCGGGCGTGCGCCCGCAGCGCCATCATGGTGCCGGTCACAGGCCCTGCTTGCCCAGCCAGGCCAGGCACGCGTCGGCGACCTCGCGCCAGCCGCTATCGATGGTGAGGGAGTGGCCGCGGTCCCCGAACTCCTCCAGGTCCGTGACAGCGGCAGAATCAGTGGTGCGGGCAGGCGCGGCCTGGCTGGTGGCGGCCAGCAAGCCGGCCATGGCCAAGGCCACGGCCACGATGGCGGCGAAGATCAGGCCCAGCCGCGTCCGGTGTGAACTCATGGGGTGCCCTTCCTTAGTCGAGTGCGCTGATACTCCGGACGGTAGGGGTGGCAAGGCGGGCCACGCTTGGGTCACCTGACTGCACGCGAGGCTGAAGGCCAGGGACCGTCAGCCGATGCGCGGCTGACGCGTCGAAGCGGCCGTCGCCGCGGCACTGTCGCGACGTTCCGTGAACGAAACGCCTAGGACTTAGCATGCTGGACACTGCGGTGTCCAGGACGCTAAGCTCTCGCTGTGTTAACTACCTACCAGGAGCTTCGCGATCGCATTTACGAGATGGCCCGACGGTTCGGATACCGCCCAGACTGGGTCGAGTCGACGCGATCGGTGCGGCTGCTTCTGCTGTATGACAGAAACCAAGTCGTCGTAGCGAGGACCACCGTTCCAGTCCGGGACATCACGATGGCAAAGCTAGATCGTCTGCGCGACGATCTGGCTCCCGTATTCGGGAAGGAGTGCATGGAATGAACGATCCTGCGATTAGCCTGGTCGTACTCGTCAAGCGTGAGCAAACGCTGGATACCGGTGCTTGGGTATGGACGGCACTTCCGCAGGGGTATTCAGGCAGCGCCGGCGGCCGTACCATCGCCGAGCTCCACGAAGAGGTCGAGGCGCTGAAGCATTTCTTGACTGGAGCGGACCAGCCGACAGAGATCGCCGTCGACTACGTTTACGACGTTCCCGGGCTTTCCAGTGAGATTCTCCTCGATTACCGGCACGGACGGTCGCGTCGGGATGAGGCGGCGGCCGAGCTTCGCCGCGCGAACGACGAATTGGGCACAAAGGCTCGGACCACTGCCTCCGTCCTGCGCGCCGCCGGACTGTCAATTCGCGACAGTGCCGCGGTCATGGACTTGTCGAAGTCGAGGTTCGAGCAGCTCTGCGAGGGACTGACCGGGTGAAGAGCGGCACGAAGACGTGCGCCAGCGGTCCGATGCAGGCCGCGTAGACCATGGTGCCGGCACTGGCCTTATTTTCAGCCGAACGAACTGCGGTGCCAGTCCGGCCTTGCTCACGCGGCCCTGGGGAACGCTTCGGGGTCATGACCCGTTGGCGATGCCCCGGGCATCGAAGGCCACCCTGATCCGGGTGATCTTGCCGTCCTCGACGTGCATCCAGTTCGCCACCGGAACGGTCTCGGCCACGCTGGTGGCCAGGTCGAACCAGGTCAGCACGTCCGACCCGTCTTCGAACACCTCGCGGACCTCGAGGCCCGTCATGATCCGCGCCATACCCTGCAGGCCCCGCAGGCACCCGTCGCCGCCCATGACCGTTGCGAGCGGCCCGGCGAAGTCCACGTCGTCGGCCAGCACCGAACGCAGCCGGGCGAAGTCGCGCGCCTTCCAGGCGTCGAAGTAGGTGGCGGCCGTGGCCGCGGCGTCAGTCATGACACGTCCCCTTCCGTCGGTTTGCTTGTCTTTCAGCCTGCCGTGTCACGATCTAGAAGTCCAAGAGATGGATTTTCTGAGAGCCAGAACCGTTCGTTATAGAGCAAGGTTGAGCTAGGAGTCCAGGGTGCGGCGGTAACGGATTTCGGTGACGCCGCCAAGGCGAACGAGCACATTGGTGGCGCCGTCCGGCGCGAAACCGGCCCGCTCGTAGAACCGGCGGGCCCGCCGGTTGTCCCGCAGGACCCACAGCGTGATGGACTGGTATCCGGCTTCGGAGGTCCTGGCCAGGACCTGCTCCATCAGCAGTCGTCCAGTACCGGTCGACCACCAGGCCGGGTGGACGTACAGAGCGTAGAGCTCGGCGACGCTACCGTCCTCGCCGTCCGTGGTCAGCGGATGCGGCCACGGCGCGCTCAGCACGTCGGTCTCGGGACCGAAGGATGCGTAGCCGACGATGCCGGATGCGGCCGGCTCCCCGGTTGGACCTAGGGTCGCCTGATCAGTGACGGCCACGAGCATGTGCTGCCACGGCCGGGTCCGGAACGTCTGCCGCACTCGCGCGCCATTGTCGGGCGCGGTGACGCGGTCGATGATCTCGGTCGGGATGATGCCCTGGTAAGCGGCGAACCACCCTTCCCGCTGCACCGCGGCGACCTGCGCCGCGTCCGCTGCCGAAGCAGCCCGGATCACCACCATCCGGACAAGTTAGCGAATCCGCAAGGCGAGGAAGAAATCCACCTGGTCGTCCAGCGAGGATAGGTCACGCCCGGTCAGTTCCTCGACCCGCCTGATCCGGTAACGCACCGTGTTGACGTGCACGTACATCTTCGCCGCACAGGCGTTCCACGAGCCGGAGCAGGCGAGGAACTCGCGCAGCGTCGATACCAACTCGGCCCGGTGCCGCTCGTCGTAGGACAGCAGCGGGCCGAGCAGGCGCTCGCGGAATGACCGCAGCACGCTGGCCGGGGCGCTGGCCAGCAAGAGCTCGTGCGAGGCCACCTCGTCGCTTGTCACGACCGGGATGGCCGTGGTGCCGCGCAGCGCGGCCAGCCGCCGCGCACTGCCGGCTTCATGCAGCGCGCCGGACAGCGCGGCCACGCCCCCGGCAGGCGCGCTGACCCCCACGGTGAGCCTGATCCGGGAGCGATCGGACTCGAAGACCGGCTGCGCCCCCCGCGCAGGCCAGGAACCAGCTGGTGATCCTCGGCTCGCCGCCGACACTGAACAGCGAGTACTTCCCCGCGGCCGCCGACTGCGCGCTCACCTCGGTCGCGACCGGCAGCCGGTCTGCCTTGAGGTACTCGCAGGCCAGCCGGAGCGCCAGCGGCTCGGGCAGGGACGCCCCGGTCCCGCCCACGACCCGTCCCATCCCGGTCAGCAGCCAGCACTTGGCGCCGAGCTCGCGGCCCATCAGGCGGAACATCGCGTCCAGGCCCGCGCCCTCGGCCACTGCCGACAGCAGCAGCCTGCGCCGCCCGAGCACCCGGGTCATCGCGGTCGCCCGGTCGCCCCTCAGCCGCCGTCCCACTTCCTCGGTGACGGCGGCGAACGAGGTCTCGGCCGGCACCGCGAGCAGGGTGAGGCCGTGCCGCCCGCACGCCTGGATCACCTCAGGCGGCACCTCACCCAGGGCCTCTCCCGCGCCGAGCGCGGCGGCTCCCGCCTGGACCAGGGCGGTCACGAACCGGTCGGCGTCACCGGGCTCGCGATACCAGATCAGGCCGGTCAGCACCAGGTCTCCCGGCGTCAGGTAACGGCTGGGATCGGGCAGGTCGGTGGTGTACACGTGCCGGATCATCCGGTCCGTGCCCGCGACGTCGGTCAGCAGCCTGAGGCCGAGACCAGGCACGTCGAGCAGGTCCCTTACCCGCACGGAATCACCTCCCGCTATGAAGCGTTCCCGCGCACCCTAACCGGCCATTGATGATCCAGGAGCATAAATGGCCGGTATCGAGAGCGTGACCGGATCCGTCGCTGAATCTGATCTCGGATTCGTACTGGTACACGAGCACATTATGGCCTCGTCACCGGGAATCCTCACGAGCTGGCCGGAACTCTGCGGCGGCCGAGCCGCGCTTATAGGTGCTGGCGTTCGTGCTCTCCGCGAGGCGAAGGCCGCCGGCGTCAGCACGATCGTGGACTGCACGACGTTCGACTTGGGTCGTGACGCCGGGCTGCTGGCCGAGGTGTCGAAGGCGTCGGGCGTTACCGTGATCGCCTCGACAGGCCTCTGGCTCGACCCGTCCGTGACCCTGCGGGCCCGATCGGCAGACCAGCTGGCCGAGCGCTTCGAACGGGATCTGACCGAGGGCATGGATGGCACGTCGATCAGGGCGGGCGTCATCAAGGTGGCCAGCGAAGAGCGAGTCGAGCCGTTCGCCGAGCTGGTCCTAACCGGAGTTTCCGATGATCATGGTCCTCTGAGGCCGGCGCGGTTGCCGGCCTGACGAGTTCCCCCTGGTAGATCGTCGGCGAAGTGTTTGACCTCACGGCCGGAATAGTGTATGACCTAATCTTATGGCGAGCCTGTACCCGAAGAAGATCGGCGGCAAAACGTACTGGTACCTGCGGGAGATGGCCCGCGTCGACGGCAAGCCCAAGATGGTCTCCGAGCGGTACCTGGGCTCCGCCGCCGAGATCGCCGCCGCGATCGAGGGCCGGGAGGCGGCGGGGCTGCCGGAGCGGACCCGGCACCTGGCGTTCGGGGACGTGGCCGCGGCCTGGGGCATCCTGGAGGACCTCGGGGTCACCGCGATCATCGACCAGGCGGCCGGTCCCCGCCCGGCCGGGCAGCCGCTGTCGACCGGGACGTACCTGGCGCTGGCGGCGCTGAACCGGCTGGTCGCGCCGTGCTCGAAGGCCGGGTTCGCGGACTGGTGGAAGACCACCGCCGCGGACCGGTTCACCAAGATCCCCGTGTCAGCGCTGGATCACCGGCGGTTCTATGCCGAGGACGGTGTTATCCCGAGCACGGTGTGAGCATGGCTTTCCCCGTATTATCGCTTCTTGCGTTAATCGCGATAATTCCGCGTGGTAGTTCCGTCATGATCTGGCTGCGACTCCGTCTGGAGGGTGTAGGCGACAGGCGGAGGCTGCCATGGCCACTTTCGATCTATTAGTTTCTCGGGTCACCGGCCCGTTGGCTGCGCATGCGGCAGGGTTCGCTGCGGAGCTGACCGCCCGCGGATATGCCGCGAGCTCGGTCCGCCAGCATCTGGGGCTGATGGCCGAGCTGAGCAGCTGGCTGGCGGACCAGGGTCTGGATGCCGGGCAGGTGTCTTCGGCGGCGGCTGGCCAGTTCGCGGCGGTCATGCGTGCCAGGAGGCGCTCGCCGGTGTCGGCGCGCGGGCTGGCCCCGGTGCTGGGATATCTGCGGGATGTGAACGTGGCACCGGTCGCCGGGGTGGCAGCTGCTTCTGGCGGTGCGCGGGAGATGCTGCTGGCGGCCTTTCGGCAGTACCTGCGCTGTGAGGGCGGCGTGTGCGAGCGGACGGTGTTTCTGTATGCCCCGTACGCGGCGTCGTTCCTGGCCCGGCTCGGCGATCCGCTGCCGCAGGCGCTGCTGGATCTGACCGGCGCCCAGGTGCTGGGCATCGTGTCGGACCAGCTTCGGCACGGCAGCGCCGCCGACGTCAAGCAGATCGCCACAGTGGACCGGGTGCTGCTGCGGTTCTTGCACGCCACCGGACGGGTACCAGCGTCGCTGACGCACGCCGTTCCGGCGGTGGCCCAGTGGAGACTGGCAGGACTGCCCAGACGACTCGACACCTCGACTGTCGCGGCGCTGCTGGACAGTTGCGATCGCGGCACCGAGCTCGGCGCCCGCGACTATGCGGCCATGCTGCTGTCGGCCCGGCTGGGGTTGCGGCGCGGTGAGGTTGCCATGCTCACCTTGGGTGATGTGCACTGGCGGATCGGCGAACTCACCGTCGGCGGCAAAGGCGGGCGGCGAGACCGGCTCCCGCTGCCCTGGGACGTGGGTGGGGCGCTGGCGGACTATCTGCGCATCCGCCGGCCGCCGCGAACGGCGACCCGGGCGGTGTTCCTCACCGTGCGTGCTCCGCGCAAGGCCCTGAGCAGGCGCGGGGTCGCGGCGATCGTGCCGCATGCCTGTCAGCGGGCGGGCATCAGCCCGTGCGGGGGAGCCCGCGCATTGCGTCACACTCTGGCCAGCGACCTGCTGGCAGCCGGCGCGTCGCTGGCTGACGTGGGGGAGCTGCTTCGCCACGTCAACGTGGCGACAACGGCGATCTACGCCAAGGTCGACCGGGCGGCGCTGGCCGTGCTGATCCGGCCCTGGCCAGCACTCCAGGACGGAGAACGGCGATGACACTGCATCGCGCCATGCGCGAGATGGCCGAGGATTACATCTGCCTGCGGCGATCCCTCGGCTTCAAGTTCCGCGACCCTAATCAGGGCTGGCTGGTGCGGGACTTCGCCCGCAACCTCGATGACCAGCACGTCACCCGCGTGACGACCCAGGCGGCGGCGGCATGGGCGACCCTGCCATCGACGTCACTGGCCTGGCATTCCTGCCGGCTGAGCGTCGCCCGCGGGTTCGCCGGCTATCTGCACGCTCTCGACCCGGTTCATCAAGTGCCGCCGGCGGACTTGATCCCCAGCCGCTACCACCGGCCGAGCCCCTGCCTGTTCTCCGCCGCCGGCATCGCCGCGTTGATCCAGGCCGCCGGAACGCTACGTCCCGCACTACGTGCCGCCACCTTGCAGACGGTCATCGCCCTGCTGGCGACAACCGGTATCCGCCCGGGCGAAGCGGTCGCCTTGAACCGCGAACATGTCGATCTGCACAACGCCGTCCTCACCGTGGCCAGCACTAAGTTCGGCAAATCCCGCGAGATCCTGCTGCATTCCACCGCTGTCGCCGCACTCGCGGACTACGGGCACCTGCGTGACCGCCTATGCCCGCATCCGGTGGACCCGGGCTTCTTCGTCCCCCGCCCCGGCGGCCCCCGGCTCAACCGCCGGCAGCTCGATTACGCCTTCGCGTACCTGGCCGCCCAAGCGGGTCTGCGCTCCCGCTCCAGCCGGTGTCATCCGGCACCGATTGGGCCTGCGGCATACGTTCGCCGTCAACATGCTCATCAGCTGGTACCAGGCCGACGCCGGCGTCGACGCGCACCTGCCGCTGCTGTCCACCTGGATGGGACACGTCCGGCCCGCCGATACCTACTGGTACCTGCCGGCGGTCCCCGAACTGCTGGCGCTGGCCGCCGAGCGGATGACCCGCGCCCACCGCGGCCCCGAGGAACCACGATGACCAGCCTCGCCCCGATCCTGCAAGGCTTCTTCACCCAGAAGATGATCACGCAGAAGCAGGCTAGCCCGCACACGGTCGCGTCGTACCGAGACGCCTTCCGGCTGCTCTTGACCTACGCACAGCAGGTCACCGGGACCCCGCCATGGCGGATGCAGCTCAGCCAGCTCGATCACGACCTGATTGCCAGCTTCCTGCAGCACCTGAAGACCGACCGTGGCAACAGCGCCGCCACCTGCAATGCCCGCCTGGCCGCGATCCACTCCATGTTCCGCTACGCCGCTCTGCACGCCCCCGAAGACGCGGCGGTAATCCAGAGAGTCATGGCTATCAGCGGATCCCGCACCACCAGCACCGACATCAGCTGGCTTACCAGCGCCGAAGCCGACGCCCTGCTGGCCGCACCCGATCGCGGAACCTGGACCGGCCGCCGTGACCACTGCCTGATCCTGGTCGCGCTGCGCACCGGCCTGCGCGTATCTGAACTCATCCAGCTGACCCTCCGCGACGTCCACCTCGATACAGGCCCGCACGTCCGCGTCACCGGCAAGGGCCGCAAGGAACGCTGCACCCCGCTCGACAAGCCGACCGTCGCGGTGCTGTCGGCCTGGCTCACCGAACGCGCCGGCCAGCCAGGTGATCCGCTGCTATGCACCCGCCGCGGCAGGCCGCTGTCGCCTGACGCCATCCAAGCCCGGCTCGGCAAGTACCACGCGATCGCCGCCGGACGTTGCCCGTCGCTGGCAGACAAGACCCTGTCTCCCCACGTCCTCAGGCACACCACCGCAATGACACTGAGAATCTCGGGGGTTGATTCGACCGTCATCGCTCTGTATCTCGGACACGAAGATCCCAAGTCAACGCAGAAGTACATCCATGCTGATCTCGGGATGAAGGAGCGTGCTCTGGCACGCACCACTCCGCCGAACGTCACCCCAGGCCGATACCAGCCGCCAGATCAGCTCCTGGCCTACCTCGAAAACCTATGACCTACCGGTGCCTTATGCCGCCAACCCAGCACAGCAACGCTGTGGCCCACGCGACGACCAGTCGATGCTCGGGATAACACTGTCCTCGGCATAGAACCGCTAATCCCGACCTCGGGATTAGCGGTTCTGGGACGCCATGCACGCTGTCACCGCGGAGCAGCTGGAGGAGGCCTCCCGGAAGATCGCGGTGAAGATCGTGCAGGCATCCGGCGTGGACTGCTCCTCGGTCGCCCTGGACATGACGAACTTCGCCACCTTCATCGCCACGGCGAACGGCAAAGCGCCGATCGCGCAGCGCGGCAAGGCCAAGCAGAAACGCTCCGACCTGCGGCTGATCGGCCTGGGCCTGGTGGTCACCCGGGACGGCGGGATCCCGCTGACCTGGCACGCCTACCCCGGCGACCGGCCCGATGTCACCCAGTTCACCGCCATGATCGACCAGCTGCGCGGCCAGTACCAGGCGGTCTGCGCCGCGGCCGGGGTCCCGGCCGCGGCGGCGGACATGACGGTGGTCTTCGACGCCGGGCAGAACAGCGAGGACAACTTCGCCCACGTCGCGGGCACCGGGCTGCACTACATCGGGTCGGTGCCCGCATCGGACTGCCCGGACCTGACCGCGCTGCCCGCCAGCGCGCGGAAAGCCGCGGACCAGGACAGGTTCGGCGGCCTGACCGCCTATGACACCCGCCGTGAGACCTACGGCGCCGAGCGCCGCACCATCTTGACCCACTCACCGGAGCTGCACCAAAGCCAGGCCCGCGGGTTCGACGGCACCACCTTGGCCAAGGCCGGCAAGAAGCTGGACGAGCTGGCCGCCACCCTGGCCCGCGGCAAGACCCGCCGGCCCCGCGAGAAAGTCGAAGCCGAGATCGAGGCGATCACCCGCGAGCCCTGGGTGCGCCGCGTCATCACCTGGCAGCTGACCGGCGGCCAGCCCAGGGAGCTGCGCCTGTCCTGGTCGGTCGATCCGGGCGCCCGCGCCGCCCTGGAACAGGAAATCTTCGGCAAGCACGTCCTGATCACCAGCCACGACAACTGGCCCGCCGCCGACGTCATCGCCGGGTACCGGTCCCAGTCCGAGGCCGAATTCTCCTTCCGGCAGCTCAAAGACCCGCACGTGGTGTCCTTCAGCCCGATGCACCACTGGACCGACCATAACATCCGCGTCCACGTCTTCACCTGCGTCCTGGCCCTGCAGATCGCCCACCTCATGCGCCGTAAGGCCGCCCAGGCCGGGCTGCCCCTGTCCGTCCGCCAACTCCTGGCCCAGCTCACCGGCATCGGCGAGACCGTCCTGGTCTACCCCTCCACCGGAGGAAGGCCCAAAGCCCGGCGCATGACCACCGAGCTGGCCGGCGACCAGAAGAAACTGCACGAGATCTTCGGGCTAGCCCAGTGGGTGCCCCGCAGTTAGGTCATACGCCCAAACCGGCATCCGCAGCCCATCCGACCAGCGGAAACAATCAGCCGACGCCAAGATCATCGGAAACTCCGGCTAGGAGCGTGATGAAAAAGGCCCATTTACCGCTTCTCGACGCGACAAAGCCGCAGGTCAACGGCTTGCTTCTTGATCGGAAACTGGCTTTTTCAGCGGGCTCCCAGAGAGGCTTCGCCTCGGACCGCCCAGTTTCGTGGTTCCGGCCGCGCGTAGCTGACCGGGGGTTCATCCTCAGACCGTAGAGGCACGCACTGAGGGTGATCACGATGGAACGTCATGAACCGGCTGCGGCCGGGCGGGCGGTGGTGACTGCCGCGGACATGGTGGCCGGGCATGTCACGCTAGACATCTCTTGCCTGGACCGGCTGTATCTCAACGGCTATGTCGCCAAGCTGCAGACCCCGGGCGGGGTGGTCTACTTCTTCCGCGATCACCGGGGCAAGCCGATCGTGTCCCCGGCGCTGTTCGAGCCGATCGGGGACAAGTTCCGGAAGGACATCAAGGACTGGGCGCAGGCCAACGGCGTCCCGGTGATCCGGTTCAGGGCCGGGGAGCGCAAGGCTGATGTGATGGCCCCATACCTGGACGCCGCCGCCGCGGCGGGGCGCTCGCAGGTGGTGGCCATCGGCTGTGCCCAGGAGTTCCAGCGGGTGTGGACCGCGCGCAAACGGGACACCGATCCGGGCATGTGCCCGCAGTTCTCCTTCACCAAGGAGCAGCGCCGGGTGTCGGTGTTCTACGTCTACATCTGGGACACCACGATGGGCGGCGGGTTCATCAAGATCTGCAGCTACTTCCCGTATCCGGTCAAGGCGTGGATCAACGGGCACGAGTGGGCCAAGCGGCAGGCGCTGGCCGCCGGGATCGGCTTCACCGCGCTGTCCAACGGGTTCGCCTCCTGCGACGACCCG
>WNFD01018404.1_pt1 | contig 14818 bp, 11 predicted proteins | sample 5400491 | NCBI WGS metagenome assembly WNFD01 (sample SAMN13153343, study PRJNA577476) | soil metagenome | isolation source: 120 cm saprolite under Douglas fir tree site 2 hole 2 replicate 2 | place: USA:California | collected 2015-04-18
AAGCCGGCGGGGGCCAGGCCAGGGGCACGACGGTCAACATCCCCCTGCCCGCGGGAACGACCGACGCCGTCTACGTCCAGGCAATGGAACGCGTTGTCCTGCCCGCGCTGCGGGGGTTCGGTCCCGACCTCCTCTGGGTGTCTGCCGGCTTCGACGCCCACGTCCGGGATCCCCTGGCGATGATGCAGATGAGCACCGAGGGCTTCGGGGTCCTCACCTCGATGCTGGCGGCGGCCGCTGGCGACCTCTGCGGGGGGCGGCTGCTGATGACGCTCGAGGGAGGCTACGATCTGGAGGCGCTGGCCTCGTCCCTGCTCGCCACGCTGCGGGCGATGGAGGACCCCGGCGGCTCGGGGCTGCCGCTGCTGACCCCGGCGGCAGAGGACCCTCCGGCGGCGGTGGAGGCCCTCGAGCGGGCCGTCGCCTTCCATCAGCGTCATCCTTGACCGACCAGCAGACCGACCGGAGGGACCGACGACGTTGAACGATGCGGTGAGTCCGATGCAGCAGCCGCCCCCGGCAGGCCTGATAGCGCGCGGGGCGGTCCCTCCGGTGGCGCGGGATCTTGCCAAGGCCTTCGCCGAGGCGGGTTGGCCCCTCTACCTCGTGGGTGGCTGGGTGCGGGACGCGCTCCTCGGCACGACACCTCCGGACCTGGACTTCGCCACGCCGGCGCCCCCGGACCGCTCCCTCGATGTCATGCGGCAATGGTCCAGGGGCAAGGTGTGGACCACGGGCATGGAGTTCGGGACGGTCGGTGCCCAGCGCGGCGCCGACCGGGTGGAGGTCACGACCTTCCGCACGGAGCGTTACGCGCCCGGGTCCCGCAACCCCACGGTCGCCTTCGCCACCGACCTCGAGACCGACCTCTCCCGCCGGGACTTCACGGTCAACGCCATGGCCATCGCCCTGCCCGAGGTCCAGATCATCGACCCGTTCGGAGGCCTCAGCGATCTGGCCCAGGGCCGCCTTCGCACCCCCCTCTCCCCCGAGGTGGCCTTTGGCGACGACCCGTTGCGGATGCTGCGCGCCCTCCGGTTCGCCTCGACGCTCGACCTCACGATCGACCCGGAGGTGGTGGCGGCCATCCGTGCCCTGCACGGCGGCCTCGCCATCATCTCGGCCGAGCGGATCCGGGAGGAGTTCTCCAAGCTCCTCCTGGGTCGTTCGCCTTCGACTGCCCTGTCGCTCGCCACCGATGTCGGGCTGGCGGGTGCGTTCATCCCCGAGCTTCCCCTGCTGCGCCTCGAGCAGGACCCAATCCACCGGCACAAGGACGTCTTCGCCCACACCCTCGCCGTGCTCGACAACGCGATAGCGCTCGAGGCCGAGGGACCCGACCTTGTCCTGCGCCTGGCGGCGCTCCTGCACGACATCGGCAAGCCGCGCACGCGGGAGTTCACGCCTGGGGGCGTGACCTTCCACCACCACGAAGTCGTGGGCGCCGAGATGGCGGAGGAGCGACTGAAGGCGTTGCGATACCCGTCCAACATCGTCGCGGACGTCCGCCAGCTCGTGTACCTGCACCTCCGGCTCCACAGCTACCGGCTCGGCTGGACCGACAAGGCGGTGCGCCGCTACGTCCGGGACGCGGGCCCGCTGCTGGGCAAGCTCAACACGCTGGTGCGTTCGGACTGCACCACTCGCAACCCCCGCAAGGCCGCGCAGCTCTCAGGGCGCATCGACGAGCTGGAGGCGAGGACGAAGGAGCTTGCGGCCCAGGAGGAACTGATGGCGCTCCGGCCGGCCCTCAACGGCAACCAGGTGATGGAGCACCTCGGGGTCCGGCCCGGCCCCGTCGTCGGCAAGGCCCTCGACCACCTGATGGAGATCCGCCTCGACGAGGGCGAGATCGGCGAGGAGGAGGCATTCCGCCGCCTCGACCAATGGTGGGCGGAGCAGCAGGCCTCCTCGTGACCCAGCGGGCCTCCTCGTGACCCAGATCCCGCCGGCCCCCGACGACTGGTGGGTGCCCCTCGCCCGGCACCTCGGCGACGCCTACCTTCAGTACGCCTTCACGGCGGGCACCGAGCAGGAGGTCGACTTCATCGCGGAGACGCTCGGAGCCACCCCGGGCGAGCGCCTGCTGGACGTCGGCTGCGGTCCGGGCCGGCATGCTGTCGAGTTCGCCAGGCGCGGCCTGCAGGTGCTCGGCATCGACATCTCGCCCGAGTTCGTCGCCATCGCCCACCGCCGGGCCGCCGACGCCGGGGTGCAGCCGTCCTTCTTCTCGATGGACGCCAGGGAGTTGCCGTTCGACGCCGAGTTCGATCTGGCCATCTGCCTCTGCCAGGGCGGGTTCGGCCTTGGGCTCCCCGACCTGCAGATCCTGCGGAACATCCGCAGGTCGATGAAGCCGGGGGGCCGGCTGGCGCTCGGGGCGGCGAACGTCTTCTACGCCCTGCACCACCTCTCGGCCAGTGACTCCCCCAGTGACTCCCCGGGGGGGACCCCGGCTCTCGGGGGTCAGGTAACCGGCGAGTTCGACCCGGTGAAGATGCTGTTCAAAGCGAAGGTCGAGGGCGTCATCGGGGCCGGGGGGGCGACGGCGGACTTCGAGATCTGGAACTCCTGCTACACGCCACGGGAACTGGAGTGGATCGCCAACGGGGCGGGCCTCGACCCGGAGGCGGTCTTCGGCGTGTCGCCGGGCGAGTACGGCCGGGATGTGCCCACCTTCGAGCACCCGGAGCTGCTGCTGATTGCCCGCAAGCCCTGACCCGGGCCGCACCCGGACGGCGGGGACCAAGCACGTTCCCATTCGGGGCAAGCTGACGGGGCAGGGAATTTTGCATGTTTTGCTGCCTCTTCTGCCCTGTTCGACCCGGATCCACCGGCTCTACCCTGCGCCTATGGGCGCCAGCCTCATCTTGCTGAACACCACCCTCAGCGTCGATCCTGGAGGCGAGAACGGCTGCGAGGTGAGAGTACACAACACCGGGGCGGTGGTGGACCAGTTCACCTTCACGGTCGTCGGGGACACCGCCCGCTGGGCGTCGTTTGACCCACCCACCATCTCCCTCATGCCTGGCGAACAGGGCTCCACAACGCTGAGGTTCCGCCCGCCTCGCTCCCCCGATACGCCGGCCGCCTCACTGCCCTTCGGGGTCAAAGCGACCTCACGCGAAGACCCTGAGGGCTCGGTGGTCGAGGAGGGCGTTCTGGTGGTGGGACGGTTCCTCGATACATTCGCAGAGATAATCCCCCGTACTTCGAGGGGGCGGTACTCGGGGCGCCATGAGATCGCCGCCGACAACCGGGGCAACGCACGGCTGAACGCAGCCGTTTCCGCCACGGACCCCGACAATCAGCTTGGCTTCGAGTTCCACCCGCCGGCGCTCGCCGCCGACTCCAACACCGCCGTCTTCAGCCGGTTGACCGTGAGGCCCCGCAAGCGGTTCCTACGGGGACCGACCAGAACCCATCAGTTCCAGGTCTTCGTCCGGCCGGAGGGGGCGGGGCCGATGACCCTGGACGCAAGCATGCTGCAGGAGGCGGTCATCCCGAAGTGGGTACCGAAGGCCGTGGTTGGCCTGCTGGCAGGCCTGGCGATCCTGGCCGTGCTGGGCAGGGTGGTTACCAACTCGGCAGCCCAATCCGCGGCACAGGCCCAGGTCGCGCCGGTCGCGGCTCGGGCGGACACCCTGCAGAAGCAGCAGGACCAAACGAACGTCGGGCTGATCAGCGCTCAGCAGGCGCTCCATAAGATCGACCCGAGCTACGTTGTTCCCACGCAGACCGCAATCCCGATCCCACCCCCGCTCGAGTCGCCCTCGCCGTCCACCAGAACTCCGACTTCGCCCGCCGAGACCGGCTCCCCGGTGGACGGCCGCCTGGGAGTGACAGCCGCTCCCGGTCAGGACGCACAGTCCGCGTACAACGCCCCTTCGGGCAAGACCCTGTCGGTCACGGACCTCGTGCTGGAAAACCCGCAGAGCGACTCGGGCACACTCTTCATCCAGCGAGATTCGACGGTGCTCCTGCAGCTCCGCCTCGACAACTTCAGGGACTTCGACTACCACTGGACGTCACCGTTGGTGTTCCTCCCCAACCAGCACCTGACGCTGCGGGCCCACTGCGAGAATGCAGCCCCCGCCCCAGGGCAGAGCGGAGCAGGCCAGCCGGCCAAGAGTTGCACCCCGGCCGCGTACTTCTCGGGGCTGCTCAGAGCGGCGAGCTGAGTCGACCCTACTCGGTCAGAACCACATGCTGACGATGAACCGCTCGGTGATGATGCTCGTGGCGGCGTTGGTCGTGATCTTCAGCGTCGCGGCTTGAGGACTTGCCACGCCAAGGGTGGCGATCACGCATCCGGAGCCACAGGTGATGGTGGCAAGAGCGCTGGACTGGATGGAGTTCGATCCCCGCTGGGCTCCGTCGCTGTCGGTGCCCACCCACGTGAACTGACCCGAGCCGGAGTCGTAGTTCACCACTGCATACATGATCTCGCTCGGGGTCTGAGTCCCTCCGTTCGTGCTGGGGGTGCTGACCTCCACCCTCACGGGGACATCGCGCGTCGGGAGGCTGAAGGTCTGCGAACCACCGGGCGCCAACTTGAAGTCCAATTGCTGACGGGTGCCGCTGCCCGCAGGTCCAGCAGGCCCCGGTGGGCCCGGGGGTCCCGGCGGGCCTTGTGGACCCGGAGGTCCCTGGGCGGTGGTCGCCCCGCCGGATCCTCCCGTTGCGCGGTCACCCTTCACTCCCTGGGCGCCCTGCGATCCGGCCGGCCCTTGCTGGTTCCAGGTGATGGACTGCTCGCCAGTTTGGCATTGCTCTCCCCCCTGGGCATCGATGACGCGGAGGCTGCCGCCGGGTATGAGCGCCGAGCGCGCCTGCCCGTCTGAAAGAATCGGGCGGTCACGGATCGCATAGCAGCCCGTGATCACCCCGGTGGTGGCGACCGGGCCCGTGGGAGCAGCAGCACCGGCGACTCCTGCCGCGAGCAGCAAGGCCGTCGCCGGGACCGCCGCGACTCTCCATGCTCTCCCCTTGACCACGTCCGCTCCTTCTGTCGTGGTTTTCGGTGCGGGTTCTTGCCCTCCTCAAAAACAGATGCCCCACTGGAGTGCCTGATACATCGATTGCACTTCCGGCTTGGGGAGGGGCGGCGGCTGCCGGGCGGTCAGTGGTGGAAGGCGGTGCGGGCCTGATCGGAGGGCTGCTGGGGCGAGCGTTCGAGGCGCTCGACGCAGCGGCGAAGATCCTCAACCAGGATTGCGGCCAGGTCCCGGCTCATGTCGTCCCGCACGACGATGCGGAGCACGGCGACGTCCTCGAGGTGGGGGGGCATCCGGTAGGCGGGGATCAGCCATCCCCGGCCCCTGATGGCGTCGGAAACGTCGTACACCGTGTATGGCACACCCTCTTTGATCCGGAAGGCGAACGCCGGGATGCCGTCGCCTTTCGACACGAGCTCGAAGGGGCCGAGGTGGGGGATCTGGTTGGCCAGCCACTGGGCGTTGCCCCGGCAGGCCTGCTGCACCCGGCGGTAGCCGTCGAAGCCGAGGCGCAGGAAGTTGTAGTACTGGGCTGCGACCTGCGATCCCGGGCGTGAGAAGTTGAGGGAGAAGGTCGGCATCTCGCCGCCGAGGTAGTCGACCTTGAACACAAGGTCCTCGGGCAGGCAGGCGGCGTCCCGCCAGACCACCCATCCGACGCCCGGGTAGACCAGCCCGTACTTGTGCCCGGAGGCGTTGATCGACGCCACGCGCGGCACCCGGAAGTCCCAGACGAGGTCGGGGTCGATGAAGGGCGCCACGAAGCCGCCCGAGGCGGCGTCGACGTGGATGGGCACGTCCGGGCCGCCGCCGGCCGCGAGGGCGTCCAGCGCCCCGGCGATGTCGAGGACGGGTTCGTACGCGCCGTCGAACGTCGAGCCGAGGATCGCCACGACCCCGATGGTGTTCTCGTCGCAGTGGGCGACGGCCGTCTCTGCGGTCAGGTGCGTTGCGGGCCCGACGGGCACGAGCCGGGCCTCGACGTCCCAGTACCTGCAGAACTTCTCCCAGACGACCTGCACGTTCGCGCCCATGACCAGGTTCGGCCGGTCGGCGGGCGCCCCCGCCGCCAGACGCCGTTGACGCCAGCGCCACTTGAGCGCGAGGCCTCCGAGCATGCAGGCCTCGCTCGATCCGGTCGTCGAGCAGCCGGAGGCCTCCTCGGCCCCCGAGGCGTTCCAGAGGTCGGCCAGGATGTTGACGCAGCGGTGCTCGAGTTCCGCAGTCTGCGGGTACTCGTCCTTGTCGATGAGGTTCTTGGAGGCGCACTCGGCCATGAGCATGTCGGCCTGGCGGTCCATCCAGGTGGTGACGAAGGTCGCCAGGTTCAGGCGGGCGTTGCCGTCGAGGAGCAACTCGTCGTGGACGACCTGGTAGGCGGTGTCGGGACCGATGCCCCGCGGGGGGAGGCGGAGCCGGGTGACTTCGGCGACCTCGGCGGGAAGCTCGAACTGCGGGCGCATGCCGAGCTTGGCCTGGGCACGCGGGCCCGACTCGTGTCGGTGCAGCGCCACCGGCGCCCTCCTTTTCTGGTTGTCACCGCCCGCGGCCAGGCTACCCCGCGGGGACGGTGACGACCAGCAGGGCTACCGGATCTCGTCGAGCTGCAGCGCGAGTTCGTCATCGACGGCGGGCAGGCCGACGGACGGGATGTACTCCTCCGACTTCATGAAGTAGGCGGCCGGCCCCAGCAGCGCCCCGCCGACACCGGCGTCGAGCGCCAGGCGCATGCAGCGGACTGCGTCGATGACGACCCCTGCCGAGTTGGGAGAGTCCCAGACCTCGAGCTTGAGGTCGACGTTGATCGGGGCGTTGCCGAACTCCCGGCCCTCGATGCGGATGTGCGCCCACTTGCGGTCCTCGAGCCACGGCACGTGGTCGGAGGGCCCGATGTGGATGTTCTCGGCACCGAGGCCCCGCCGCAGCTGCGACGTGACCGACTGGGTCTTGGAGATCTTCTTGGAGGTCAGCCGTTCCCGCTCCAGCATGTTCATGAAGTCCATGTTGCCGCCGAAGTTGAGCTGGTAGGTGTGATCGAGGTGGACCCCGCGGTCCTCGAAGAGCTTGGCGAGGACCCGGTGGATGATCGTGGAGCCGACCTGGCTCTTGATGTCGTCGCCGATCAGCGGGATCCCGCGCTCGGCGAAGCGCGCCGCCCATGCCGGGTGCGAGGCGATGAAGACGGGCATGCAGTTGATGAACCCGACCCCCGCCTCGAGCGCCTGCTCGGCGTAGAACTTCGCAGCCCGCTCCGAGCCGACCGGCAGGTAGTTGACGAGGATCTGCGTCTTGGTGTCCCGGAGGACCTTGGCGACGTCGACCGGGGGGGCCGGCGCCTCGACGATCTCCTGGCGGTAGTAGCGGCCGAGGCCGTCCAGGGTCGGCCCCCGGGACACGGTGACGCCGGTCTCGGGCACGTCGGCGAACTGCATGGTGTTGTTGTGGCCAGCCTGCAGGGCCTTGGACAGATCGATGCCGACCTTGTCGGCGTCGACGTCGAAGGCACAGGTGAACTCGAGGTCTGAGACGTGGTAGCCGCCGAGGCGGACATGCATCAGGCCGGGGATGTCCGAGCCGTCGCCGGCGTCCCTGTAGAACTCAACCCCCTGGACCAGAGCCGAGGCGCAGTTGCCTGCTCCCACGAGGCCAACCCGGATCCGCTCCGTCATGTCGTACTCTCCTTTGTAAGGTCTACAGCGTTGTGGGAGCCGGTCCGGCACCGGCCGCCTTCTCTTCTGCAATGAGTCGATCGACCCATTCGATGTCCCTCGACGTGTTGTCGAGGCCGTGTTCCATCAGTCGGTAGGTGTAGGCGTCGATGCGCTCCTTGTAGGTGCGGAGCTGGCCGCGGATCTCGGCGACCTTGTCCGTCAGGTAGGCCCGGCGCCGCTCCAGCACCTCGACCCTGGCATCGGGGTTGAGGTAGCGGAAGAAGGCGAGCTTCACCCCGAAGCGGGCGTCGTCGGAGGCGGCGGCGGGCTCACGGAGCGCCTCGGTGAACATCTCCTCCCCCTTGGCGGTGATGCGGTAGATGTTCTTGCGCCGCACGACGTCGGCCTTCGGGAAGATCCGCTCGACGGCCCCCTCCACCTCCAGGCGGCGAATCGTGGGGTAGAGGCTCCCGTAGGAGACCTGCCAGAACTGGCCCAGCGTGGCGGTGAGCTCCTTCTTGAGCTCGTAGCCGTGCATGGTGCGGTCCTTCAACAGGCCCAGCACCGCCATCTCTAGCAACGTCTCGCCTCCAACTCGACTTTTATCCGGGGGCGTAGTGCTCCCTCGGGCCCTCCGCCACCACGGTAGCTCGGGTTGACTATATATCTGCCCGATATATCGGCCCGATATATCTAACCGCGATTATGACGCTCGGTCAACGACCGAGGTTACTGCGGGGGTCGCCTTCGTTACAATGGCCGAGCCGTGCGAGGGATCACTGACTACACGCTCGCCAAGCGGGCGGTCATTGCAGAGTTCCGCCGAGGCGGACTGACCCGGCTCGACATCTGCGATGCACATCCGGAGTTGATGCGGGCGGCCCGCAACATCGGGCGGCCCCTGAAACCCACGTGCCCGGTCTGCACCGGGTCGACGCTGCGGGAGGTGCGCTACGTCTTCGGGGACCAGCTCAAGGACCTGTCCGGCCGGGTGGTCTACCCCGAGACCTGGGTGAACCAACTCGTGGACTCCTACGACGAGTTCCGGTGCTACGTGGTCGAGGTCTGCATCGAGTGCTCCTGGAACCACCTCGCCGCCTGCTACCTCCTCGGCCGAAGCTTCGCCGGCTAGCGCGCCTTCCTCGTGCTCGCAGGGCCGGCACTCGCACTCGTCGCCACGTGCCTCCTCCTGGGCGTCGCCGCCATGTTCGCCCCCCGGCGCCCCGCCGACGGCCTTCCCGCCGACCTTCCCGTCGGCCTTCCCGCTGACCTTCCCGTCGGCCTTCCCGCTGGCAGGCGCGCCCAGTTTCGGATCGGGCTGAGCGGCCTGCGGGTCGGGATGCCGGAGGCACGGGCGGCGTTCGCCCTGGTCCCCCTCGGCGTCGGGTTGGGGATCGCCCTGGCGCTGGGGCTGATGCCGGGAACCGGCGTCGCCCTCGTCGGGGCCTTCGCCGCCTGCACCGCAGGGCACTGCCTGCTCGCCCGGGCGACCGCCAGCCGTGGCCTCGACCAGCCTCGGGGGGGTCTTGGTCCCGGCGGCGCTCACGCAGTCGGCGCGGTCGCGGCGTTGCCCGCCGCGTGGCTCACCCTCCTCGCCTGCTGCGTGCTCGCCGCGCTGTTGCGCCTGTCGACCCTCGACGTGACCACCGCGCTCGCGGCCCAGGCGGCCATCGGCCCGGGGGCCCTGGGCGGCCCATCGCTGTTCTCGGCCGTCGACGTGCTCGGGGGCCTCGTGGGGCTGATGGCGGGGGCCGCGTGGGTGGAGAACCTGCCGAGGCTCGGTGGTTCGCCTGCCGCGGACGGGCTCGATGCCTTGCTGCGCTGGGGTGAGGCGGCGCTTGCCGGGGCAGCCGTCTCGGCGCTCGTGTGGGGACCGCCGGTCGGAGCCCTCGTCCACGGGCCCGCCGGCGTGTTGCTGGCGCCGGTGGCCGTCTCGACCGCCGTGACGCTGGCGGCAGTCGGGGCGGTGTCGATGCTGCGCTCGACGGTCGCCCAGATCCCGAGGGCGGCACTCCTCGGCACGTTGGGCCCCGTCGCCGTCGTCGCCCTCCTTGCCGCGCGCCTCGCATGAACGACCTGCCCGCGGCCTGGGCCCACCTCGCTCCGTATCTCTTCGTCGTGGCCGCCGCCGTTGCCGTCGTCTCCACCGCGGCGGGATGGCGCCGCCGGGGCTCGGTGCCGGAACCCGTCGCCGCCGGGGCTCGGGCAGCCGGGCCGTGGACGGTGAGCCCACCGTGGGAACCGGCGCTGCGGTACGCCCGGTCGGCGACCGTGAGGGTGGCGAGCGACCCGCTGGGGGGAGCGGCCATCGCCCTCGCGGCATTCGGGCTCGCCATCGGCCGCCAGCCGCTCGTTGCCTTCCTCGGCCTCTTCATGATCCCCACCGCCGCCCTCGCCCCGGGGGCCTTCCGGGGCCGGGGCGGGCTGGAGCCGTTCATCGCCGGCGCCGCGTCCGACCTCTGCCTGGTCCTCGGTCTCATGCACCGCCATACGGCGACGGGGGTGTGGAGCACACCGGTCCCGGGCCGCGTTGGCGTCGGAGCCGTCCTCGTCTGCCTGGCGGCGGGCCTGCGCCTGGCATGGCCGGGGTTCATCCGCCCGGGGTCGGTACGCCCGGGGTTGGTTCGCCCGGAGGCCGTTCGCCCGTGGGCCGGAGCCACCCCGCAGCCGGTGCTCGCCGCGATCGGGTGGTTCCAGGGCCTGTTCCTCGCATGGTGGGCAGGGCGGCCGGCGGCGGCCGGGCTGGCCCTGATCGCTCTCCTCCTCGTCCTCGTTGGCATCGCTGCCGCGCGGGCCAGGCGGCAGGAGGCCGGGCTGCTGTTCGCCGGTGCGCTCGCCGCCCTGCTCGCCGGGCTGGGGGCGGGTGCGGCGACCGTCGCGGTCGTGGGCCTCGCGGGGACCGCGTTCGCGATGGGCGAGCGCGCCGTCTCGCTCGCCACGCTGGCTCTCTCACCGTTGTCGGCCCCTGCGATGGCGGGGGTCCTCCCGGCGCTGCGGCCGTGGCTCCCTGCGGCCCTTGGCATCGCCGTCGTCGCTTGGGCGGCGGCGCTCCACTCCCTGCTCCAGCCCCCGCCGGAGGCGGCCCGGTGGCGGGGCGTCCCGGCATTCGCCGCGGCCGCGGGCACGGCGGCTTTCCTGGCCTGGCACGGCACCGAGGCGCTGATGTGGGCCGCGTACGGCCTCGGAGGGGCCGGGGTGCTCGCCGCCCTCGCCGTGAAGCCGCTCCCCGCGCCGGCTAGGACCAGTCCCGCGTCCAGCAGCGACGCGGCGGCCCCCGGCATCGGCAGTGTTCGGGAGGCCGGTCTGGCCGCGCTGGGGGCCGGGCTCCTGATTGTGGCGCTCCTCGTCCTGGGCGGCCTGACAATCGCCGGCCTACGGACCAGCTTCCTCTAAGCCGACCAGCGGGATCGGGATCAAGATTGGTCAAGAAAGGACTTCTCCCTGTTTGATCAAGCACCGCTGTCCCTTACATGGAGTGGGTGGACCCGTACGACCCGAGGCGATGCCGGAACAGCCCTCATCCGTTTGTTCACTGACGGTGGTCGAACGCCGGTGAGAGCCCCGTCCACCGGCGACCGCTGTGTCGGGTAAGCGGAAGGCGAGGGCCGAGAAGTGGCAAGAAGTTCGGCAACTTTTTGTTCCCGGAGAACAGAAATCCTTCCAACTTCTCGTTGCCAGGGCGATGGGTGCTTGTCGCAGAGGGCTGCGAGCACGTCGTAGCCGCAGCTGTACCCCACGTTGCGTGACGAGGACGGGCTACTCTCGCCAGGGTGCCGGCTGCACTTCCACCCACACGGGACAGCGACGAGCCCACGAACGTGCGCATGGCGCACCTTCTTGAACAATCTATGACCAGCCCAACGCGATCACAGGCGCTTAAGAGCGGCGCACGACGCCGCATGAAGGTAGATTCGTTGAGTTCTTTTCACACTTCCTTCAACCGCAGTGCCCTCGTCGCCGGGGTCATCTAGCGGCGGGGGCCAAGGAGCCGGCGCATGCCAGAAGCACGGCCGTCCCGACCCGATCCCGCACGCCGCAGGACGGCGGACGGCACCAAGGCGCGGCCGGCCACGGGCGTGAAGCCACCCGGCGCGTCCTCGGGTGGGAAAGCCGGGGCGGGAACAGCCAGGACCGGCGCCACGGCCGGTGGGAAAGCCGGAGCGGGAACGCCCAGGACCGGCGCCACGGCCGGTGGGAAGGCCGGGAAGGGAACGCCCAGGACCGGCACGTCGCCGGTTCGGTCTACGACGGGCGGCCCCACCGGCACCGGCACCCGGAGCAGGCAGGCGACGACCGCCACACCCCGCCCCCGGCCGCGCCATCCCAGCGGTGCCGCACCGCAGGGCAGGACCACCGCCGGGAGGACCTCGCAAGCTACCCGTCCCCGGCCGGCACCCGCCACCACACGCCGGCCTCCGGCGCGGCGCGGCACCACTCGGCCCAAACGTCCGGCGGTCGCCCAGCCGAGGACCCCGCTCGCCCGGTTCATCGTGTGGATCCTCCGCCGGTGGTGGCTCTGGGCGGCCTGCGGCTTCGCCGCGGGGGCGGTGGCCATCTTCGCACTGTTCATCGGCAACGTGCCGCTGCCCACTGCCCTCCCGGCGAACCAGTCCTCCACGGTGCTCGCCGCCGACGGGAGCGTCCTTGCCCTGTACCACGGCACCGAGGACCGGGTCATCGTCCCGCTCGCCCAGATCTCGACCAACCTGCGGCAGGCGGTCGTTGCCGCGGAGGACCGCAGCTTCTACAGCGACAGCGGGGTCAGCCTGCGGGGGACGCTGCGTGCCCTCTGGGTGGACATCGGCGGGGGGTCGATCGCCCAGGGGGGATCGACCATCACCCAGCAGTACGTGCGCAACGCCTTCGCCGAGGTGGGCAAGCAGCGCAACATCATCCGGAAGCTCCGGGAGGCGACCCTCGCCATCAAGTTCGAACGCAAGTACTCCAAGGACAAGATCCTCGAGGACTACCTGAACACCGTCTACTTCGGGCGCGGGGCCTACGGGGCGGAGGCGGCGTCCCGGGCCTACTTCAACAAGGCTGCCAAGGACCTGAGCGTCTCCGAGGCCAGCTACCTGGCCGGGATCATCCGGCGCCCGGAGTACTACCAGCCCGATTCCAACCCCCAGGGGGCGACCCAGATCCGTGACACAGTCCTGACCAGCATGGTGTCGTCCCGGTACCTCACGCAGGCCCAGGCGGACGCGGCCAAGGCGCAGAAGCTGAACTTCCAGGCGGGCGCCGCCTCGTCGTCGGCCCGGGGGGCCTACTTCGTCGAGTACGTCCGCCGCCTCCTCAAGGACACGTACCACCTCTCGGACCAGCAGATCCTGACCGGCGGACTCCAGATCACGACGACGCTCGACCCCCGCCTCCAGGACGCAGCCGAGGCCGCCGTGTCGTCCACCCTCAACAGGGACGACGACCCTCAGGCCGCCCTGGTCGCGATGGACGTGGACGGCAGCATCCGGGCGATGGTCGGCGGGCGGAACACGACGAGCCTGCAGGCAGCACAGGGGTTCAACTTCGCCGCCCAGCGGTCGGGACCGAACGGGGGCCGCCAGGCCGGGTCCTCCTTCAAGCCGTTCACCCTTGCCGACTTCATCGAGAGCGGCTACTCGATCGACTCCACCGTCCAGGGACCCCCGGCGATCGTGGTCACGTCGAGGCAGTGCGCGTTCCCGGACGGATCCCCCTGGCCGGTGAACAACTTCAAGAACGAGAGCTTCGGCGACCTCAGCGTCACCGAGGCGACGGCGCAATCGGTCAACACCGTGTACGCCCAGCTCGTGGACCGGCTGGGACCGAGGAACGTTCAGGCCCTCGCCGAGCGCGTGGGCGGTTGGAGCTCGCTCACCCCGGTGTGCTCGATCGCGCTGGGTACCTCGGCGGTGACCCCGCTCGAGATGGCACGGGCCTATGCCACGTTTGCTGCCAGGGGGCAGCGACCCGACCCAATCGCCGTGACCAAGGTCGTGACCCCCGCCGGGCAGGTGCTCGTCAACGTGGCCCCCCGCAGCGAGCGGGTCCTCGACCCCAACGTGGCCGACACGGTGACGCGGGTCCTCACCCAGGTGCTCGACCACGGCACGGCGTCGGGCAAGGGCATCGGCCGGCCCGCCGCGGGCAAGACCGGCACGACGGAGAACCTCGTCGACGCCTGGTTCGTCGGCTACACCCCCAACCTGTCGGCGGCGGTGTGGATGGGCTACACGACAGATCCCAAGACCGGCAAGCCGCCGCAGATGACCAACGTCCACGGGATCGAGGTGTCCGGCGGGACGCTGCCGGCGACCATCTGGCAGAAGTTCATGAAGGCAGCCGTCGCCGGGACCAAGGTCGCGACCTTCACGGCCCCGACGGCGAGCGGCAAGGTGATCGGACCGCCGGGCGCCCCCTGCGGCAACGGCGCGCAGCCGACACCCGACAACCAGTGCCTACCCCCGGGGTCGCCGTGCCCGGGGGCCTCCCCGACGCCGGCGACGACCCCGCCGCCACCGTCGGCGCCCACGGGGACCGTGACCCCCACGGGGACCGTGACCCCCACGGGGACCGTGACCCCCACGGGGACCGCGACGCCCGCGGCCACGCCGACGCCGTGCCCGTCGCCGTTCGGCCTGCTTCCCTCCGACATCATCATCCCGTCCCCCAGCCCGTCGCCAGGTGCCACGCCGAGTGGCCACTGAGGCGCAGGCCGCCCGGCGGCGGATCGGCACGGGTTGGGCTGAGCGGCCCGCCTCGCTCGGCCTGGCGCTCGCCGCCGCGGCGGTGGGCCTCGCCATCAGCTACCTCGTGAAGAACCAGTGCGCCACCCATCCCTGGGCCAACAACTTCCAGTACTCGCACTTCTGCTACAACGACATCCAGCCGCTGTTCCATGCCCGGGGCGTCGATCAGGGTCTCATCCCCTACCGCGACGTCACCGTCGAGTACCCGGTGCTCATCGGGACGTTCATGTACGTGATGGGCAGGCTCCTGGCCTTCCTCAACCACGTCGGCCTGGTGGCGGGGTACAACGACCCGTCCTACTTCGAGATCACCGCCCTGTTCCTGTGGCCGTTCTCCCTCGCCGTGACGTTGCTGCTCCGCCCGCGCGTGACCGCTGGGCGCCTCATGATCTGGGCCATCGGGACGCCCACCCTCTTCTACACGTTCCTCAACTGGGACGTG
>WNFD01035356.1_pt1 | contig 14818 bp, 15 predicted proteins | sample 5400491 | NCBI WGS metagenome assembly WNFD01 (sample SAMN13153343, study PRJNA577476) | soil metagenome | isolation source: 120 cm saprolite under Douglas fir tree site 2 hole 2 replicate 2 | place: USA:California | collected 2015-04-18
AGCCCCCTTTCGGACAAACCTCGGCGACGGGCGCTACTCCGAACAAGGGCTATGAGGCTGCCGGCATGCAGAAGCTGGGAGTCATCGTCAAGCAATTGGAAGCCGCCTTACCCGAACTGGGTGCGAGTTCCGAAGCAGGCCAGGCCGTTTTGAAAGCTCTCAGCTCCCTCGTAAAGTTCGTGCCGGCTGGATCGGTTACTCCGGCCGCGCAAAAGAATTCGATCGAGGCCCAGCAACGCAATATGGCTCAGAACAATCAGCAGATGCAGGCGCTTAAGCAGCGCTTGCAAGGTGGCGGTGGAGCGCCGGGTGGCGGCCAGCCGCCAGCTCCCCAGCCGGGGATGGCAGCATGAACATTTTCGAGACCAAAGCGGAAATGCCGGACGAGAACAATTCGGGTGCGGTGCGCACGGCGCAGACCATGCCCCAGATGCACAAGAATTATATGCCGGCATCGATGCCGCAGGAGCGATCCGTTGAGAATCTTCCGCCGGTCAATCGCGGTCACCATTACTGAGGAGCGAGTATGCCCAATCTTTTTCAGAATCCGACCAAATCGATCCCGACCTCCGATGAGCAGATCGTTCGGGTCGACATGGAGCAGATCGACATCGGCGGGCGCAAGTCGCATCTGCCGGCTCAGATGAAATCGCCGGGCATGACCATCAGCCACGTGCCGAATGCCGGATCCACGCCGGGAGGCAAATAAGTCATGGCGAAGACGGTTGAGGTCGACGAAGGCGAGTACAATCAGATGATCGCGCTACGTAATGTAGCGTCGAAAATCGTCGCTGATCCGAAAGCGCGACGTAAGCTCGAGGAAGCCCAAAAGCTGATCGATCCGAATGCCGCGACCCCCATGCTTGATCAGGATCGTTTGGCGAATGAGCCTCTGAATGTCATGAAGGGGGAACTGTCGGCCGAGATTGCCGCGCTGAAGAAAGAGCGCGATGACGAAAAGCGCGAGCAGACTCTTGCATCGATCGCCGACAAACAAGCAAAAGCATTTGCCCGGCTGAAAAATGAGCACCGTTACACCGACGAAGGCGTCGAAGCCGTCCGCAAATTGATGGAGACCAAGGGTCTTCTCGATGTGGATGATGCGGTCGCGATCTTCGAGCGCGCCAATCCGCCCGCGGTGCCGGCCACGCCGGGTGGCGGGATGACGGGGACCTCCTGGGGATTCGCTGACGTCAATGCTGATTCCGACAAATTGATTCAGGAATTGATCGCGACGAAGGGCGAGAGCACCAGCGTTTCCGATCGTATGGCGAACGTCGCACTTCAGGATTTTCGCGCGGGTCGGCGCTAATTTAGGAGATTGAGATGCCACTTCCCGGTTTAGGCGTTTCGCCCGCCGCAGGCTCGCTTTATACGGAATTGTCGGCCGTCACACGCCGTGCTTTTGTTCCCCGTTTGTTTGTGCAAATTTACTTCGGCTCTCCAACTTTATTTTACATGACCGGCAATGCGCAGCGCGCTGCCGGCGGCTTGAATCAGGTGACCATACCGCTGCAAGGTAATAGCATGGTTCAAGGCCAATGGACCGGTTATGGAGGCGGATTCAACAGTCCTGTCATTACCCCCGGCGTACAAAACGGGCAATGGAATCTGGCTTACTGGGTGGTCCCGGTCCCCCTGCCGTTCGGCGAGACCGTCATTCAGGCCACCGACCGCGAACTATCGCTCCTCAAGACTCGCATGAACGATGTCTATGCGGTCACCCGTCAGAACATGGCGCGGTTGTCATTTACCAACAATGCGGCGAATCCGCAGATGCCGGATTCGTTCTTTAACGCCTTCGATGATGGCACCAACGTTCCGACCTATGGCGGTATCAACCGGAACGCGGCGGGCAATGCGGCCTTCAAGGGCCAGCTCATCAATCTCAATTCCGGCACGTATAGCCAGGGTGCCGCGGGCTTCACTCGCGCCGGCATGGCGACGCTGCTGGCCGGTACCACCGATGCTGCTGGCGGCGAGGCCGTTACTTTCGTGGTGATGAACCCGGGTGACTACGCGACACTCAACAATACCTTCATTTCGATCGAGCAAATCAATCCACCGCCGGGTTCGGCATTCACGATGGACACCGCAGTTCGGTCGTCATTTCCAAATATCGTTGTGTCGGGTGTCCCGATTTTCGCTGACCACTTCTGTCCGAAGGGTGAGGTGTATGGCATCAATGTCAAGTACACGTCGATGTACATGTCGGAAGACGCCGCGTTCGACTTCTCGGGCTTCTACTCGCTAGTGCCGCTTGGCCAGATGGGGCAGCAAGGTGTCGTAGTCGTCGGATACGACATCCTTTCTGCCAAGTCAGTCAGTGGCTTCCATGGAACCGGCCTTCTCGGCGCCGCATTTTAACTAGGAGAGACCAATGCCAATTCCTCTCGCGGGTCCGGGCCAAGGGCTTCCCCTGCCGCAGAATCTTTTCCCCTCTCAGCTGACGAACGCACCGGCTGATATTTCGACCAATCGGCTTGCTCTTTCGCCGGGAGATAGCTTCGTCCTGCCTGCCGGTGATTGGTGGATCACGATGGGATCGTACTTGGTCCTGCAGTATCTGGATCCCGTCACCAATACGTGGTCAATACCGGCCGGTGCGGCTTGGACCCGAGGGATGTCATTCATTACGGCTGACGGGTTTACCTGTCGCATCGCCAATCTGACCGGTTGCGTGGTGAGTGCTTCGATTATGAATGGCGGCACCAACTACGTGCAGGCTACTACGACGCTCACGGTGATCGGTTCGTTCCAGACCGGCGTGGCGGTACCAACCTTACTTCCGATCGTTGGCGGGGCGGTAGGTCTCGTAAACGGCACTTTTTCCATCTACATCCCGACTGCAGGCAATGGTTATGGCATTGCTCCGATCATCGTTATCCCGCCGCCGCCTCCGGCGCAGGTCAATGCTAACGGCGTGGGTGGCATCCAGGCGGAAGCGATCGCGATCCTCGGCTCAGGCGGTTCGCTTGCGTCGGTCAGTATGATCAACGCGGGTGCGGGGTATCCTACGGCTCCAGTCGGGGTCGTCGTTACGTCCCCGTTCGACCCGAACCTTGCGACCGGCATTACTACCGCCTCGGTGGCGTTCTCGTTGGTTTCGGCTGGTGCGATCACGGGCGCGCTGGTGACCAACAACGGCGGTCCGCTGATCAACGGCTCGCTGGCGTCGGTTACGATTTCGGTCGGCGGTGCCGGTGCGTCTGGGTCGCTGACGGCGAATGTTATGCAGACAGTGGTGTCGGCTAGTATTTCAGGCGCAGGCGCTGGTTTCACCGCTTCGGGAGGCACGACATTCGGCGGCGCTCCCTTGCAAGGATCGATCACTAACAGCCTGAATTTTCAGCTGCTCGAATTCGAACCGCGACCGGCCAATATGGCTTTCGCTGCGGCAACGGCGGCAACGGCGGCTGTTATTTATGATGGCGGTTTGTTTGAAAGCTTACCTACGCTTGTCGATTTGGTTCCCGGCGGTGTGGCCACGCTTGCTACCATTCTTCCCATTATGGGCAGTCGTCCGGACGTTGCGCACATCCAACCGGCTCCGTAAATGGTCCAGACCTACAGCCAATCGATAACGGGCATCAACGCAGGTACCCGTTATACACCGGCCGCAGTGCAGGTTGGCGATACGGATATTTCCGGCAACGTGAATCAAAAATACGCGCCAGATGTAGCGGGAATGGTGACCGCACGTAATAGTTACATCCTCTGCAAGAATCCAGATGGATCGCAGTCGTATTATCGGATCGATGCTGAGAGATCGATCCCCGGCGTATCGCTAGTGATGATCCCGGTGTAGGCTGATCGGCAAAGGAGTGCTTTGCCTTGCTCACTGCCTACCAGACCCAAACCAGAAGCCTCCTGCAGCTGCCCGGTACGCAGTCGACCAGCCTTTATACTGACGCGGATCTCACGCGCTGGATCAACATTGCGCGGGGCCAGGTCGCCGGCGAGGGTGAGTGCATCCGGGTTATCGGCACGATCTCGACGGTGGTCGGCCAGCGTCCGTATCGGTTCCAGGATGTCAATGTTGGCGTATCTGCGACGACGGGTGTGCAGGGCGTCATCAATATCGGCAGCATCAGTTATGTCATCGGTTCCGGCGAGCTGTGGATGAGCCCGCGTCCATGGCCGTGGTTCACGTTGTTCGAATTAAACACTCCCGTACCAGCATCTGGTCCGCCGCGGACTTGGGCACAATTTGGTCAAGGCGCGGCGCCGAGCGGTTTGGCAGCCACATCCATAAACGGCGGCAATTTTTATGTCTCGCCGATTCCGGATGATGTCTACCAACTTAATTGCAACACTGCCTGCTACCCAATCCCGCTGGTTGATGACACGACAGTGGAAGCCATCCCGTTTTTTTGGACCGATGCGGTGCCGTTCTTCGCGGCTTATTTCGCTTTGATGTCGGCACAAACCAATGCCCGTATGGCCGATGCCGCTAACATGTATAAGGGGCATTACAACGAGTTCATGGAGCGGGCACGCAAGCAGTCGAATCCCGATATCAACACATGGATGTACCGGCAAGCCGGTGATCCCGCGCAGGCGCCTAAGATGGGCATCAGTAAAGGTGCAGGTGCGGCATGATTGTAACGGCGCACGAATATCTTAAGCAGACCCAGCGCTTCCTGCGCGAGGAGAAGCAGCAATTTGAAAACCCTGAGGATTTGCTGGTTTACATCAAGCTGACTGGCGGCAGTGGTTATGTCATGCCCATTGCAACGATTACACCGCCTGATTTTCCGAGCGGCGTGTTGCCAAATCCGAACGGCAGACAAGCGATGACGGGCGTCACGATGTCTGGCGGCATAGTGACGGGCATCGATATCAACGATGGAGGTAACGGTTATTTTCAGCCACTGGTTACGGTCACGGATGCGACGGGGCCGGGCACCGGCGCGACGGCATCGTTGATGCTGTCACCGATTAACCTGCTGAATGCGGGGCAAGAGGTTTATAATTTTACCGACATTTTTCTCGGCAACTTTCCAGGTGTCGATATAGTTCATGCGATCAAGAGCATCAGCATCATTTATTCGAATTATCGCTATTCGCTGCCGATGTACGCCTTCAGTGTTTACCAGGCGCAGATTCGCCAGTACCCGTTTCAATATCAATATGTCCCGGCGTTTTGTTCGCAATTCGGTCAGGGCGCAAACGGCAGTTTCTATGTATATCCGCTGCCAAATCAGACGTACCAAATGGAATTCGATTGCTTCTGTCTGCCGACCGATATGCTGCTAGACAATTCTATCCCCGAGCCGATTCCGCAACCGTGGACCGATGCTGTGCCATATATGGCGGCGCAGCTTGCTTACATGGAGTTGCAGAATCTAAACATGGCGAAGTATTATCAAACTGAGTTTGATCGCATGACGCTCGGCTATTCGACACAGGCGCGGCCGGGTCGAACAGTGAACCAATACGGTCGCTACTGATGATCGAAGCTCCCCAGATACAGGGCGATCAACCGACTTCGTACACGCCGGCGGGGCCGCCCGATCCCTTGATGTTCGAGGAATTCGAGGGCATCAACACGGCCACGCTTCGTCCGGGTGTGGACGACAAGCAGGCGGCATGGCTCGATGGCTTCATGCCGCTTGGGCCGCGGCGAAATCTGCGGACGATGTACGGCGTATCAGCAGCGCTTTACACGGCACCGGGCGCGTTGACGGTCGCGTTTTTCGATTTCGGAAATATCGGAGTGACGCCTTATGATATCATCGTGCAATCCGATGGAAGCATTGTTGCCGTCAACACGATTACGAGTGTAGCGAATACCATTGCCGGGGCAGGGACTATTCAAAATCCTTCTCGCCTTAATGTCGGTTTCGCTCAATACGGCAGCAAGTACATCCTGATTGTTGCCAAGCAGACTAACGGCTATTTCATTTGGGACGGAACGACATTTTTTGTTCCCGGAGGACCGTTACCGCCCGGGACATCGTATACGCCAAATGGCGGATCGCTGGTTACTACAATGCCGTTGGGAATTAGCGGCACTGCGATTGAGATTTATACTGGTCGCGTGTGGATCGCTAATGGCCCGACAATCACGTTTAGTGCTCCTGGTTCGGTAGTTGATTTTTCATCTGCCGACGGCGGCGGAAACTTCACATCCTCCGACAGTTTCTTGCGTGTTGGTTTCACGCAATTGAAACAGACCAATGGATTTCTTTATTTGATCGCCGATTCGTCCGTGAATTATATATCGGGTGTGCAGACGTCGGGCGCGACTCCGATCACGACCTTCACCAATCAGAATGCTGACCCCGAAGCAGGCACTTCATGGCCCGCGACAGTTGATGTTTTCAATCGCAACATCCTGTTCGCCAATGCTTTCGGTGCGCAGGTGTCTTATGGAGGCGCGGTGACGAAAATTAGCGAGATGCTGGATGGCGTCTATAATACTGTGACCAATTTCGGCAATATCAGCCCGTCGGCCGCAAAGGCAATCGTGTTCGGCAAAAAAATATGGGTACTTCTTTTGCCTATTATCGATCCTGTCACTGGACAACAGGTTAACAAGCTATTGATGTGGAACGGCAAGCAATGGTGGGCATCGGTGCAGGACGTCAATCTTGTCTATATTCAGTTCCAGGAGATCAACTCGGTACTGACGGCATGGGGGACTGATGGCAAGTCGGTGTATCAGTTGTTTGCGCGGCCATCGGTCAATTTCACCAAGACTGCGCAAACCAAGTTGTGGGACAAGCCTGGCGGTTATCAATTCACCAAGTTTGTAACGCGGTTATGGGGCATTGTAAGATATTATAGCGCGCTGGCATCGACGCTGAATATTACCTTGGATAATGAACTGGGATCGTCGCCGGCGCTGGTTGTGCCGGTCAGCTCTCTCGCCGCAATATGGACTATGGCAGGCGGAGGCATTTCAACATGGACTACGGCGAGTGCCACTATTTCTACGTGGCTGCTGGGAGGAGGTACCGGATACTCGGTATTTCAGCCTGACGCCGTAGGACAGCAGGGTGTACTGACCGGTTTTACATTGACGACGAATGCTGCTGACATGGCGGTGGTATCGATGATGATTCAGGATACAATCGCGGGAAATCGAGGGTAGCATGGCCTACAGCATTACCCAGTTCCAGAACAACGCGACCAATCCCCTTGCGGCATTGGATAATAATTTCACGACTTTCGGCGCCTTGGTGCCGATCCCTTGCGGCATAGCCGGTACCAACACGCTGACGTTGACGCAGAACGCCGTCGGATTGGTGCCGTCGCCGACAATTCAAGGCTATTCGACCAACATGCTGTTTACCGGCATCGCAGCCGGAACAAATACTGGGCCAGTACAGGCGACGGTAGGCGCGACTGGCTTGGTTAATATCTACAAGGATGCGCCATCAGGTCCGGTGTTGCTTGTGGGTAGCGAGATCATCATCAACAATGCCATCAGCTTGCGTTATGATGCAGCGTTGAATTCAGGCGCAGGTGGTTTTCACCTGACATCAAGTACGGCGACGACCGCGACGCAGATCAATCCTTCGGCAGTACAGATCAACGGTAATTCCACGCTGACAAACTTATTGTCCGGAACGGTGTCGATCACTTTTACAGTGGCGCCAGGCTGGACCTCGCAGGATCAGCCATTTTCGCTCACCGCAGGCTTGGCTAGTGCGCTGCCGGCCGTTGGTGATTTTATGCTGGTTAATCCGCCGTCGGTGGCGGGTTTAGGGATCGGTTATGCCGGTTATGTCAGCACGGTTGCTTCGCTTAATGCGAGCACATCGGTAGCGACACTGAATCTTCGGCAGATCAATTCGGCGTCGGCTTCGTTGGCTTCGAATAGCGGAGTGTATCGGTACGCGGCAATGAGGACGGTGCCGTGAGCGGCCTTGCCGATCTTTATAATGTACCAACAACCAATGAGGAACGGGCGCAATGGTCGTTCGCGCATATGACGCATCATCGGGACATCAATCGCCGAATTTACGAGCTTATCAAGGTCGCCCTGCCGGAATACATCCTGGATCCCGTGAATCCGGAGAATAGTGGTGAATGGGAATACCAGCATCAGCTGATGCACGATAATGAAAATGCGATCCTAGGGATTCAAGGTCAGGATTTGACCGGGATGGATTGGAAGGATCAGCGCTTACTGGCGGCGTGGATATAAGCATGGACCGTGGCTGCTCAAGCGCTTCGCCATGGTTTTTCCCGATTTGCCCGAGAAGTACGTCGCCGGTTATCTAAGCGGTTTGATTTTCGACAACGAACACGCGTTTTTCTATCAGGATCACGCGGTTGCGCTGGCGCAGATGGTGCACAGCCCCGGCATCAAAACGGTCAAGGTCGTCCAAGAGCGGTTCGTCTGGGTCGAAGATATCAAGAACAAGGACCAGCTCGAGAACGCCGCTGGTTTTTATGCGCACATCAAGTTTTTCTTAGCTGGAAGCTGCCCGACAATTTTAATCCGGATGCGGGGATTAGCTTCAAAGCGATTTTTAATGAGCATACGGCGCATCCGATGAAGCATGAACCATCTGGCACCAATCTTTTCGACGCCACGCAAGCGGATGCCATGGTGCGGCACATGATCGAAGGACTTGATGGCTGAATACGCTGTCGAAAGACTGGATACCGCTTTCCCCGACTTGCTATCCATGCTGCCGGCGCAGTGGGAGCATACCGGTGATAGCGAGATTGCTTGTCAGCCGAATTGGATTTTGTACCGGGAATTGGAAAGCCATGGCGGGCTGTTCCTGGTGATCGCACGGGAAGCCGGGCATCCGGTCGGATACATGGTGGCGTTTATTTACCCGCATCCCAATGCGGTGTCAGTGCCGATCGCTGAGATCCGAACCTATTTCGTCGAGAATGGACGTTCGATCGTTCTCAACTCGATGATCGACTTCACGCTTGAGGAACTGGCCCGCCGCGGTGTATTCAAGATTAAGGCGTCCACCCATGCCGGGCACTCAGCGGTCCGACTATGGGAACTCAAGGGCTTTGAGATTTCCGCGATTGAGCTTACTCTGAAACTGAAGCCTTCGGGAGAACGATATGCCTGATTTTGGGATTGGCGAATTGGGAGCTCTGTTCGGGGGCGGGGATCTTCTGGCCGGACTGTTTGGCGGCGGGGAAGCCGCAGCGGCCGGATTGGGGGCTGGTGAAGCGACGGCTGCCGGATTGGGGGCTGGCGGGCTGGAAACCGGCCTTGCTACGATCGGGGCGGGCGCTGGCGGTACCGCGGCGGGCGCGGGCGGTTTGGCCGATATTGTCGGTACTGGTGCCGGACTATTTGGCGGAACTACGGGACTAACCGGCACAGCTCTCGCAGGCGGAGCGGGCACGGACTTGGCTGCGCTTCTTGGCGGGGGCGGGGCGACAGCGCTGGGCACCGCGGAAGCATTTATGGGCGCTCCCGCGGCTTCTGGCTTGGGTTCAGGTGCTGCTGGGGCACCATCTGCTTTTGGCGGGGCGACCGCGCTTGGTCCTTCTAGCGGGCTTTCCCCGAGTGTGGCGAATGCCAACGCCAGCATGGGTGGCGGAGGCTCGGTGTTTGATACCGGCACGTCAGCCGTTCCCGGCGTGGGGGCGGGCGGAGCTCCCAGCGCTGGTGGAGGGGCGTCGTCGATCGCAGCCCCGGCCGGGGTGACCGCGCCTGTGGATCCGACGGCATTGGGCGGTGCGGCAGGTACTGGAGGCGGAGCCCCGACTGCTGGGGGGGCAACCAGTTCGATCTCAGACCTTCTCAGCAAAGCCGGATCAGGGGCGATGAAGTCGTTGACATCCAATCCTCTAGGTATTGCCCTCGGCGCTGGCGGTCTTGGCTATAATATTTTGCAAGGAAATAAAAACACCAAGAATCAGGCAGCCCTTTCCGCCGATGCTGCCGCCGCAACGGCGAACAGTCAGCAGATGGTGCAGTCGGGCGAAGCCTTGCAGCAATATCTGGCCAGCGGCACTTTACCGGCCGGTTATCAGTCGCAGGTCGATCAGGCGATTGCTGCCGCCAAGACTACCGCGATTTCCAATGCGGCATCGCAGGGGCTGTCGACTGATCCGACCCAGAACACGGCTCTTGCGGCGATGTTGGCCAAGATCGATGCATCTAAACCTGCAATGCAGTCGCAGGTAGCGTCACAGTTGTTCTCGTCCGGTTCCAGTCTTGTCGGTTCGGGATTGCAATCGGCCGGATTGTCCGGATCGCTTTATCAAGCATTGGTGGCGAATGATACGGCTGCTGCGGCGAACACTGGCAAGGCGATCGCCACGCTGGCGGCAGCACTTAATGGCAAGTCTCAGGCCAATATGGGCGGGATCACGATCAGTCAGGGATGATGAATGGCCGACACCGATGTTATCAATCCGGATACGCCATGATCAGCCTTCTGTGGATGCGTGGCGTAAGGAATCACCCACAATCGCCGATCTCGCGCCGTCTGAGGACAAATCCATGTCCGGATTGGTGTCCAGTTTAACCAATTTGCAGCGCCAGAAGGTGCAATCTGACACAAAACTGTCCGCTGAGTCCGATCGCCAGCAGGCCAAGGACAAGGCGCAGCGGGATCAGGCATTCGCACAGGAAGGCGTCGCGGCGGCCGAGCTTCCAAAACCATGGGATGCTGAGAAAGAGCACAAGCGCTGGGAAAGTGATCCGATCGAAGGCTTCGGCTCCGCCGGCGGCTTGTTCGCCATGGTGGCAAGCGCATTTACCAAAGCGCCGATGGAAAATGCCATCAACGGCATGGCCGGTGCGATCAACTCGATCAAGGAAGGCAACGAGAAGGGTTACGAGCGCGCCTATGACGCGTTCAAGACCAACGTCAAGCTAGCTGACCAACGCTTCAAGACCCAGCACGAGCTTTACAGCGACGCTTTAAGCCTTGGCACCGCCGATGCGGCGGCCTCAGATGCCAAGCTGCGCAATGCTGCGACCAAATTCGGCGACAGTCAGATGCTGATGCTGGCCGAACACGGCATGATCAAGGAGGTTTACGAGTTACAGACGGCGCGTGCTCAAGCCCATGAACAGATGATGAAGGCGGCTGATACCACCGACCTGCACGCGGTCCAAAAGGCTGCGGTCAACGCGATTAAACAGAATCCGCCGAATACTGGCGATCCGGTGCAGGATAAGCTGGAACTTGCTGCTCGAATTCAGAATGTTTTCGACGGCGGAGGAAAATACGGTGGTGCCGAGCAGGCAGCCGTAGGGAAGTACATGCAGGCGCATATGAAGGACAGCGCTGATGTCATCGCCGATGGTCTTGCCGAAATTCACCAGAAATTCAGTATGAAGGCGCCGAATATTGAAGCGTATCAAGCCGCGAAGCAGGCTTACCGGGACGCAAACAACGGGGCAGAACCGCCGCCGGACGAAGACGCAAAAATGCTTCAGATGTATGGATTGACGCTGCAGCGGGGCGGGGCGGGCGGTACGTCGCAGAGTTCGCAGGCACGTAAAACCCGTGGCATTGAAGAAATAATCGAAAAACATCGCAAGGAAGGTAAGGAAATCGGCATTGCCGAGGCAGAGCGTGAGTACAACAAGACTGTGCAAATTCCCAGTTCTCACGACGTGCATCAGGATGATGTCGCGCACCAGAAGGCCGAACGTATGGAAACGGCCATGGACGAGATGGATAGTTTCCTGCTCAAGCACAAGGCGATTACCGGCATTGGTGGCACGCTAACGCGCCCGGCTGAGGCGATCAGCAACATTCTTGGATCGAATGAGACCGATCGCAAGCAGTTCCAGCGCGTTGCGACTGAATTGAAAGAATGGGGGCAATCGGTTGTCAATGACCGTACCGGCCGGCCTCTATCCTCGGAGGCCAAGGATGCTTCGGTCATTTTTGCAGGCCTGAACCCAGGAGACACTTCTGCTAACACGATCCGTGCCATCACGGAACTTCGTCCTCTCATCAAAAAGATCAAAGAGCAGATCAAGGCTCGCGGCCAAGGCCGAGGTCCGGTGTCCGGGGGTGAAGAAAGCGCGCCGGCGCGAGCCGAGGAACCGAAAGGCAAAGACGCCCCTTGGTTGAATGACCCGGTAAAACCCTGATGGATGACGGACTCCCCCTCGATGTTCAAGGTATGGCATCCGGCGATCCCGGTGCTGCTGGTGCGCTTGAGCTCGGTAAGCAGACTGTCCGGAAGGAATTGCCCAAGGTCGCTTCGCCGCAGGATTATGAGACCGTGCCGCACGGCTCAGCCTATCTCGATCCGGAAGGCAAGCAGCGCTTCAAACCGATCCGCAATAAGGATGATTATCTGGCGCTCGAGGAAGGCGCCGAGTATGCCGACCCGACTGGTGCGGTGCGCACCAAGCCGAAATACGAGGGTATCGATTTCACCCCTCAGACCCTCTACGACATCGCCCATTCCGATAAAGGCCGGAAGATGGCGCTGGAGAAGTTCTATCCTGGCAAGGTCCGGGAGGATCCATCCGGCGGCTTCTACATCGAGGATGAAGGCGGCAAGTTCCGAAAGCCCGGACGCGGGCTGAGAGCGGTCACCGGAACCATCGCTTCCGAGGCCATCCCCACGGTGCTGGCGGGGGCAGGGAGTTTGCTAGGTGGAGCGGCGGGTACGGCGATCGAGCCGGGCGGCGGAACAGTCTTGGGCGGTGCTGCAGGCGGCTACGGCGGCGGCTACGCGGGCCAACGTATCAATGATATTTTCTCCCAGCTGGCAGGGGTCTACGATCCTGAGGGCGGCGAGGCCAATGCCCGCATGGCGGGGTACGCAGGCGCGGCCGGTGATGTCGGGGGCCGGGCAGTTGCCGCGGCTGCACCAGCGTTCAAGGAAGGTGCCCGGGCGGTCGGTCGTGGCGCTTCCAAGACCGTCAGCAAGTTCCTCGGCACTGACCCCGAAGCGCTCGAGACTGGGTTCAAGATTGCCGAGACTGACGAGACGCCCGGCGCGGGACCATTTGGTTTGTCCAAGCCCGGCACGGCGGTATCGCCGTCCGCCATGTTCAAGTCGGCCCCGCACGTCGCCAACGTCGCCGAGACTCTGCAGCAGAAATTCGATGCGACCGACACTTATCTGGCCAATGCTGAGCGCTTTATGGACAAGCGCGCCAAGGACATTCTGGCGTCCAAGGACATCGGCTCGATCGTCGAGGACTCGCTGGTGCATCCGAAGGCGGCGGTATCGACCGAGAAAGCCGGTATCCTGTTGCGGGAATCGCATCAGGCCAAGGCGCTGAAGGAGTCGGTCGAGGCCGATGCCCGGCTGGCTGAGGAATTGGCCAATCGACGGGCGGCGGTCGAGGCCAAGCACGCGCCTGATATCGAGGCGCACCGCACCCGCAACGAGAGCGTGGTGAAGACCGCTGAGCAAGCTAAGGCTGCTGCGGATAATTTAGTGCAGGAAGGTTTCCGCGATATCGAACGGCAGGCCGCCGATGCGGTCCGGGTGGCACAGGTCGGGCATAATGCCGGCGATCTCTGGCGGACGGTTGCCGAGAGTTTTGTAGCTATGCGACGCAGTCTTGGACGACATGCGGAGCAAATGTATGGTGATGCGCACACAGCTTCGAATGGATTGGTGCCTCCGGGAGCTGAAGGATTAGTTCCTCGCGCTCAGGCATTGCTGGATCAATTACCAGAAGGTTTTGCCGCCTCGCATCCAACCATTGTGCGGCGCATCGCAGCCATGGCGGGCGAAATTGGGGAAAACGGCGAGGTTATTCGCGAGCCGGTTAGTGCCGCATGGACCGAATTGCACGAACTTCGCACCATGATTCGCCAGGATATCAAGTGGAATGACTTGACTTCCGACGTCAAGAACGGCGCTTTGAAGCACATGCAAAACGGGATCGATGAAGTCCTGCATTCGGTTGAGAACCAGCCTGCGTTACGCGAAGCGTCGAAATTGCTAACTCTTGCGGACGATTTTTATCGTGAACACATAGGTCCGTTCAATAATCAACAAATTAAGACTCTCGTTAAAGCGTTGAATAGTGGCTTGCAAGCTGATCCCAAAGCCTTGTTGAAGATCGCCGTCCAGGACGGCAAGAGCGAGGTCGCCAACACAATCCGCAACACAGTCGGACCGCATACGTGGGATGCGGTGCGCGCCGCCGACGTGCAGGAGATGATGGCGCAATCACGGCAGCTGGATGGATCGATTGATGGGCTGAAATTCGCCAACATGGTGGAGGATCGCGCCCAGAACGGCCTGCTCGAGGTGCTGCATGGCGACCAGGGCGGCGCGCGGCTGCGGCAGCAGGCGCTTTACATCAAACAGTTACGCGGAAAACTGCCGATCGCGCCGCGTCCGGGCGATACCGCTAACGACATCATCCTGCGCGCCCGTTCGGCGGCGGCCGATGCGGAGGCGAAGGCTGCTTCTGACCCGTTAAAACTGCTGCAGGACGAGATGAAGAAGGTTGAGTCTGCGGTCAGGAAAGAGATGGCAGCGAACAAGAAGCCCGACCCGCTGGCATTCTTGAGCGAGAGCACCGTCGGTGCCAACAAGGCCGTCGACAAGATCCTCGGCGATCCCGACCTGATCGTGGCGGCTAGTCGCGCCTTCCCCGGCGGGGAGAAGTCACCTGAATTCCAGTTGATGCGCCAGATTTGGACGCAGCAGTTCCTGACCGAGACGCTGGAACCGGGCGCGAAGCTGGCCGCGACATCACCTGAGATCCAGGCGCTGATGTTCCCGGGCATCACGCTCGACGATATGCACATGCTGGCCAAGGAGATGAAGCTCCTGATGAGCGGCAAGACGCTGCGCGGTGGGGGCGAGGATATGGGCGGATCGATGATGGCGCAAAGCGCGGTCGAGAATCCCTGGGGGCGAACCGGGCTGGGTAGGG
>WNFD01003984.1_pt1 | contig 14817 bp, 11 predicted proteins | sample 5400491 | NCBI WGS metagenome assembly WNFD01 (sample SAMN13153343, study PRJNA577476) | soil metagenome | isolation source: 120 cm saprolite under Douglas fir tree site 2 hole 2 replicate 2 | place: USA:California | collected 2015-04-18
CGTCGCATCACGTGAACCCGAAGCGCCAGGAGCTGCTCGGCATCGGCGCCCTCGTCGTCGGGCTGTTCCTCGGTCTCACCCTGTTGCGGCTCCCCATCACGGGGAGCTGGGGCGAGCGGATCGGCTCGCTCCTGTGGCGCGTGCTCGGGCTGGGCTCGGTCCTCTTGCCCGTGCTCGGGATCGGCTGGGCCCTCGCCGCGTTCCGGCGACTCGGGGCCGTGTCGAGCGCGCGTGCCGCCACGCTCGGGGCCGGGCTGATCCTGCTCGTCCCCTATGGGATCGGCATCGTCACGGGCGCGAGCTTTGGGGCCGACTACGCCGCGTGGAGCCCGACCCAGAAGCTCGTCGGCCTCGCACCCGCCGTCCTGGCGCACGGCGTGCATCACGCCGTGGGCACGGCTGGTGGGGCGTTCGTCGGCCTGTTCCTGTTGTCGGCGCTGGGCATTTTCTCGGTGGGGTGGCATCCGTTCGTGCTGCTGCGCGCGGCGAGCGGGGAGGGGGAGGCCGCGACCACCCGGCCGACCCGTAAGCCAAAGAAGGGCGACGTGGCGACCGCGCTCGCCCCGAAACATTCGCTCCCCGCCCCCGCCCCCGTTGCCCTCGGGTCGGTGTCCGGGAAAACCCGCAAGGTCAAACCTGTCCCGCCGCCACGCCCCACCCCGGTGCCCGCGGGCGTCCTCATCCCGCCGCTCGAGCTCTTGAACCCCGCCCCCCCCGAGGACGGTGACGCGCAGCTCGTGCAGATCGACCTGATGGGGCAGAAGCTGATCGAGACACTGCAGACCTTCCGCGTCGAAGGCGCGATCGCCGGGCGCACCGTCGGTCCGGTGGTCACCCAATACGAGGTCGCCCCAGGGCCGGGCGTGAAGGTGGGCCGCATCGCTTCGCTCGCCGACGACCTGGCGCTCGCGATGCGCGCACCGTCCTTGCGCATCGTGGCCCCGATCCCGGGCAAGGCCGCGGTCGGCATCGAAGTGCCGAACCCGATCGCGCGCATGGTGCACGTGCGCGAGCTGATCGACGCGGCCGAGTACCAGCGGGCGACGCGCGTCCTGCCGGTGGGCCTGGGCAAGAACCTGGAAGGCGACGCGGTGATCGCCGACCTGGCGAAGATGCCGCATCTCCTGATCGCGGGCGCCACGGGGTCGGGCAAGTCGGTCTCGATCAACACGATCATCACGAGCCTCATCTACACGCATCCGCCCGACAGGCTCAAGCTCCTGATGATCGATCCCAAGATGGTCGAGCTCTCGATGTACGCGGCCCTGCCGCACCTGGGGCTCCCGGTGGTGACGAACTACCACAAGGCCGCGAGCGTGCTCAAGTGGGCCGTGTGGGAGATGGAGCGGCGCTACCGGCTCCTGCACGCCAACCACGCGCGCAACATCGTGGACTTCAACAAGAAGGTGCAGGAGAAGAAGCCGCTCAAGGGCCCGCGCGAGACGCTCGCCACCCAGGCCGGCATCCAGCGCGAGCTGCCGCTCGACGGCGAATACTCAGACGGCATCCTCCCCTACATCGTGGTGATCCTGGACGAGCTCGCGGACCTGATGCTCACCGTGCAGGCGGAGATCGAGACGCCGCTCGCGACGCTCGCCCAGAAGGCGCGGGCCATCGGGATCCATCTGGTGCTCGCGACCCAGCGCCCGTCCGTGAACGTGATCACGGGGCTCATCAAGGCGAACTTCCCGTGCCGCATCGCCTTTCGCGTCTCGGCCAAGGTCGACAGTCGCACCATCCTCGACCAGAACGGCGCGGAGACGCTGCTCGGCAACGGCGACATGCTGTTCCTGCCGCCGGGGAAGAGCGACCTCCTGCGGGTGCAAGGGGCGTTCATCTCGACCGAGGAGACCGAGCGCCTGATGGAGTGGTACAAGGCGCACGCGACACCAGCGGCGGCGCCCGCGGGCGCGAGCATCGACGAGCAGGTCACGGCGCTGGCCGAGGCCGAGCGCACCAGGGAAGAGGGGAAGGGAGACGAGGGGACGCCGGGGGAGCGCGATGCCCTGTTTCGCCAGGCTGCCGAGGTGTGCATTCAGAACCAGCTCGGCTCGACCTCCCTGTTGCAGCGGCGCATGAGCATCGGCTACGGCCGCGCGGCGCGGATCATCGATCAGCTCGAGCTCACGGGGATCCTCGGGCCCGCCAACGGCTCGAAGCCGCGCGACGTACTGATCGGGCTCGAGGATCTAGACGAGATCTGCGGTCCTGCTGTGTGATCGACGTGCCGCGGCGGCCCTGAGCGGCGAAGATGGCATGACGGCGCTCCCCTCAGCCGCCACTTTCCCACGAGGAGGCGTGGACCATCCCACACATACCCACCAGGCCTGCCAGTGCGATCGGGCGCATTACCAGACGCGCTCGACGCCGTACGAGTCGAAAGCCGCGTCGTTCGAGACGATTGCCAGCCCCTCGCCCTGTGCCTGCGCGATCAGCATGCGGTGGAACGGGTCTTTGGGTGGTCCGGGCAACTTGCCGGCTCGACGCCCATGCTCCAGGGTGATTGGGAGTTCGCGAAAGCCCTGGTCCCGTAGATGGGCAGCTAGAGAATCCGTGACGCCCTGGGGATCGTCCAACCGACCGAGGCGCACCTTGGTGGCAATCTCCCAGGCGGAGGCGGCGCTGACGAAGGCCAGGGCCGACGCCTGCGCGATTACTCGTCGCGCGGCGGGTGAGAGGTGCGGGTCGCCGGTGAGCCACCACAGCAGGGTGTGGGTGTCGAGCAGGAGCCGCCGACCGGGTGCAGCGGCACGCCGCGCAGCGGGGCGGCTCACTCCTCCCACGCTGCCAAGTCTTCGGGTGGGAGCGGCTCGAAGAACGCTGGCGTGACCTGGAGCTTGCCTTTAAGGGCGCCGAAGACCCGACGGGGTGGCTGGGTATCGACTGGCGCAAGTTGGACCACGGGAGTGTCGCCCCGAGCGATGACAACCTCTTCGCCGGCCAGCGCCTGCTCGATGAGCTTCGAAAGCGTGGTCTTCGCCTGATGCACTTTGACGATCTTCATCAACGCGCTCCTAGTTAGCTAGGTAACTTAGCTAACTAGCTGTCTTCGCGCAAGTCCTGACGCACCGACCGATGGTCAGGACTCGGAGCGACCAGCGAAGGTGGTGCCAAAACCAGCGTTCGAGTCGGCCAATCCGCTTGAAGTGCACGAGTGTGGCGTCACGCTGGCTTCAAGAACGGCAGCGCGCTACTGGATACGCTGCAGCCGCACCTGGTCGGCGTGCTCCGGCGGGCCCAAAGCCGCTCGTCTTTGGCGCGGGGAAGAACCGGGGCCTGCGCTTGAAGCCGGGGAAGCTCGAGCTCGAGGTCGTGACCCTCGGTGAAGCTGGCGTGACGCCCGACGACGTCCTGGTGCACGAGGAGACGAACCGGGCGTTGGCCACGCTCCTGGTGGGGCTCGAGCCACCGGCCTTCCCGGTGGCGCTCGGCGTGCTCTACTGCCATCCCGCCCCGTCGTTTGAGGCCGAGGTGCACGCCCAGACCGCCGCCGCCGGCGCGCGGCGCTCGTGGAGCACCCGGCCGAGATGCAGTGTGGGGCGTGCCGCGGCGCCTTTCCGGTGCGGTGGCCGCGCGGCTCGCTGGGCTGGTGAGGAACGAGGGGGAGGTTGCCGATTAGACCGACTCAGTCACCCCCGCGGGCCGCCCCGATGGGGCTACGGCGGTGTGGCGCAGATCACTGATCAGCCGGGGGCGCGCGAGGATGCTCGCGCCCGCCAGCGGCACGAAGCCGCGCTGCTGCGCAGGGCTCGACGAGTGAGGCAAGAGCGGCGGCCCCGCCGCGTGAGCGAACCTCGCTGCAGACGGCCGGCAACGAGGTCCGCCCTTGGAGCGACGAGCTGGTGGCTCACGCCGCCCCCATCTGCCCTCCCCGTCGCCGCCCTGTCGGGCGCCTCCTCTTCAAGAATCCTTCGTTCCGGGCCGCTCGCTATCGCATGGATTTCGTTCCCCTCGCATGCATCGCGTCGGGGTTGCCGGTGGTCGCCGCCGCTGTCACGACGAATACGTTCGTCCGGGGCGTGTTGAGCCCGAGCGTCGTCCCCGTCCCAGTGATCGACAACGGACTGCCGGTGGCCGCCGCTTCCGTAGCGACGAGGGTGTTCGACCCGGCGACCGCGAGCGTCCACATCGTGGTTGCGATCCCGCTCCCGTTGGTCACGGCCGACGACGCGCTGACTGTCCCTTGCGTCGGCGTGAACGTCACGGTGACCCCCACAGCCGCTGAAGGCGTCTCAAAGCCGTGCGTGTATCGCACGAGCACGTAGACCGGCAAGGGCACACCGACCGTTCCCGTGACGGTGGCCGGCGCTCCGGTGGGGCTGACCGGCCCGGACAGCCGCAAGGGGAGCGCCCAGCCGATGTTGCTGAAGCAGCACGTCAACCCGCCATCGCCCAAATGGGCCATCACGCTCCGAGCGAAGAGCCGCTTCGGTGCGAGCATCTGCCCGAGCGCGCGGCGCAGGTGCTGCCACGTCGCCCGGGCGAGATCGGCGGTCCCGTGTGGACCGAGACCGAGTGAGGGGAACGGGCCGAACCCGGTGCAATTGATCAAGCTCTGCGACACTTCAGGCAACTCGGTGGCCGGGAGCCCGGGGTCCGACCGGAAGAGCGCAACATGGCCATGGAGCTCGCCGCTCGGCACGATCAGACACACCTCTACCCGCGCACATTTGGTGGGGTCCGTTGGGGTTGTCAGGCATCCCAAGGCATCCCCCTGCAGGGGGGAAGTCGCGAAGTTGTAGCACCCCTCGAACTGCGTGAGGGACGTGTTCAAGCACGGCTCGGGGACGCGAAAGATCGTGAGCGTGACCGTCTGCGTGAAGTAGCCCGGCGGGAATGAGGCCGCTGCGAACCCGTCTGACGTCACGACATGCTGCTCCGTGGTCGACGGCCCCAGCGTCTGCTCGACGCAGCCGGTCTGCGCGAAGCATGTCCCCCCCAGTTCGATCCGGAACTTGATCGGCAGCGTCCGGCCATCGACGAGTCCGATGAGCTGGCCGGTGCTCGCATCCTTGAGCTGGCTGCCGTTCGACACGGGAGCGACATCGGCGAAGCCGAGTGGCTTGGTGCCGGCGCTGAACGCCTGGGCCGAGCTGAACACCTGGATGCGATAGAACTTGGTCACGTCGATGGCCGGCGCGTCCGTGTGCCAGTCCACATGGTACTGCTGGTTCACCCCATCGAGCTGCACGACCCCGGGATTGATGACTTGCACGGTGGCGTTGCAGCCGGTCGGGTTGTTGTTCGGATCGACGAGGTCCTGACAGATCTCGACCACGGGCGCGAGATTGGGGTTGAAGGTGCCCGAGAAGCTGGGTTGGCCGACGAGCGGCGGGAGAAAGAAGAAGTGTGGGTTCCCACCGGTGACACGGGCGTCCGAGAAGTCCGCCGACAGGTGCTGCGGCGACGTGAGTGACTGCCGGTCGCGGCACCCCGCGGCCGCGAGCGCCAGCCCGAGAGACAAAGCGACGACCGTGCGCTTCATACGTAGCCTCCTTAAAGAGGGCCTCGTCGAGGACTGCGGGTGTGACACGGGCCTGCGGCCCGGCGGCCCCTCGGCTGCCAAATCGCAAGTCCTGCGCCGCGAAGGGGATTGCACTAAGTCGCAGCGCCAGAGCTTGTTGGAAAGGAATGCCCGGGGCCCGGCCGTCCGAGGGTGTCTCAGGTCCACCACATTTCCGCCGCGCGTTAGCGCGTCCCGACCAAGGCCTTGAAGCGCGCATCGTTGCGCAGCTCACGCCACCGCCAGCCGATGTCCTGGCCGCGCTCGAAGTGACCGGGGTTTGCGGCCGCGTAACGCGTGAGCAGCGCGATGGCGTCGTCTCGGTCGCCCAAGAGAATCCGCTGGTAGGCTTCGATGCTGAGGAGCTCTTGGGCCGGGTCGGCCGCGGGCGTGCGCGCCGTGTGCGCTTGGTCGAGCACGTGGCGCGCGCTGTCCCGGAGTCCCGCGCGCGCAATCACGCCCCCCGCCTTCAAGCGGGCATCGATCCGGATGTAGGCCCCGCGCGCCGCCGGCGTCACACTGTCCAGCAGGGCGACGAGCTGCCACGCTCGATTGACGTCGGGCGCCAGCGCCGGCGTGGTCATGAGCGTCAACCCGCACTCTGCCGACCGGTAATCACGCGGAAAGCGCCGCGTGAGTTCGCTGCACCAGCGCTCGGCCTGGGCGAACTGCTCCAAGTCGAGCGAACCGATGAAGAGGCGCGACAAGACATCGGCTGCGACGCTCAGGTAGGCGTCTCCCTCGTAGGCGCGGCGCGCGGCGAGCACGGCGGCGGGCACGTCGTCGAATTGGTAGTACAAGTGGCTGAGCGTGCTGTAGGCGCTCGCGAGTCCCGGGTCGGCTTGCACCGCCGCCTCGAGATCCTGCCGTGCGCTCCGCAACAGCCGCTGCGCCGCCGCCGGATCGGGCGTGACGTGGAGGGTCCAATGGAAGTAGCGCGCCGAGCCGCGGAGCTCGAGCGCGCCGGCGTTGTTCGGCGCGAGGCCGAGGGCTCGCTCCGCGTGGCCCGATGCGACCTGAATCCACGGGAGGGCTTCGCCCGGGCTCTCTGCCAGGCGCGCGCGCCGGTAGGCGACTTGGCCGCGGAACACGACCGGCTCGATCCACTTGTCGTCGGCTTGCTCCGCCAAGGCGGCTAACGAGTCTGCTTGCTGAAACGCCGCCAGCGCCGCCGCTGCGTCCTGGTGCTGGAGCGCCGCCTCGGCGTCCTTGCGGCGCTTCTCCGCGCGCTCGTGGAACGACCACGCCACAACGCTCGCCGTGCCGAGTCGCTCGGCGCGCAGCCGGACTTCCTCTCCCAGCCGCTCGCGCAGAAACTGGGCGACCCGCTGGGTCAGGCTGTCGCGGACCATGCTGAGGAGGCCGGCCGCGGGCTGGTCAAAACTCGCTCGCTTGAAATCCGCCCCGCTCGCGCCGTCCACGAGTCGCACGGTCACATGAAACCGGTCCCCGAGTGGCTCGACCGTGCCTTCGACCAGCGTGCCCACGGCGAGCGCTCGCGCGACGCTGTCCGGCGGGATCGACGCACTCCGGTATGGACTCACCCCGTTGCGCGAGATCACGACGAGCGGCTGCACGCGGGACAAATCGGCGATCAGTGCTTCGGTGATCCCGTCCGCGAGATAGCCGAGAGTGTGGTCCCGGCTGAGATCGTCGAAATACAGCACCGCGAGATGCCGCGGGTCGAGCCCCGCCGCGGCGGCACCGGGATGGCGGCGGGCGAAGAGCGCCCACCCCGCCCCGGCGAGCACAAGCACGGCCGCAGCACCCAGGACCAGGGCGGTGCGTCCGGCGCGCTGCCGCAGCGACGGCGGACCCCCGGGCGCGACCCGGCGCGCGCCCGTCGCCACGCCAGGTTTGGTCAGCGCTTCGGCGAACAGCGCCACCGTGGGGTAGCGATCCGCCGGCACCTTCGCCAGCGCCCGGAGAATTGCGCGCTCCACGGTGTCGGGAACGGTGTTACGCACGATCGACGGTGGCGAGACGGAATCGAACGAATGACGCGCGATGATGGCCTGCGAGTTGGGCCCCGTAAAAGGCGGCTGGCCGACGAGCATCTCGTACAGCACACAGGCGAGACCGTATTGGTCGCTGCGCCCATCGATTTCGGAGCCGGCCGCCCCCTGCTCGGGGCTCATATAGGCGGGTGTGCCCACCACCATGCCGGTCTGCGTCAGCTGCTCGCCATCGGCGGCCGCGCTGATGGCGCGCGCGATGCCGAAGTCCGCGACGACGGCTGTCCCGCCGGATAGGAGAACGTTCTCCGGTTTAATGTCGCGGTGCACGATGCCGTGAGAATGGGCATACACGAGCGCGCTCGACGCTTCCACCGTGATGCGAATTGCTTCGTCGACTGAGAGTTGCTTATCCCGCCGCAGGCGATCGCGGAGCGATTCGCCTTCCACGTAGGGCATCACGTAGAACAGGTGACCGTCCGCGGCGCCCGAGTCGTAGAGCGGCAGGATGTGCGGATGCTGCAGCCGGGCAGCGATCTCGATCTCGCGGAGGAAGCGCTCAGCGCCCAGCGCGGCCGCTAGCTCGGCCCGGAGAATCTTGATGGCGACGGGGCGGTGATGCTTCAGATCCTGGGCGAGATAAACCGTCGCCATCCCACCGCGCCCGAGCTCTCGCTCGACCGTGTAACGCCCGGTGAGGGCGACTCTTAGGAGGGTCAACTGATCGGTCACGGCGACGCGCTCTGCGCTATGGACCATCATAGAGGCGTAACTCACACGCCGCCAGAGCGCAGCCGCGCCTCCGCTTGGCCGCAGGCTTCCTGCTGCTAGACGTTGGCACCGACCGTCGCCCGCGCTGGCCGCTGTCCGGCGCTGCTTCAGGCGCGACTAGGCGGCATTCCGCGGTGCGGGGTTGACGCCCCCCAATGCATCGCGTCATCGACGCGCCCGACTAGGACCGGGAAGTCATGTAGGCGACGACCGTTTGGGCGGTGCTCCGCCAGGCGTGTTCCACCTCCGGCGTGAACGCCGGGTCATGTTGCTCCCCGGTCGCGATCAAGCTGTCCACGAACGGCGCGTACAGCGCCGGCGGCACCGCTAGATCCCGGCGGCTGTGGCGTTCGACGATCCGGGTCAGGACGGTGGGTTCGCCTTCTGGCTCTTTGGGAAAGATGAGCAGCACACCAACCGCGTGGCGCAGCAGCTTGTGTTGCCGTTCAAAGTCGGTGCCGGCGAAGCGCGGGACCGCTGCCGGGCAGGCTTCAAAGAAGTTACGTATAGAACGCAGCGAAAAATCCCGGCCTCTCACAACACTGCTGATAGCTGGCGTTCGCCGGCTCCCGCGCTGCGCTGTCCTGACGCACTGCCAGCTCCCTGTCGCATACGTCCTACCCAATAACACTGCAACCCACCCGGGGCAACTCGTTGCCGTGGATGGCTATCCCTGAGCCCTGCGAGCGGGCACCTCCCTGGGGAGCGGGGTCCTGCTCAGCTCAGTCCAGATCGTATTCCAGCGTCATCGGGTTCTCCTTCGCATGTCCGGCGGCGGAGCTGCCCTCGCCTCGGAGGCCGGCCAGCTCCCCGGTGCCCGAGCCTGGCACCACGGAATACGACTCCTTGGCGAGGCTACCGTCAAAGATGCCGATGCGTTGCAGCACGAAGCTGCCGGACCGCCCGCCCAGCCGGCCCAGCACCCGCTCGAGGCCGACGAAACTAGCCGTGCCGTCGGCCCGGTACAGCATCAAGTACTCGAGCTGACTTTCGCCTTCCAAGTCGCCTTTGAACGTCTTGGTCACGCTCGCGCGGGTGAGCTTGGGTAACCCCGCCGCTTCGTTGTAAGGCTTTTCATCCCAGCCCTTTATGGCGAACATGGCCGTTGCGCGTCGCGTCATCGGTGGAGCTCCCGAATCGTGGCGGGTGGCGGGTATTGTGAGCCGGGCTCCGCAGCGCCCAGCGTCCGTCGTGCGGTGCCGAGCCAGCTGGCGCCCGCTCCCCACAGCAAGCCTCCGACCCTCACACGGAAGCGCGACGAATCCTGCACGCCACCACCTCCTGGTCGGGCCCTGAGACCCAGCGGCACGTCCTAGGGCTGGTTTGCGACCCTCGCCGGGACCGCGCTGTTCACCGTTACGCTGTCGCCGAGCTGGCCCTCGCGGTTTCGGCCCCAGCAATACGCCACGCTGCCGGTCGTGAGGCCGCACGTGTGACGCCCCGATCCGCTGACGGCGGCGAAGCTCAGCCCGCCCCCGACGGCGACGGGTGTGCTGCTGTACGCGCCCGCGCCGCTCGCGCCGTTCCCGAGCTGCCCAACCTGGTTCCCGCCCCAGCAGAAGGCCGCGCCGCCTGGGGCGACGCCGCAGGTGGTGAAGCGCGCCGCGTTCACGCTCGCGTAGGTGTGGCCACCGGTGACCGCCGTCGGCGCCGTGCGGGGCAGCGTGTCACCGGTGGCGAGCTCGCCGTCCGCGTTGTAACCCCAGCAGTAGGCGATGCCAGTGGAGGTGAGGCCGCACGCGTGCGTGGCACTCGCGCTGAGCATAGCGAAGGTCAGATTGCCTGTAACCAGTGTGGGCGCCAGGCGGCTCACGGTATCGCCGGTGCCCAGTTGGCCGAGGCCGTTCCAGCCCCAGCAATACGCGGTGCCGGATGCCGTAAGCCCGCACGTGATCGCGCCGCCCGCACTTAAGGTGGCGAATTTCAGACCTCCCGCGACGGCGATGGGAGTCAAGTGCGTGGTCGTATCGCCTGTGCCGAGTTCGCCGCTGCCGTTGGCACCCCAGCAGTACACAGCGCCGGCCGACGTGAGCGCGCAGCTGTGGTCGCCGCCGGCGCTGATCGCGGTAAAACTCAGGGTACCGGCCACCGCCACCGGCGCGGCGTGCGGGACGGTGTCGCCGGTCCCCAGCACGCCGAAGCCGTTCGAGCCCCAACAGTAGGCCGCGCCGCCCGTCGTCAGGCCGCAGCTGTGGAACGCCCCGCCGCTGAGCGACGCGAGTGCGACCGCGCCGGCCACCGCCACGGGCGATGAGGCGAACGGCAGCGTGGTCCCGCCGGCGAGCTGCCCAGATGTGTTATCCCCCCAGCAGTACGCCGCGTGGGTCGTCGTGAGGCCGCAGGTGTGGAGGTTCCCGGTCGCGAGCGCGGTGAACGTGACCGTGAGCGGCGGCGGGGGGGGCGGTGGTCCGGTCATGCCCTTCCCACCCTTTCCTCCGCACGCGGCGAGCAGGCAAAGAGCAGCTGGGGCGAGCGCGCGGGGCAGCGCGGCGAGCGCTCGATCGGTCACGCGCTTGGCACAGCGCCTCGCGCCGCGCACTCCCGCGCATGGCACTGCGGCTCGCGTCGGCGCAGAACGGTCAAGCGTGACGTGCAGCTCATCGCCTCCGTCGCCGGACTCGCTTAGATCAAGCGTGAGCGTGGGTGCCCCGTAGACGTTGAGTTCGGGCCAATGTGGCGCCGCGGGAGCGACGTGTCAAAGGCACGCCGCGGCTACCTTGCGCCCCGCGGCAGGTCGTGTGCAGTTTAAGCAGTAACGAGAAAGTCGCGTCCCTATGAGGCCCGTTCTCCGCACCACGAACCTCGCGCTCGTCGAAAGCGCGCGGTTCGCGCTCGAATCCGAGGAAATTCCGGCTGTCACGAGCAACGCGTTTGCGGCCGGTCTCCCATTCAATCTCGTCACGGTCGCCGTCTTGAGCGACGCGGATTTCGAGCGAGCCGTCGCGATTGTCGGCGAGCTTCAACCCGATATCGTCGTCGCCCCTGACGTGCGCCCCCGACCGCGGCGGCGATTGCAGCTGTTCGGGATGGCGCTCCTCGTGCTGATGGCGCTTGCCGGTTTTTTCTTGCTGATCGGCTAGATCCGATGCCCGCCGGCCGCGATCGCAGCGCGCTGCGGGCGCTGGGCCTACCTCAGCAGGGAGGAAGCGGCATTGCCTCGGCGGCTGGCTCGAAGACGAAAACCGGCGGATCCGCACCGGGCGCTGCGTGAGCACGTCGTGGCGCTGCTCGAGGGCGGCGACGCGCACGTTCGCTTCGAGGAAGCGGTGGCTGACTGGCCGACTGACTTGCGGGCGGTGAAGCCCGCGGGGCAACCGTTCACGCCCTGGCACGTGCTGGAGCACATCCGCATTTCGCAATGGGACATCGTCGAGTTCACGAACAGTCCGAAGCACGTGTCTCCTGAGTGGCCCCGTGGCTACTGGCCCTCTGACAACTCACCGCCCGACGCCCGCGAATGGGATAACAGCGTCGCACAGGTGATACGGGACCGCGGAGCGATGAAGCGACTCGTGACCGCCCCCGGCACGGACCTGTTCGCGCGCCTCCCGCATGGCACGGGGCAGACGGCGCTGCGCGAGGCGCTCGTGCTCGCCGACCACAACGCCTATCACGTGGGGCAGCTGCTGCTGTTACGCCGCCTGCTCGGCGCCTGGACGGATGATCGCTAGAAGCGGCCCGCAGGGTCGCCGCGAGACCGCGGGGAATAGCAAACGCTGATGCACCCACAGGAATCGGATCGCGCCCAGGACACGGGATTGGTCATCCGCTGTGCGACGCTAGGGCTCTGCCTGTTGTGTTTGGAAGGCGGTTTGCCGGCGTATTTGCCGCGGCCGCCGTGGACCCAGCCCGGAGCATGGCCCCGGGGCTCTCGCGCCGTCTACCAGCCCGCCACTCTCTGGCGCCGCTCGATTCCACAGCGCCGCTCGCGACCGGTGCGCCGAGTCAGGATGCAGCGCCGCTGGACGACGCGGCGCTCGGGAAGCCTGACGACTGACGGCCGCACGCGGCGTTCGGCGATGCGGCGCTCGAGGTGCGCGCGGCGGTCTGTGGGGACACGACGTCGGGTCATGCGGCCGTCCGGAGCGAGTGTAGTCCAGGGAGGGAGCGGGACTTCGCGAACCGCGCGCGCCGGCTCCGGCACCGCACCGCGTTCGCGACGGACGCGCTCCGTGCGCAGGTACGGCTCGTCCCAAGCGATGGTGAACACGTCATTGCAGCGCGCGCAGCGCAGCTTCGCGACGCGGACAGCGGGCAGCGTGTCCCGATTGCGGCAATTCGGGCAGACTACATAGCCGTCGCGGCCACCGGCGAGCAGTCGGGTGGGACCCACGCCGGGCGGTACCACAGTCCACTCCTGGGGCGGCGTGACGCGGAGCTCGAGGAGGGACCGCGGCACCATCACCATCCGCCCACGCACCTGCACCTGCGCTTCCCGCGCGGTCAGCCCCGTCACCGGGTACCACGCACCCAAGCGGAGCCCGCAGGTCGCGCACGCCTCTAACCGCGCCCACCTGACGACGCGCATCGCTTCTCCTCGATGCTACGCTGCTGCTTGGGCAGCCCTGTGTCAATGGTGGTCGATGGGTCTGCCGCCGTTGGACGGTGGACACTCCGTGTGCTGGCTCGCGGTCGCGATCCCACGAGCAGACGTTGTTCACGTCACACGAATGCACAGCATCTGCCTTAGTGCTCTCCCGCAAGCTGTGGCAAGCAGGCACGCACGTCGCGCGCATGACCGCGCTGGTCCCGCTCGCTGCGCCATCTGAGAGCCACGGCACCTTAGGTCTCCGCGCAGGCCCCGTCGTCCCGAGCCGCGTCGGCATCAGTGGGTTGTGGCGCGCTAGCCACAGGCACACCTGTTGCCCCCCACCCTCACCTACCATCGGGCGCGGTATGAGCCTTGCTCCGCTTGCGGTTGCTAGGGAACTGAGGCGTATTCGTGGGCCCCTTCAGGGACTTGAACGGGTTAGGCAGGCGCCTCGCCCGGACCCCCGGTCGGGACGGCGCGGGCGTCCTGGCGCGCGCGCTGCCACTCATTCTGCTAGCCACCTGCCGGGTCGATAAGCTCACCAACGCGCCGCCGCCGGTCGCCACCCTGAAGGTAGCGCCCGGGCAGTTCCTCGACTCGGCCGCGGTCGGGAGCACCGCCGCCGCGGTCGATAGCCTCGCCGTGGGGAACACGGGCCAAGGCACCCTGTCCTGGACGGCGCGGCTCGCGCTCGGTGGGCAGTGGCTCGCCATCACTCCCCCCGACGGCACGGCGCCGGCGAACCTCAAGCTCTCGTTCAATCCTGCCGGTCTCCCCATCGGCGTCTACCGCGATACCCTCGTCGTCGCCGCCCCGAACGCGATCGGGAGTCCGGCCTTCGTCCCGGTCGCATTCATGGTGCATCCCTGCACGGTCGTGCCGATCACGCTCGATGCGCTCGTCGCGGACTCACTCACGACCGCGAGCTGCACGGCGCCGCACCGGCCCACGAGCTTCGCGCGCGTATACAGCTTCACGGGGCGCGCGGGGGACTCGGTCTCCGTGGCGCTCGCCGGTGCGAGCCTGACGAGCTACGTCGTCTTGGACTCGGGGACGGCCGCGGCGGCACATCCGCTAGCGCAGAGCGGCAGCTGCGACTTGGGGGGCGGCGCGTGTCTTCACTATCAGCTGCTGCGCGCTGCCGGGAGCTATCAGATCGAGGCCGCAGCGGGGGCAGGGCAGACGGGCCTCTTCACGCTGAGCGTCACCCGGCCGCGCCCTCCCGCTGCTCCCGACTCGCTCGCGCAGCTCCACACCGATTCCATCACCGTCGTCCCCATGGGCGCCGCGACCGATCAGGCAAGCATCGTGCTGCGTGGTGTGGTGAGCGACCCCGACGCCGCCGACACGCTGCGGCTCGAAGTGGAGGTCAAGCCCGTCGGCACGCCGTTCGATGGCACGACGACGTTGACGAGCGACCGCGTGCGTAATGGCACGCGCGCCGCCGTCCTCATCTCCGGCCTCGCGAACAACACAGCCTATCACTGGCGCGCCCGCGCGGTGGACCAGACGGGGCGCTCAAGCACCCTCTGGACCTCGTTCGGCGGAAACCCAGAGAGCGCGGCCGATTTCGGCACCTCATTCCCCGTGCCGCCGAATCCGCCGACCAGCCTCGCGCAGTTCCAGAGCGACGGCAGCACGGCGATCGCGGTCGGCGGGACGGCCACCGCCAACTCGGTGGTCTTCAAGGCCGCGCTCAGCGATCCCAACCCGGGGGATCAGCTGCGACTCGAAGTGGAGGTTAAGCCGGTCGGCACCGCGTTTACGGGCGTCGTGAGCGGCTCCGGTGCGGCGGTCGCGAACGGCAGCGTCGGCACCGCGACGGTCGCAGGCCTGAACGACAACACTTCCTACCACTGGCAGGCGCACGCGCTCGATCAAACGGGACGCCTGAGCCCGTGGGTCGCGTTCGGCGGCAACCCGGACTTCAAAGTCGCCGTCGCGGTGACTCGACTCGTCTTCACGGTCCAGCCCTCGAACGCCGTGGCCGGCGTTGCCATCAGTCCGGCGGTGAGCGTGGCCGCGCAAGATGGGCTCGGCAACACCGTGACGAGCTT
>WNFD01009832.1_pt1 | contig 14814 bp, 13 predicted proteins | sample 5400491 | NCBI WGS metagenome assembly WNFD01 (sample SAMN13153343, study PRJNA577476) | soil metagenome | isolation source: 120 cm saprolite under Douglas fir tree site 2 hole 2 replicate 2 | place: USA:California | collected 2015-04-18
TCTGCCGACCCGAAACTTGAAGGCGTTGTAGCCGTAATCGTCGCGCAGGCGGATGAGACGCGCGGCCTCATCGTGCGGCGTGATGTCACGACGCATGCTTGACGCGTAGACCGGAAAGAAACGCGGCATCCCCCCAAGAAGCTCGCAGACGCTCTTGCCTTCGAGCTTGCCGCGCAGGTCCCAAAGCGCCGTATCGAGACCGGCAAGCGCTCGGCAGAGATAGGATCCAGGAAATTTATGCTCGCGTTCTGGTATGGTGGTCACCAATGTCTCGATGTCGAGGGCATTCTGGCCAAGCGCCCAGGGCGCGACTTGTCGGTGAAGGACGAGGGAAGAGATATCGGCATTATAGTTTGCGACCTGCCCCCAACCGTCATGGCCGCTATCCGCGCTCACGCGGACGAAGCCGACGAATTGGTTCGAGAACGTCTCGATGGACGTGATCTTCATGGAAGCTACCGCCAGACCGTGAGCCCTGCAGCCGCGCGCGAGATGCGGGTAAGATTTCAAGCAACCTATCACCATCCGCCGGCGCGGTCCGCGCTGTTGCGCGGGCGACGGCTCCTTTGCCGCCGCCGCCTTTGCTGCGGGGATCGCCGCACGGCGATTCGGATGATCCGGTGACATACGATTTCATCATCATTGGCGCCGGCTCGGCGGGATGCGTCGTGGCAAGTCGCCTCTCGGAGGCCGGCCACCGCGTGCTCTTATTGGAGGCGGGTCCCTCGGACCATCGAATCTGGGTGCAGATCCCAATCGGCTACGGCAAGAGCTTTTACGACCACCGGCTCAATTGGATGTATCTCACCGAAGCGATCCCCGGCCTTGGGGATCGGGTTAACTTTGTTCCGCGCGGCAAGATCCTGGGCGGCTCGAGCTCAATCAACGCCATGGTCTACATCCGTGGCCAATCGCAGGATTTCGACGAGTGGGCGGCCCTCGGCAATCGCGGCTGGTCCTGGAAGGATGTGCTCGCTTACTACAGACGAATGGAGGATCACGCGCTTGGCGAGAGCGATTATCACGGCGTCGATGGCCCGCTCCACGTCACTGACATCTCTGCCGAGGCACATCCGTTATGCCGCGCCTTCTTCCGCGCGGCCGAAGAAGCCGGTCTGCCTTTCAACCAGGACCTCAACGGCAAGTCTCAGGAGGGTGTCGGGTACTACCAGATCACGACCCGCAACGGTTTCCGATTGTCGTCCGCCCGGGCCTTCCTGTGGCCCGCCATGCGACGACGCAATTTGCGGGTCGAGACGATGGCGCAGGCGACTCGCATTTTTTTCGAAGGAAGGCATGCCGTTGGGGTCGAATTTCTTCAGCATGGCAAGCGCAGAAAGGCGACGGCCGCGTGCGAGATCATTCTGTCGGCGGGCGCGATCAACTCGCCGCAACTTCTCCAACTCTCCGGTGTCGGCCCAAGCGATCTTCTGAGGTCGCGCGGCATTGACGTCGTTCACGACAGCGCCGCGGTCGGGCAGCATCTTCAGGATCATTTGTGCTACGATCACATCTATCGAGCGCGGCAACCGACGCTCAACGACGAGCTTTATCGCTGGTGGGGCAAGCTTGCGGCCGGCTTGCGCTACATGCTCCTGCGCCGCGGTCCTCTCGCGCTCAGCGTCAACCAAGCTGGCGGCTTCTTTCGGAGCCGTCCGGAACTATTGAAGCCCAATATCCAGCTTTATTTCTCGCCGTTGAGCTACGAGAAGACGCCGCCTGGAACGCGAGCCCTGATGGCGCCCGACCCCTTTTCGGGCTTTTCGATGAGCGTGTCGCCTTGCCGGCCGACAAGCCGGGGCCACGTCGAGATTCGCTCTGCCGATCCATTCGAGGCACCAGCGATCTACGCGAACTATCTGTCGACGAACCAGGATCGTGCCGAGTTGCTGTCGGGCGCGCGCTTCCTGCGACGGCTCGCTGCCACTAATGCCATGTCATCAATTATCGCAGAGGAATTGAAGCCCGGACCCGTCAACGCGAGTGAAGAGCAGTTACGCGAGGACATCCGTGCCCGTAGCTACTCGGTCTTTCATGCGGCCGGGACCTGCCGGATGAGCCCCGATCCGACAAGCGCCGTTGTGGACGAGCGGCTCAGGGTACACGGCCTATCGGGACTTCGCGTCATCGACGCGTCGATCTTCCCGACCTTGCCATCGGGGAACATCAATGCACCCTGCATCATGACAGGTGCCAAGGGCGCCGATCTCGTTCTTGAGGACGCGCGCAGCTAGCCGGTAGGGCCAGGCGCGACGATGTGGGGGGCGGAGACGGTTGGTGGGGCCTTCGAATTCCGCTAGACTGCGCTTGCAAAAGTAACCGTCCCGCTGTCGCTTGGCGATGAAGCGGGCGGCGTCTTCGTCGTTTAACGGCTTGATGGAAACCGATGGCGATATCCGAGGAGTTGATCGAAGCGTTTCGCGCCGATGGCGCGGTCCTCCTCAAGGGTGCCCTTCGCGACTGGGTCGAGCCCTTGCGTAGCGGTATCGAGCGAAACTTGCGGGAACCCGGCCCCTATCAGCGGATATACACGCCGCAAGGTGGCGGCGGGCGGTTTGTCGGTGATTATTGCAACTGGGCACGCATTCCGGAATACCGCGATTTTGTCTTCAATAGTCCGGCCGCGGCGATCGCCCGTCAGCTGATGGGATCACGCAGCTCGCGGTTTTTCCACGAGCACATCCTGGTAAAGGAGCCTGGAACGCGCGAGATAACTCCCTGGCATCACGACCAGCCCTACTATTGCGTCGACGGCACGCAGAATGTGAGCCTGTGGGCGCCGCTCGACCCGGTCACCAAGGAGATCTGCGTCGAGTGGGTGAGTGGCTCGCATCGGTGGGGACGATGGTTTCGGCCGCGGAAATTCACCGGCGTCGCCTACGATCACAAATCGGACAGTCTAGAGGACATGCCCGATATAACCGCCCATCGCGAGGACTATCGGCTATTGAGCTGGGACCTCGAGCCTGGCGACGCGATTGCTTTCCACTTCCTGACGGTGCACGGCGCGCCGGGAAATCTCTCCGCGAACCGCCGGCGCGCTTTCGCGTCGCGTTGGCTCGGGGACGATGCCGTCTATGCGGTTCGCCACGGTGAAACGTCACCGCCCTTTCCCGGGCTCGACCAACGGCTGAAACCTGGCGATCCGCTGGCGACCGAGGAATTTCCCCTCGTCCAGACGTAGGGCCCTCGGGCGCGAAATCTCAGCGCTGCCTAGATCTCGGCGGTGAGCGCGCGTTTGGCTAGGATGCCGTCGAGCCAGTCCGGGTCCATCTGCGGGACGGAGGACAGGAGAAGTTCAGTGTAGTCGTGATGCGGCGGCGTCAGAACTTGCGATTTGGAGCCGCTCTGGACGACGCGCCCCTGATGCATGACGACGATTTCGTCGGCGATCGCCTTCACCGTTGCCAAATCATGCGTGATGTAGAGATAGGAGACCCCAAGCTCCTTTTGCAGCCGCAGCAGCAGCTTCAGGATCTCCTCGGCGACGATCTGATCGAGCGCCGACGTCACCTCATCGCAGATGATCAACTCCGGATTGATGGCAAGCGCCCGCGCGATGCAGATCCGTTGTTTCTGACCGCCTGACAACTCGCTCGGCAGGCGATCTATGAACCGTTCGTCAAGCTCGATCATCTGAAGGAGTTCGGCGATCCGGCGCTGGCGTGCAGCCCCGGTCAATCCAAGGTGATGCTCAAGAGGCCGCCCGAGAATGTCGCGCACGCGACGGCGCGGATTGAGCGCTGTGTCAGGCATTTGATAGATCATCTGAACGCGCCTCAGCGCGGTCTTGTCGCGGTCCTTTAGCCGCGGCGCGAGCGGCTTGCCATCGAACATAATGGTGCCGGCGGTCGGTGGCAGCAGGCCGGTGATGACGCGCGCTAGCGTCGACTTGCCCGATCCCGACTCGCCGACCACCGCGACGGTGCGGCCGCGGGAGACCTGTATGCTCACCCCGTGAAGCACCTTGAGAGTGCCACCGTAGCTGGCATCCACGGCATCGACGCGGAGCAGCAAATCCTCGCCCGGCTCCTCTTCCTTGCGCAGCGAGCGCACGGCCCACAAAGATTTTGTGTAAGGCTGCTGCGGAGCGGCGAGCATCACACGCGTCGGCGCCTCTTCCACCAGCTCGCCGTAGCGCAGCACCATCACGCGGTCGGCCATTTGCGCGACGACCGCAAGGTCATGGGAGATATATATCGCGGCCGTATCGAACTGCCGCACGATGTTCTTGATGGCGGCGAGAACCTCGATCTGCGTCGTAACGTCAAGCGCAGTGGTGGGCTCGTCGAAAATGATGAGGTCGGGACGGCAGGCCATCGCCATGGCCGTCATCGCACGCTGGAGCTGCCCACCCGAGACTTGATGAGGATAACGCGAACCAAAATGCTCGGCATCGGGAAGCCGCAAGCGGCGGAACAGGTCGACAACGTTACGCGTTGCCGCGTCTTCATCCATCAGCTGATGCCCCAGCGGGGCCTCGACACACTGGTCCATCAGCTTGTGGGACGGGTTGAACGCGGCGGCTGCCGACTGCGCCACATAGGCGATCCGCGCGCCCAAAATCGCCCGCCTCTGTGCCTCGCCGACCTTGACGAGATCGACCCCGTCGAACACGACGGTCCCGGCGGTGATGCGGCAGCCGGCACGCGCATATCCCATGGCGGCAAGGCCGATCGTCGACTTGCCGGCGCCGGATTCACCGATCAGCCCGAGCACCTCGCCGCGGCGCAGCGTCAGGTCGATGCCCTTGACGATCTCGTTCCAGCGGTCGTCGCTCTGCCCCTCGATCCGCAATCCGCGAATCTCGAGAAGCGTCTTGCCCGCGGCGCCCGCGCGGTCGTTATCAGCGGCGCGCTCGCTAACGCTCATCTTTCAACCCGCTCGTCTTGTGCAGCAGCCAGTCGACGACGAAATTGACGGCGACAGTGAGGAGGGCGATCGCTCCCGCCGGGAGCAAGGGCGTAACGTCGCCATAGTTTATGAGCGTGGCGTTCTCGCGCACCATCGAACCCCAATCGGCCGTCGGCGGCTTGATGCCGAGGCCAAGGAATGACAGCGCGCTGATCGTCAGGAAGACGAAGCAGAATCGCAAGCCGAACTCGACGACGAGCGGCGGCAGGATGTTCGGCAGGATCTCGCGGCTCATGATCCATCTGAGCCCCTCGCCCTGCAAGCGTGCCGCCTCGACGAAATCCAACACGACGACGTTCATCGCGATCGCCCGCGTCAGCCGGAAGACGCGCGTCGAATCGAGGATGGCGATGATCAGGATGAGATTGATCACGGACGAGCCGAAGATCGAAAGCAGCATCAAGGCGAAGATCAGTTGCGGGATCGCCATAAGAATATCGACGATGCGGGCCAGCAGCTGATCCGTCCAGCCGCCGAGAGTGGCGGCGAGCAGCCCAAGCACGCCGCCGATCAGGAAGGACAGGCCGGTCGTGAGCAACGCGATCCCGATCGTATTGCGGGCGCCGAAGATGAGACGCGACAGCATGTCTCGGCCGAGCTGATCGGTACCGAAGATGAACTGCTGGCTCCAGGGTTCGTACTGAGCGGCGACGATCGCCGATTCGCTATATGGGGCGAGGAGCGGCGCAAAGATTGCGAGTACAGCATAGGCCGTGATCACCACGATGCCGAACAATGCGCTGAGCGGCGCCCGCTTCAGTTCGCGCCAAGCAAACTCAAGTGGCGTGCGACGCCTCGGCGGCGGCACCAATTCGGCGACGGCCAGCTCGGCGACCGCGCCGTCATTGTACCCCGTCAAGCCGGGAAGTTTGTCGGGTTCGAAGCTCATCTTGGATGCAACAGCCTGGGATTCGTCACGATCGCAACGATATCCGCGAGAAGGTTGAGCCCGACATACGTCACGGCAAATACCAGGGCGCAGGCTTGCACGACCGGGATATCGCGGGCGGATACGGAATCGACCATGAGCTGACCGATGCCCGGATAGACGAAAACCACCTCGACAACCACGACGCCGACAATGAGATAGGCAAGGTTCAGCGCTACGACAGTCGCAATCGGCGCCAGCGCGTTGGGCAGGGCGTGCCGATAGATGATGCGACTGGGCGATACGCCCTTGAGCCGGGCCGTCTCGATGTAGGGGCTGGCCAGTAGGTTGATGATCGCCGCGCGCGTCATGCGCATCATATGGGCAATGATGACAAGTATCAGTGTCATGCTCGGCAGCGCCGAGCGCGCCGCGCGCTCGAGGAACGGCGTGTCGGGCGAAATATTGGCGAGCGAGTAGAAGAGAGGAAATCGGATAGCGAGAAACAGCATCAGGATGTAGGCGACAAAGAACTCCGGCACCGAGATCCAGGTGAGTGTCACCAGGTTCACTATGCGGTCGAAGAGGCTGTTGCGGTAGAGCGCGGCAAGCATGCCGAGGATAATCGACAGCGGCACCGCGATCGATGCGGTGAGTCCAGCCAGGAACAGGGTGTTCTTGAGCCGCGGTACGATCAGCGAGATGACGGTTCGGGCATGGCCGCCGGCGAGGCCGCCCGCGCTGGAGAAGGATTCGCCGAAATTTCCCTGCAGCACGCCGCCGATCCAGCCGAGATAGCGCGTCAGGGGTGGATGATCGAGGCCGACCGAGCGCCGGAAAGCCGCCACCGTCTCGGGCGTTGCCGACTGGCCGAGTATGGCGGTGGCGAAGTCGCCAGGCAGCATGGTGACTGCCGAAAAGATCACGATCGAGACGACGAACAGGGTGACCAGCCCGAGCCCGAGCCGTTGCAATACTGTCCTGAGGATTGGATTCACACCCTCGAGCTCCCGTCCAGCATCATCGACGCCCCCGCAATTCCCAGACGCTGATCATGGCAGCTTTTGCTTCCCCTGCCGCCAGATCGGCGGGCCGCCGGGAAACCGGCGGCCCGAGTCCTCAGTGGACGATCATGCAAACCACCAACGCTTGGCGATCTTCATGCCGTCGCACTCCCAGTTCGCCGCGACGTCGCCGTGGGCGAGCTTCTTCGAGGCGGCCTCGACATAGTTGTTGAAGACGATGACGATCTGGCCGCAATCGTCGTGGACGAGCTGCTGCATCTCGGCATACATGCCGGCCCGCTTCTTCTCATCGGTCTCGCTGCGCGCCTGGAGAAGAAGCTCGTTGAATCGCGGATTGGCCCACTTGGTCTCGTTCCACGCGGCACCCTTGGCATAAGTGACAGAGAACATCCAGTCGGCGGTCGGCCGGCCGCTCCAGTAGTCCGCGCACCACGGTTTCTTGAGCCAGACATTGTCGAAATAGCCGTCATTGGGCTCGCGGATGACGTTGATGTCGATCCCGGCGGCCTTGGCGCTCTCTTGGTAGAGAACCGCGGCATCGATCGCGCCGTTGAAGGCGGCGTCGGCGACCGACAGATCGACCTTGAGCGTCGACAATCCGGCCTTCTTCAGGTGGAACTTCGCTTTCTCGACATCGTAGGTAAATTTCGGCTGCGGGTCGGACGCGAACTTGACCGACGGCGCGATCGGATTGTCGTTCCCCGGTATCGCGTGGCCGAGGAAGACCTTCTTGGCGATTTCCTCGCGATTGATCGCCCATTTCAGCGCCGTGCGGACGTCGACATTGTCGAAGGGCTTCGCCGTCACGTCCATCGGGAAGGTGTAGTGACCGTAGCCGGTGACCTCGGAGACCTGGATGTTTGGATTGCGCTGCAGCAGATTAAGCGTCTTGAGATCGGGGCGCATGATCCAATGCACCTCGCCGGTGGTCAGCGCATTGACCCGCGCCGCGACGTCGGTGATCGAGAGGAACTCGACGTCATCGAAATAGGGCTTCCCCGACTCGTAGTAGTTCGGGTTGCGCTTCAGCTTGGCGCGCACGCCCGGCTCCCAGGACACGAACGTGAAGGGACCCGTGCGCACGTTGGACTGCCAATCGGCCGTGCCGTCGGGCTTCGCCGGCATGATCGGGATGTGGTAGTCGCTGGTGAGATAGGGGAAATCGGCATTGCCGCCATCGAGGGTGAAGATGACAGTATTCTTACCGTCCGCCTTCATATCCTTGATCGCCGCCAGCACCGACTTCACCGCCGATTTCGAATCCTTGCCCATGTGGTGGCGATAGGAGGCGATGACGTCGTCGGCGGTGACATCCTTGCCGTTGTGGAAGGTCGCGCCCTTGCGCAGCTTGAAGATCCAGGTGGCGGTCTTGTCGGCCGGCTCGAAGCTCTCGGCAAGGTCCGGCTGGATGTTGCCCTTGGCGTCGACCTCGGTCAGGCTGTTCGACATCGCGCCCCAGAACGGGATCTGCGTCGCGGTATCGGGATAGGCCGCAGGATCGCCAGTGTCGCTCGTCGCGCCGTGCGCCAGGCCGAACTTCGCCGAGCCGCCGCGCTTCGGCTCCGCGGCGACGCCCGCCTCGCTCAGCATCGTCGTGGCGAGCGCCGTGGTGACGCCGAGCGCCGCCGCGCGGCCGATGAACTCGCGCCGCGAGATGCGTCCCTTCTTGATCTGCTGGGTCCAGTATTCCAATTCAGTCATCTTTGCCTCCCTGCTGCATGTCGCGACCGCTCGCGACTACCTCGAAATCGCTTGCTCCGCCGCGCCGACGGATTTTCACCCCGATCGACGCAGCATCTTCCGCAATTTTCGTGCCATATGCACGCCCCTCTTCGCAGCCGACGCGCTAGGCATCGGCGTGACTGCGTTCCGCCACCCCCCGTTTCCCGCCCGGCTCCGCGCTGCGCGGCGGCTGATAGATCGCGGCATATTCCGGTGCCGGCGCCGGCTGGCCGAGGATCATGTCCGCCGCCTTCTCGGCAATCATGATGGTCGGCGCGTTGAGATTGCCGCTGACCACGCTCGGCATCACTGAGGCATCGACCACGCGCAGCCCCTCGATGCCGCGCACGCGGAGCCGCTCGTCGACCACCGCCATCGCATCATGCCCCATCTTGCAGGTGCAGGACGGGTGATAGGCGCTGTCGGATTTCGCCCGCACGAAGGCGTCGATCTCGGCGGCGCTGCGCACCGCCGGGCCGGGCTGGATCTCGACCCCGCGATAGGGATCGAAGGCCGCCTGGGCGAAGATCTCACGGGTCAGCGTAACGGCGTCGCGCATCTCGCGGCGGTCCTGCTGGGTGGCGAGGTAGAAGGGCTGGATCTCGGGATGCACCGCCGGATCGGCCGAGCGCAGCCGGACATAGCCGGTGCTGGTCGGCCGCATCGGCCCGACATGCGCCTGGAAGGCGTGCCGGCCGATCGGCTGGCGGCCGTGGTCGTTCACCAGCGAGGGCAGGAAATGATACTGCAGGTCGGGATGCGGCACCGTCGCGTCGCGCCGGATGAAGCCGCCGGCCTCGAGATGCGCCGAGCTCGGATTGAGCGGATTCTCGACGAGATGGAGGGTGATCGGCTTGGTGCATTCGTGTTGCACGTAGAGCTCGAGATGGTCCTGCAGGTTGCGCCCGACCCCCTTGAGGTCGAGGACGACCGGGATGTCGTGCCGGCGGATCTCGTCGGCCGGTCCGATGCCGGAGAGCAGCAGGAGCTGCGGCGAGTTGATGGCGCCGCCCGACAGGATGACCTCGCCGCGGGCGCGCGCCGTGTGCTGCTTGCCGCGGCGGCGGAACTCGACGCCGGTGGCTCGGCCGCGCTCGACGAGAACGCGCGTCGCATGCGCCTCGACCGCCACCGTCAGATTGGGCCGCGACAACGCCGGCCGCAGATAGGCGGCGGCGGCGCTCCAGCGCCGGCCGCGATGGATCGTCATGTCCATCGCGCCGAAGCCTTCCTGCTGAAAGCCGTTCATGTCCTCGGTATAGGGGTAGCCGGCCTGCTGCCCGGCCGCAATGAAGGCGGCGAAGAGCGGGTTCTTCATGGCGCCGCGCGAGACATGCAGCGGCCCGCTGTCGCCGCGATAGGCATCGCCGCCGCGGCCGCAGGTTTCCGCCCGCTTGAAATAGGGCAGGACATGCGCGTAGGACCACTCGGCCAGCCCCTCCTCGGCCCAGCGGTCGTAGTCGAGCGCATGGCCGCGGACATAGACCATGGCGTTGAGCGAGGACGAGCCGCCGAGCACGCGGCCGCGCGGCCAGTAGAGGCGCCGCCCGTCCATATGCGGCTGCGCCGCCGTCTCGTAGAACCAATTGTACTTGTCGTCGGCGAGATTGTAGGTGAGCGCCGCCGGCATGTGGATCTTCCACGTCCGGTCGCGCGGCCCGGCCTCGATGAGGAGAACGCTGATGCTGGGATCCTCCGTCAGGCGATTGGCCAGCACGCAGCCCGCCGACCCCGCGCCGACGATGACGTAATCATAGGAATTGTCTGTACTCGTCTTGCTCACTTAATCTCTCGATCCTGCTAGGCAGTAGCTTCCTTGGTTGGCACACAAAAATACGCCGTCATCGCGAGGAGCGAAGCCCCTTCGACAAGCGCTCAGGAGAAGCGATCCAGAACCGTGCACCGGCAGTGGATTGCTTCGCCTGCGGCTCGCAATGACGGTAAGCATCTGTGGGGCACCCAAGAGAATCCTTTCAACGATAGGGACAGGCGACGTCGCCGAGCTCGACATAGACGCTTTTCAGCTGCGTATAGTGCTCGATCGCGGCGACGCCGTTCTCGCGGCCGATGCCGGACTGCTTGCTGCCGCCGAACGGCGCCTCGACCGGTGTGACGTTGTAGTTGTTGATCCAGCATACTCCCGCCTCGAGGGCGGCGACAACGCGGTGCGCACGCGCCAGGTCGCGGGTGAAGACCCCGGCGGCGAGGCCGAACTCCGTATCGTTGGCGCGGCGGACGACCTCCGCCTCGCCGTCGAAGGCGAGCACCGTCATCACCGGGCCGAAGATCTCCTCGCGCACGATCGCCATCTCGTCGGTGCATTCGGCGAAGATCGTCGGCATGACGAAATAACCGTCCCTCAGCGCCGGATCGTCCGGCGCCCCGCCGCCGCAGAGCAGGCGGGCGCCCGCCTTCCTGCCGGCGTCGATATAGGACAGCACGCGGTCGCGGTGCGCAGCCGAGATCAGCGCGCCGATCTCGGTCTCCGGCCGCATCGGATCGCCGATGCGCAGAAGCCGCGTGCGCTCGACCAGCCGGTCGAGAAAGGCGCCGAGCAGCTTGCGCTCGACGAAGACCCGCGTGCCGTTGGTGCAGATCTCGCCCTGGGTGTAGAAATTGGCGAGCAGCGCCGCCGAGACGGCATTCTCGAGATCGGCATCGGCGAAGACGATGAGCGGCGACTTGCCGCCGAGCTCCATCGACGTTGAAGACGCCCGGCGGCACGCCGGCCTCGGTGTAGATTTCGGCGAGGCGCAGCGCGCTGAGCGGCGTCAACTCGGCCGGCTTGAAGATCATCGCATTGCCGCAGGCCAGAGCCGGCGCCGATTTCCAGCAGGCGATCTGGATCGGGTAGTTCCAGGCGCCGATGCCGGCGCAGATGCCGAGCGGCTCGCGCCTGGTATAGACGAAGGCGTTGCGCAGGCCGATATGCTGGCCGGCGATGCTCGGTGCCAGCCCGGCGAAATATTCCACGCACTCGGCGCCGCTGATGACGTCGACCGCCTCGGCCTCCTGGATCGGCTTGCCGGTATCGAGCACCTCGAGCTCGGCGAGCTCGCGGTTGCGCGCGCGCAGCAGCGAGGCGGCACGGTTGAGGATGCGGCCGCGCTCCGCCCCGGTCATCGCCGACCATGTCGCGAAGCCGGAAGCCGCCGAGGCGACGGCGCGCTCGACATCGGCGGCGCCGGCGCTCTGGACGCGGCAGATCTCGCGCCCGGTCGCCGGGTTGATGGTGGCGAAGTCGGCGCCGCTCGTCGCCTCGGTGCGACGCCCGTCGATGAAGAGGGCTTGCACCGGCAGCATGGTCTAGCGGCCCGGCGGCGGCAGCTGGCCGCGCAGATAGGCGATGGCGATCTCGCGCGCGCCGGCGCCGTCGAGCGAGCCGTCGAGCGCCGCGCGCAGCCACAGCCCGTCGATCAGCGCGGCGAGGCCGCGCGCCGTCTGCTCGGCCCGCTCGGCCGGCAGCAGATCACGCAGGCTGTGCAGCAGGTTCGATTGCAGACGCCGCACGTTGATGCGCAACAGTCGACCAAGCGCCGGGACATGCGGCGCCTCGGCCCAGAAGGCGAGCCAGGCGGAGATCACCCCGGCCTGGAACTGGCTCGCCGTGAAATTGCTCTCGATGACGGCGATGACGCGCTCCTCGGCGCTGCGCGCCGTGGCGAGCTCGGCGACCACGTCGTCGCGCAGGCGCTGCAGCAGGCGCCGCATCGTCGCCTCGAGCAGCTCGTTCTTGCCGCCGAAATAATGATGGATGATGCCCGAGGAGACGCCGGCCTCGCGGCTGATGCGCTGCACCGTCGTGTCGGCGAGCCCATAGCGACCGATCGACACGATGGTCGCGTCGATCAGCTGGCGGCGACGGATCGGCTCCATCCCGACTTTCGGCATGCCCTATCGCGCCCCAAGTCGATTTCAGCTGAAAAACGGTGACGTATTTTAATTGGACGGTCAATCGAAAACGGGATAGAGCGAAGAACGGGGAGATTGCGGGGGAGCGGGTCGCGGTCATGGCAAGGATTGCTCTCGGCGGCATCGTCCGCGACATCGAGCTCGCGGTGTTCGACAAGGACGGCACCTTGATCGACTTCCACCATCTGTGGTCGCGCAAGGCGCGGCTCGCCGTCGAGGCGGTGGTGCTGGCGGCGGGCGGCGATCGCGCGCTGGCGAACCGGCTCTATCACGCCATCGGCTTCGACCTGCAGACCGGCCAGGCGGCGGCCAACGGCCCGCTCGCCGTGGCAGCGATGGCCAAGCTCTACACGATCTGCGCCGTCGTGCTCTATCAGCACGGCATTCCCTGGCACGATGCCGAGCAGATGGCGCAGGCGCATTTCGCCGGCGGGCTCGGCGCCCTGCCGACCCATGATTTGGTCAAGCCGCTGGGCGACGTCGTCGGCCTCTTCCGCCGCCTCGCAGCCGCCGGCATCCGCATCGCCATCGTCACCAGCGACGACCGCGCCGCCACAATCGCAACCCTGCCCGTCCTCGGCATCGAATCCTTTATTGCCGGTATGGTCTGCGGCGACGATCCGGTCGCCAACAAGCCGGCACCCGACGCCCTCATCCGCCTCGGACGCGAGCTCGACGTGCCGCTCGCCCGCATGATGATGGTCGGCGATACGGTCGGCGACATGCTGATGGGCGCCGCCGCCGGCGCCTGCCGCCTCGCCGTGCTGAGCGGTGCCGGCAGCGAAGCCGACCTCGCGCCGCATGCCGACGCGATGCTCGATTCGGTTACGGAGATCCGGGTTCTCGGTTAGCGCCCAATGCTTCGCCTGAGTCGCCGTTTTCGTCGTCCCCGCGAAAGCGGGGATCCAGGGCGAGCGACGGTTCGGCGGCCCTGGGCCCCTGCTTTCGCAGGGGCGACGGCAGGAGGGTTTCGATCTGAAACATTTTCTCCGAGATGCCGTAGGGAGTGCTAAAACCGCTTGCCATTGTTCCTTATCGGATATAATATGTCCAATATAGGTCATGAGGAATGGCGATCGATGGGTGGGTGTGGTTCTATTTTTTGGGGAGTTGAAATCCACGCCATACCACCGTCCGCCTGTTCTTTGCCTGTTGTTTACAGGCGCGGCCGCCGCTCAAGCGAAGATCGGCGCCCCCCGCATGCCGGGCGGGATGGGCACGCCGAGCAGCGCCAGGACGCTCGGCGCGACCTGCGTCTGGCACAAAACTTCCTCCCCCGTCGGACCACTGGCGGCGCCGAAATAATAAAGCGGCACCTCGCGCATCGCTTCCGTCGTGCCGCCATGATGGCCGCGCGGCGTCTGGCCGTGATCGGCGGTGAGGATCACCTCGTAGCCGGCGTCGCGCCAGCGCGGCAGATAGACGGCGAGCGCGGTGTCGAGCTGATAGAGCTGATTGTCGAGATGGATCGAATCCTGCCCATAGGCATGGCCGACGCTGTCGGGCGAGCAGCTATGGACGAGGATGTAATCGCTGCCGTGGCGCTCCGCCATCATCGTCACTTGCGCGAAGAGATCGCGGTCGTCGGGAATCGCCAAATTGCCGCGATGCGCGCTCTTCATCGTGTAGAAGCGCCCGCGCTGGATGGGCAGCGTCTCGTCGTCGACCTCGATGTCGCGCACGGGATCGAAAGGGGCGCGCTGGAAATAGATCGAGAAGAAGGAATGCGCCGCGGCCGCGGTCGTGCGTCCCGCCTTGCGCGCTTCCGAGAAGATGTCCGGCCGCGCGACCCGCACGAGATGCTCGTAATTGGTCAGCACGCCGTGCTCCTGCGGCTGCAGCCCGGTATGGATGGTGACGTAGCAGGGGCCGGAGACCGAGGGCACGACGCTCAGCATCTTCCAGGCGCGCGCCGCGCCCGACGCGACCCAGCCCTCGACATTGCCGAGATAGCCGCGCGCCTTGGCGTAGCCGAGACCGTCGAGGATGACGAGGATCACCTTGGCCATGGCGGCAACCTCGCCTCAGCTGACGCGCGGGAAACGCGCCGCGGCCTCGATATCGTCGAGATCGAGATGGTTGCGCACATATTGCCGGCTGGCATCGCGATGGGGCTGGAAGTCCCAGGAAAAATGCGCCCCCTTCGCCCCGGTGCGCGACATCGAGGTCGACGACGAGACGTTGCCGATCCAGCGCGGGCGCTTCTACACGATGAAGAGCGCGCATCGCGGCAATCTCGCGCTGCCCGACGACCGCGACCTCTTCGCCCAGGTGACGATGCTGGCCGAGCGCCACGCCAGCGACTACATCCTCGTCCACACCTGCTCGCCCGACAGCGTCGGCCACGCCTACGGGCAGGATTCGATCCATCTC
>WNFD01003987.1_pt1 | contig 14811 bp, 15 predicted proteins | sample 5400491 | NCBI WGS metagenome assembly WNFD01 (sample SAMN13153343, study PRJNA577476) | soil metagenome | isolation source: 120 cm saprolite under Douglas fir tree site 2 hole 2 replicate 2 | place: USA:California | collected 2015-04-18
GATGATGACGCTGTTGCGGCAGTCGGGACTCGAGAGCGAGTGACGGGACAGGGCGAAGCCGGCGCCAGCCGCCACCAGCAAGCTCAGGACGACCACGATCCACGCGTAAAGCTTCATCGAAGGCTCACCTCCCCGCCGGCGCTCCTTTAGACGGAATTCCGGCCCCCGGGGTTGCACGAGGCGGGCCGATTCTCAGCGACCGCTGGCGCTCCAGGGATCGGCGCTCGATTTCGCGATCTTGCGAAAATGGGCCGTCCGGGCATCCCGGTGAACGGCAGCCGCATCGTAACGACGTAGCACGGGCTTTTGACGCAGGAGCGAGAAACCTGAGTGACAACCGGGGGGTCGCTATGCGGGAGAACTGGAAGATCGCTGCTGCGGTACCGGGTCTGCTGATCATCGGCGCCGTAGTCGGCACCCTGAGTACCCGTGCAAGCTACCTGCCTGTCATCGAGGAGAACTTTCGCCGATGATTCTGGCACACGCGGAGTGGCTTCTCTTTGCCTGGGTCTTTGGCAACCAGGCCGGCGTCCCCATACCCGTGGTGCCCGCCTTGCTCGGCGCGGGCGCGCTGGCCGGGAGTGGCCACCTGACCATGGGCGCCGTGATCGCCGTCGCGGTCGGGGCGTCCCTTGCCGCGGACCTGACGTGGTACGGCCTGGGCCGACGGCACGGCGTGCGGGCGCTCAAGATGGTAGGTCGGGTTTCGCCGGGCGCTCGAATATTGGTGCGCCGCGTCTGGAACGCCTACGCTGCCCACGTCCGGGCATTTCAATTTGGGGCCCGATTCTTGCCTGAGCTGAACGCCATCACCGCCGGAATGGCCGGCGCCACCAAGCTCAGCATCATCCGCTTCGTCTGCTACGGTGTGCTAAGCGCTCTGACGTGGGCCGGGCTGTGGATCGGGCTCGGATACGTCCTCAGCCATGCTGTCACGGGGACGGCTGCCCTCCTGGGCATTCGCGTGGTCGTCTTCTTCCTCGCTGCCTTCGGGCTCTATCTGCTGTTCCAGCGAGTCCGCCGCTATCGCATGATCCGCGCGTTCCGGCAGGGCAGCGTGAGTCCGTTCGGTCTCAAGGCCGCTTCTGCTCCGGCGCATCCCCGGATCACGGTGGGGAAGCCCGGAGAACGATTCGGGGGAATTCCATGCAAGTACCGGTGATGAAGCGGAAAGGAGAGGCCGTGGTGCCAGGAGATCGCGTGACACACGAGGCTGTCGCGACCGCGGGGTGAGGCCGGGAGAATAGCGCGAGATGCTCAAGGAGAGGATGGCCCCGGCATCCTCGTCGGCGTGCAGGACGCGGGTGGCGGGGCTGCGACGCATGACCTCGAGAAGCTCTTCGATCCCTTCTTCACGACCAAGCAGGACGGCCTGGGGATCGGGTTGTCAATCGGCCGTTCCATCGCTCAGGCTCACGGAGGACGGCTGTGGGCCCGCCGCAATGCGGATCACGGGCTGACCTTCTATCTGCTGGTTCCGGAGACGAGCAACCCGCGAGGCTGAGCCCGCCGTCGGCGCAGGGGCGCACCTCCTCAAGAACGTGTGGCTGTCTTTCGCCACCGCGCCAGGCCCAGACCGAGCAGCGCCGAACCGAGAAGGAGCAGACTGCTCAGTTCCGGTGCGGGAAACAGCTGGGCTCGGATTTCACCTCCCGGAAAGTTGACCGTGTGAAGGTTGAAGTAGGTCAGTCCGTTTTCGATTCCGTTGATCAGCGCGGCCTCAGCCTGTGGGAGACCGCCCTGGAGGGTGACGAAAGCCGGGTTGTAGATCGTCGGTTGCGTCAGATCAAAGACCACGGAGGAGTAGGACCCGGAAGTCACTCCCAACGGGAACCCAGGAAACGCGGGAACCGTGGTGGCGACCCCGGTGTTGGTGCCGAGCGGCACGCAACAATGGATGTGCGCCGCCACATCGTTCGACGTCAAGCCGCTGAACGTCGCGTTGATCTGTATCGTTTGGGCCGCCGGATCCAATATTATTGTTGCGAGACCCGTCGCTGTCGAAGTATCGGCAGGATTATTCTCCTCTGCACTATTAAGATGGCCGACGAATTTCAAGGGCAGCGCATGGGCGGCCGGCGCCTGGAATATCAGGGTGGTCATCAGGAACAACGCCAGCGAGATGTATCTCATGTCAGCCTCCTTCTGATGGTGTCACTTCCACCGGCGCCCTTGATGCTCACGTTTCGGGGCCGTCGCCTCTTCTGACAGTTCGGCCGGGCACAGCGCTCGACGGATAATGTGCCGCATCGAAGATGCCAAGTGGGAAGTGCCTGCTCGAATTGCGAAATGAGGGCAGGAAAATTGTTCCCGACGCGAAAATGGCAAGACAGCCGACATCTTCGACGGCAAGTGTCACAGACCGTACGCGTTCAACAAGCGATCGACCATGTCGCAGCACGGCCATTCTTCGACGGCTCCCCGGTGACAAGAAGGCGCAAATGGAGCGGCGCAATCAGGGCTTCGAGAAACACGATTGGATCAACGTCGCGAGGGAACTCGCCCCGAGACACCACCCTCTCGAACGCGGATCTGCTCTCCGGAGCGTGTCACACGCCGAGGTAGTACTTCTTCACCAGTTCGTTCTCCCGCAGCTCCTGCGTGCTGCGACCCTCGAACTCGATCTTGCCGTGGACGATGATGTACCCGCGGTCGGCAATCTTGGTCGCCTGGTTGAAGTTCTGCTCGGCCATGAGCACGGTGAGCTGGCGCCGCTCTTTCAGCTCCTTGATCGTTCCGATCACGCGGCTCACGAGGATGGGGGCCAGTCCCACGGACGGCTCGTCCACGAGGAGGATCCGGGGAGAGGACATCAGGGCGCGGGCCACCGCGAGCATCTGCTGCTCGCCGCCGCTCATGCTGCCCGCGAGCTGCCGCCGGCGCTGAGCGAGCATCGGGAAGACGTCGAAGCAGGAATTGAGGTTGCTCGCGATCTCGCCGCGGGCCGCCGGCCGGTAGGCGCCGAGCAGGAGGTTCTCCTCGACGGTCAGCTTCGGGAAGAGGCGGCGGCCCTCGGGCACGAGGGCAATGCCCAGCCCCACGATCTCCTCGGTGGACTTCCGGGTGAGGTCGACGCGCGCGCCGTCGGTTTCGAGGAAGATCTCGCCCGCCTCGGGCGTGACGATGCCCATGATGCACTTGATGAGCGTGCTCTTGCCGTTGCCGTTGGCGCCGAGGAGGGCGACGGTCTCGCCCTCGCGCACCTCGATGGAGACGCCGTGGAGCACGCGAACCGATCCGTAGCCGGCCTCCACGCCGCGGACGACGAGCCTACTCGCCAAGGTAGGCCTTCTCCACCGCGTGGTTCCTCACGATCTCCTCCGGCGTGCCCTCCGCGATCAGCTGCCCGGCGTCGAGGACGGCAATTCGCTCGCAGAAGCGCATGACCGCCCGCATGATGTGCTCGATCATGATGATGGTGATGCCCTGCTCGTTCAGCCGGAAGAGGATGGCGAGGATGTCGTCCACCTCGGCGCTGGACAGCCCCGCCATCGCCTCATCGGAGATCAGCAGCTTCGGCCGCGCGGCCAGCGCCCGCGCCAGCTCGAGCTTGCGCATCTCGATCTGCGTCAGCCCGGCCGGCTTGAGATGCGCCTTCGCCCCCAGCCCGATCGAGTCCAGGATCGCCGCGGCGTCGGCGGCGGCGTCCTGCGACCGCTCGCGCGCGGCATATTCCAGCGGGATGTCCAGGTTCTCCTGGAGCGTCATGCTCGTGAACGGCTTGGGTATCTGGAAGCTCCGGACGATCCCGAGCCGGGTCCGCCGGTGGGCCGGCAGCGTCGTGATGTCGCCACCGTCGAAGACGATCCGGCCCGCGTAGCCGGCCAGGGCGCCCGAGATGCAGTTGATGAGCGTCGTCTTGCCCGAGCCGTTCGGGCCGATGAGGCCGAAGCGCTCGCCCGCCTTGACGTGCAGCGTGACCCCGTTGAGCGCCGTGAACCCGCCGAAGCGTTTGACGATGCCCTGCACCTCGAGCAGCGCCCCCGCCATGGCGTCACCGGCCTCGCAGGCGCCGCACGAGGCCCAGAAGACCCTCGGGCGCCAGGACGACGAAGGCGACCAGCACGATGCCCACGATGAAGAGATTCATCTCGGAGGAGATCGTCACCGTTGCCAGCTGCTGGGCCGAGCCAAGCAGGACGGCGCCGATCACGGGCCCGACCCAGCTCGTCGTCCCGCCGATCATCGGCATGGCGAGCGCGTTCACGGCGTAGTCGAGATTGAAAGCCGAGTTCGGCTCGACGAAGGTGACGTAGTACGGGAACGGGGCGCCGGCGACGCCGAGCAGGAAGCCGCTGATGGTGGTGGCGAAGAGCTTGAGGCGGAGGGTGGGGACGCCCATGCACTCGGCGGCCTCCTCGTTGTCCCGCAGGGCGGCCAGGCCGCGTCCGATCCAGGACCGCTCGATGAAGCGCGCGGTCACTACGGCGACCACGGCGAGCGTGACCATCACCGTGAAGAGGAACATGACGTAGTTGCCGAACGGCGGACCACTCGGGCGGATCACGCTGAGGCCTCGCGAGCCGCCGACGTATTCCCAGTTCATGATCATCGTCTGCAGCACGATGGACAGGGCCAGCGTCGCGATCGAGAAGAAGACGCCGCGCAGGCGAAGGGTGAGATAGCCGATGCCGAGCCCGAGCAGGGCCGAGACGAGCCCGCCCGCGAGGATCAGCACCGGCAGCGGCGCCCGCGTCGACTGGATGAGGAAGACCGAGGTGTACGCGCCCATGGCGAAGAAGGCGGGCGTGCCGAAGTTCACGTAGCCGGCGTAGCCGCCGAGGATGTTCCACGCGGTGGCGATGACGACGTACTGGAGGATGACGTAGCCGGCGAAGTAGAGGTACGGGTTCACGCGCAGGGTGACGATGCCGATCCCGGCCGCGACGACGAGCAGGCCGACGATCAGCGCGGGGACGGTGCGCGCCATCTACCGTCCGAAGAGCCCCGCCGGCCGCACGGCGAGTGCGATGAGCAGGATGCCGAACGACACCGCGAGCGACCACGACGGACCGAAGAAGGTCGCCATGAAGCTCTCGGCCACGCCGAGGATGATGCCGGCCACGAGCGTCCCGCCGATGCTGCCCATCCCGCCGAGCACCGTGATGGCGAACATCCGGCCGATGTAGTCGCGGTCGGTCGACGGGATCACGGGGGCGATGCAAATGAGGAGCGCTCCCGCCAGGCTGGCGGCCGCGATGCCGACGCCGAAGGCGATCGTCTTGATCTGGATGGGATTGACGCCCATCAGCCGCAGCGCCTGCTGATCCTGGGACACGGCCCTGATCGCGCGGCCGTAGAACGTGCGGCTGAGAAAGAGATAGAGCGCCAGCGTCATCGCGATCCCGATGACGCACGGCACGAGATAGCGGAACGCGATCCCGACACCGCCGAACTCGATCGACGTCTTGGTATAGGCCGTCTGCACCAGCCGATAGTCGACGCCGAACTTCAGGCTGAGGCTCACCTCCAGGATGAAGAGGAGCCCGAAGAAGAACACGAGGCCGCGCAACGCTTCGTCGCCGCGACGCTCGAAGCTCTCGTAGTAGACACGGTAGACGACGGCGCCCAACACGTAGAACACCGGGGTGAAGACGAGCCCGGTGAGGATGGGGTCGACCTCATACGCGTTGTTCAGCACGTAGGCCGCGTAGGCGCCGAGGACCACGAAGGCAGGCTGCGCGATGTTGGCGATCTCGAGGAGGCCGAAGATCAGCGAGATCCCGAGGCTGACGGCGGCATAGAAACCACCCAGCAGCAGTCCGGAGACCACCGCGTTTGCCAGCAGGTCCCAGGAGAACAAGGGCCGCGGGCTATTTCAGCGCGGCCGAATACGGGTAGATGATGTTCCCGGACTTGAGCTCCTCGGGATAGAGGACGGGCTTCTTGCCCGGCCCGCGGAACTGCTCGAGGTCCGACCCCTGGACTTTCTGGTACTGGACCATGAGGGTACGCCCCTTGGCCCACTCGCCGTTCTTTCCGAACCTGATCTTGCCGACGATCGTGCTGAACTCCGTGTTACGGATGTAATCCGCGATCTTCTGCTGGTCGAGGCTCTTGGTCGCCTCGACCGCCTGTCCCAGCACCTGCATCGCCGCGTAGGCATAGGGCGGCAGGTAGTACCCGAGCGTATCGACGCCTTCCTTGGCCGCGCGCGGCTGGTACTGCTTGTAGAAATCCTGGATGCCCGGGAACATCATCGTCGGCTCCGGGACCCAGTAGTCGTAGTTCACGATCCCGTTCAGCATCGGGCCCATGCTCGCCATGACCGTCGTGAACTGCAGGCCCACCATGCCGCCGCCCATAATCTTCGGCTGCAGCCCCACCTCGTGGGCCGCGCGGAGCATGCCCACAGAATCCGGCGGATACGACGCCACGAAGACGATGTCGGGGTTGGTTGCCTTGATCGCGCGGACGATCGGCGTGTAGTCCACCGTGCTCGGCGGATACGTCCGGTCGTAGACCGTCTTGAACCCGAGCCGCCTGATCAGCTCGCGCGCGCCACCCAGTGCGGTCTGCGGGTACTCGGCGTCTGCGCCGACGAGCGCCACTGTCTGCGGCTTCGGGGTCTGCTTCGCCGCCAGCTCGAAGAACCCAGTTGCCGTGCTCGTCGCCGGATCCGGTCCCGTTGGCGAAATCTGGAAGTAGTTCGGGTACCTGTACTTCTCGTTGTTGCCGAGCCCGAAGATGCCTATGACCGTCAGCTTGCGCTCCATGGCGATGGGCATCAGGGGCGCGATGAGGTTCGTGCCGTACCCGGACACGACGAGATCGACCTTGTCGACGTCGAGCAGCTTGGCGTAGATGCCGGGGACGGTGGCCGGGTTGGTCTGGTCGTCGTAGAAGACGAGCTCGACCGGCCGCCCGAGGAGGCCGCCCTTCTTGTTGACGTCGTCCTTCCAGATCTGCATGGCCAGAAGCGCCGGCTTGCCGTTGGCGGAGAGCCCGCCCGTGAGCGCCATGCCCAAGCCGATCTTGATCGGGTCGGCCGCCTGGGCGACGAACGTGCCCGCGCTCGCGACCACGAACATCCCGGTGAGAGCGCCGATCAGCGCCCAGCTACGGAGCGGCCGTATCCAAGATTGGCTCATTGCGTCCTCCCTCTCTGCGCGTCTCCTACGGAACCCGCCGGTCAGGTGGCGAGCCCAAGACTGCGTCAGCGCCCTCGGGCTTGTCAAGCGCACGGACCTTCTTCCCGGCGCGCCGACACCCGGGCTCTTGGCGAATCGTCCGAGCCTCGAATGGGAGAGCGGACGTCAGCTGAGCACTACCTGATGCGGAAGCTTGTCCGCGAGGATCTGCGGGTCACCTCATCTCACGCGGCTCTCACGACCAGTTCGTAGTCCTCGGGGATGATTCGCAGTACCAGCGCCAACACGGACTCAACCGCCGGCCCGCCCCGAGGTGCCGACAGGATCACGCGCCCCGCCCGCCAGGGTGCGCCCAGGAGGACCTCGACGCTCACCAGCGATTCCCCTTTGAGCTGCCCGCTGACGGTGACATTGATGTTGGCCTCGAGCATGAGCGCCCGTGCCCGCAGGCGATCGCGCCAGTTCAAGAGCTCCAGGAAGCCGGCGAGTGCGGCCATGAAGAGTAGGAGAGCCGCCAGGGCGTTCATCGTCATGTTCTCTATTGCCAGGTTATACGTTTCGGCGAAGCGAAACGGGTGGAGGGGACTGGGAAGGGTTCACAGTATCTCGCTGTGCTATGGTTGGGCGGATTTCAAATCCTCTGAGGAGGTGTGTCGATGGCCGTCAAGATCAGCATCAGGCCCAACGGTCCATATCTGGTGGAGGGCGAGGTCGAGCTAGTGGACGTCAACGGCAACAAGATCGATACGAGTGGGAAGGGGCCGCGGTTCGCGCTGTGCCGGTGCGGCGGGTCGGTCACCAAGCCTTTCTGCGACGGTACCCACAGCAAGATCGGCTTCCAGGCCGCTGAAGCGGCCGTGGCCCAGGAAAAAAAGTAGAGGCCTGCAAACCTGGGACCGGGGGAGGCGCAAGCCTCCCCCGGCGGAGTTACTCCGGGAGCGGGCGGCCCTTCGTCTCCGGGCCGGCAAACGGGGTGACGACCAGCCCCACCACGTAGACGAGCGCGATGACCGACGCGGCGCGCCCGATGCCCCCGAACATGACGATGACGGCGCCGGCCACGAGCGGGCCGGCCGCCGCCAGGTACCGGGCGCTGTTGAACACGAGGGCGATCGCGGTGCCGCGCACCGGTGTCGGGAAAAGCTCGGGCAGGTAGATCGGCATCCACGCGAATTGCCCGGTGGTGATGATGCCGTTCAACGCCACCGCGGCCAGGAACAGCAGCGGGTCGCGGACGAGCAGGAACGGCACCCACACCGCGGGCAGGGCGGCCAGGTAGAACACCCACGTCGTCGGCTTGCGGCCCCAAGTGTCGGCCAGCACCCCGAACAGCAGATAGCCGGCGATCGCGCCGAGGCCCGACACGATCCCCGCCAGCGCGATCCACTTGCGCGCATCGCGCCCCGCGGCGGTCGCGATCTGCCCCGCGTACTGCGGGATCCAGGTGGAGGCGCCCCAGTAGCCGATGATGGTGACCAGCGACATCAGGAGCAGCGGCACGAGCTTTCGTCGAAGCGCGGGCGTGGCTACCAGGCGAACGACGGTGAGCCGGAGCAGCGCCCGGTCTTCCTCGGTGACGCCCTGGCCGCTCGCCACGCACGCGGCGGCCGACCGCCGGCGCGCGTCCGCGGCGCACCACAGGGCGGGATCATCGAGTCCGCGCCGGATGTACAGGATCAGGAACGCGGGGAGCACCCCGATGAGGAACATGTAGCGCCACGATGCCGGCCCGAGCGGCGCCACGAAGAGCCAGACCACCGAGGCGAGCAGGATGCCCACGCCGTACGCGGATTGCAGAGCGGCGGCGGCTCGCCCACGCGCGGCGGGCGGCCACAGCTCGGAAACCATTGCCGCGCCGGGCCCCCATTCGCCGCCGAGACCGAGCCCGGTGAGGAAGCGGAAGAGCAGGAGCATCCAGTATGTGTGGGCGACGGCGCTCAAGCCGGTGAAGAGCGCGTAGCAGAGGATGGAGAGCATCAGCATCCGCTTCCGCCCGATGTAGTCCGCGAGCACGCCGGACACGACCCCGCCGGTCGCCCAGCCCACGAGCGTGACCGCCAGGAGTCCGCCGACGTACTCGGGCGCGTCGGCCAGTCGCTCGGGCGGGAGCAGCTGGCGCACGGCGATGGCGGCCACGAGCACGAGCGCGAAGTTCTCGTACCCGTCGAAGAGCCACCCGAGCGCGGCGGCGATGAGCGCCTTCCACCGCGCGCGCGCGCCGGGCGTATCCAGTCCGCTACTCGGAGGCGGGAGGCGCGGCGGCGGGCACCGTTCCTCCGCGCAGCAGTTGTGTCAGCACGACGGCGATCACGGTGGTGAGGGTCAGCGACGAATCGAAAAGGGGCCGGAGCCACGCGGGGACGCTTCCGTAGAGCCCGGGGACAAGGTCGAGGCTCAATCCGAAGATGAGCGCGATCCCCACCACGAAGGTCTTTCGCGCATCCATGCCCGAGCCCAGGATGATCTGCACGCCCGACACGATCATGAAGCTCGTCACGAAGATGAGGATGGCGCCCATGACGGGTGCCGGCATCACCGAGAACAGGCCGCTGATCTTGGGCAGGAAGCCCAAGGCCACGAAGAGCGCTCCCGCGGCGAAGCCGATGTAGCGGCTGGTTGCCCCGGACGCGGCGCTGAGGCCGACGTTGCTCGCGGAGGTGTCCGAGGCCATGCCGCCGATGAGCCCGGACACGGTCAGCGCCGCGGAGTCGGCGAGGAGCCCGTTGCCGATGCGCTCCAGGTTGGGAGCCTTCCAGTCGGCATCGTTCACCTTCTCGCACATGATGAGGTTGCCCATCGACTTCAGCGCGCCGGTGATGGAGACGATCACGAACACGGGAAGCAGCGACCAGCGGAAGGCGAGGTCGGTCATGCCGTCGATCCACGGAACGGCCACCCAGGGCGATCGGTCGAGCCGCGCGAGGTCTGCCGGACCGAAGAATCCGGTTGCCAGCGAGCAGACGTAGCCCGTCACCATGCCGATGAGCACGCCGTACAGGCGGAGCTTGCCTCGCCCCCAGACGTTGGCCGCGATCATCGTGAGAAGGGTCACGGCGGCGACGGCGAGGCCGAGGCGCGAGATGGGGTCGTCCTCGTAGTTGACCCCGAGAAACTTGGAGGTCGCGAGCGGGACGAGGGATTCCGCCACCATCAGCACCACGAGCCCGGTCACCTCGGGTGGGAACAGGAAGCCCAGCTGCCGGATGGTGCGGGAGAAGACCGCTTCGACCACCGCCGCCGCGATGGTCATCCCGCGCATCAGCGGCAGCCCGCCGAGCCACGCGGCGCTCATGCACGCCGCGAAGAAGTTGGGCCCGCAGAGGTTGGGACAGAGAAAGCCGGAGCCGAAGCCGGGCAGCCGCAGCGCCTGGGCCATGGTGCCGATGCCGCACGCGACCATGGTCAGGGCGACCACGCCCCTGACCTGATCGAAGGAGCCGCCGATCTCGCTCACGAGCACGACGGGCAACACCAGCGAGCTCGACATGAGGAAGATGTGCTGGAGGCCGAGGGCGGCCAGCACCGGCAGGGGCGGGCGATCGTTCTCGCCGTAGACGAGGCCCGGCGGCCGGCGCGGCACGCCTGCCTTAGCCCTTCATCCAGAGGGGCGTCGCCGGAAAGAAGTCGGACCCGACGAGAAGGGTTTCTCCCCCCACCTGTACCTTGCGGACATACAGGAACTTCCGCGACGGCAGGGCCCTCCCCGGCTTCGGCCAGAGGAAGAGCGTCCACGCCGTGTCCGCGATCTCGAGCTTCTCCAGGACCTCCTGCATGACGGGCCGGCCGACGGAATCGCGAAACCCAGACATGTCGCGATTGCCCATGGTCGGGTACGCCGGATCGACCACGGCGCGCCCTTTCTCGTCGAGCACGAAGACGAAGGTATCGAGAAAATAGAAGCGGGAGCCCGGCTTCCGGATCTCGCGGAACGCCGCCTCCGGGCCGCGCTCGGTCAGCAGTCGCGCAGCCGCGTCGACCTGATCCTGCACGAAGGCCTTCTCGATCTTCAGCCGGCTCGAGCTCCTGCCGACCAGCAACACCTTGCCGTCCGGCGTGATCGCCTTGCGCACGTAGGCGCTCTGCCACTTGGGCATGAACTCGGTCCTATCGTCCCACAGGTAGAAGATCCATTCGGAGGCGGCCCGCTCGGGACGGCGGGCGATCCCGGTGATCAGCTCGACCACGGGCTTGCCGAGGGCGTCGCGGAAGCTCATGAGATTCTGCCCAACGAGGCGCGGGTTGGCGTCATGCCACACGAGGACGCCGGAGGGCTCGTACACGAAGACGTGCGCCGCCGAGCGCTGTTCCCGTGAGCCGGGTCGACCGAACTCCGCGAACGCGGCGGCGGCGCCCCGCGTCTCGAGCAGGCCGGCCGCGCTGTCCACGGACTCCACGAGCTGGCGCGTGTCCTCATAGAGGTAGACGTCCAGCTTCTGAGGCGACGACGGCGGCATTCCGCACGCCGCGGCGAGTAGGCCGGCGAGCAGCGGCGCGCTCGACCAGCCGCGGGCCATCACGAGTCGCGCGGCTCGTTGCGGATGAAGTGCCCGGTGCGAAGGTCTTGGAGCGTCTGCTCGATCTCGGCGCGGGTGTTCATCACGAAAGGACCGTGGCGGGCGATCGGCTCGCCGAGTGGCTTGGCCGCGGCGAGAAGAAACCGTCCGCCGCCGGGCCCCGCCGATGCCTCGACGATGTCTCCGTCTCCGAAGATGACCAGGGCAGGCGCGCGTGCGAGCGTCCGCTCGGGACCGAAGCGGACTTCGCCGTGGTCCAGGTAGGCGAACGCGGTGTGGCCTCGAGGCACTGCCTCGCGGAAGGTGGCGCCCGCCGGCAGCGTCACGTCCACGAACTTCGGCGCGACGGCCAGGCCCTCCACCGGTCCCACGAGCCGCCCATTGTCGGCCTCACCCGCTATGGCACGAATCTTCGCCCCTCCGCCCGTCTCCGTTTCGGTCAGGCGGTCTCCCTCGAGGTCGCGATACTTGGGACGGCTCATCTTCTCGCGCGCGGGCAGGTTGAGCCAGAGCTGCAACCCGCCGATCCCCTCGGGCCGGACCTGCGGCATCTCCTCGTGGAGAATGCCGCTGCCCGAGGTCATCCATTGAATGTCGCCGGCCCCGATGGTGCCGCGGTGGCCCAGAGAATCTTTGTGCTGGATCTCCCCTTTCCGGACGATCGTGACCGTCTCGATCCCGCGGTGCGGGTGATACGGGAAGCCGGCCTCGTAGTCGGGCGGATTGAGCGACTCGAAATGGTCGAGGAGCAGGAAGGGGTCCAGGTGATCAAGACGACGAGTCCCGATGCTCCGCCGGAGATGAACGCCGGCTCCTTCGATCACCGACTCTGGGGTCACCACCTGCGCGACTGGGCGTGAGGACTGGCTGGTCATGATGTCCTCCAAAACATCGATGGTGTGTTTCGGAGAGTGTACCAGCTTGGTTTGATCTCTTCCGCCCCCTGTGGCAGGATCGCCGCACGATGCCGGACGCTCCCTCCACAGGGACATGATGGCTCCCGTTCCGCGTCGCCCTCCTCATCGGGTGATGATGGCGGGGCGCAAGCAGCCCTATCGCGAGGAGGATGGCATGCCGGTGCGCCTTCTCATCACCGGGGCAGGCAGCGGACCAAGCAGCAATCTGATCCGAAGCCTGAAAGCAGGCGACCCCTCGCTCTTCATTGCGGGATGCCATAGCGACCGCTTCATACTCAAGAAATCGTCCGCGGATCGTAACTTCCTCGTTCATCCGGTCACGCATCACGCCTTCCTCGGGGACGTCGCACGCGTGGTCGCGCGAGCCCGCGTCGACCTGCTCATCCCGACTACGGACGCCGAGGTCCGGGCGCTCTCCCGTGCCCGTCGGCGACTTCCGTGCCGCGTGTTCCTCCCGCCCCGACCGGTGGTCGAGCTCTGCCAGGACAAGTATCGGCTCAGTCGCTTTCTGCGGGGTCGCGGCGTCGCGGTGCCGCTGACGTACGCGGTGAGCAGTCTGGCAGGGGTGCCCGGGATATTTCGCCGCCTGGGCCGCCCGCCCCTCTGGTGCAGGGTGCGCGCGGGCAGCGGCTCCACCGCGGCGATACCGGTCCGGGCCCCGCGGCAGGCGCAGGCCTGGATCGCTTACTGGTCCACGATGCGCGGCGTCCCCGTCAGGTCGTTCACGCTGTCCGAGTACTTGCCGGGCCGCGACTTCGGCTGCCAGAGCCTTTGGGATCGGGGCCGCCCGGTGTTGACGAAGGCTTTTCAGCGCCTGTCCTACATCGCAGCCGGCGGTCATCCGAGTGGTGTGTCGTCGGTGGCCGCCCTGGCCAGGACTGCGGCCGATCCGCGAGTCCTGGAGGTGACCATCCGCGCCGTGGGCGCGCTCGGGCGGAATATCTCCGGCCTGTTCAGCGTGGACCTCAAGGAGGACGGCGAGGGGAACGTGTGCGTCACCGAGATCAACGCGGGACGTTTCCTGGCGGGGACGAATCTGCTGGACCTCGCCGGCAAACACAACATGGCGGTGACCTACGTCCAGCTCGCCCTCGGCGAGCGGGTGGAATCCCTCGAGGAACCTGACCAGTCGGCCGACCACTTCATGGTGCGCGACGTGGACACCCTTCCCGGAGTGTTTCACGCCGAGGAGTTCTTCTCGGGAATCGAAGATGCCCGGAAGTAGAACGCGGATGCGGGATCCGCTGCAACACACCCACCACACGGAGGAGGACTAGCATGCCCTTTGTACCAAAGGACATACCGCCGAAGGTGACGCGAAGCGTGGTCATCCAGCTCAAGGGGCCCAAGGACGACGACCAGATTAGACGGCTCAACAGGGAGCTGAAGAAGGTCGCGAGGAAGTATGGGGCGAAATTCAAGAAGCGGAAGAAGGCCAAGCGCCGGTAGCGGGAGCACCGGGGCTCGGGCCGGCATTCCCGCGCGCGCCCGTGGTGCTGGCGCGCGCCGGAATGCCGGCCCCGCGCACCGTATCGAGTTGACCGGCGCGATGGACGCGACGATGATCGCTGCACTTGAGCTGGAGGTCCGCCAGCTCGCACGGCGCTACGGCGCTGAGATCGAGGACTTCCGAGTGAAGGCGCGGCGGAGATCAGGCTAGGCGTTCAAGCTCGGCCCGAGCCTGCCCGAGCCACGCCTGCATATCCATCTCGCCGAGGAGCTGGCCAGCGGTGGCAAGGTGCCGTCTCGCGGCGCCCGGATCGGTGCCCTGCGCCAGGGAGCGGCCGAGCACGAGGTGGCAGTGAGCCATCAGCGGGCGCATCCCCAGCTCCTCGGCTATCGTCAAAGCCTTGCGCCCATAATCCATCGCCCGGGCAGCGTCCGGGGGGTCCGACCCGAGGGCGATCTCGGCGAGTAGATGAAGCGCCCAGCCCTCGTATCCCGGCTCCTTGTGAGCGCGTGCGAGGCCGAGCGCCCGCTCGGCATTCTGCCGCGCATCTTCGTGCCGGCCCGCGAGCAGATAGGCTTCACTGAGATACGCCAGCAGCAGCGAATGCCCTCCCATCAGTTTCATCGCGGCTCCTTGGGCGGCTGCTGCCTCTGTCAGCGAAAGCGCTTCGCTCAGCCGCCCTGCCAGGCCATAGGCAGAGCCCAGGGTGGAGGCGAGCCTCGGGAACCACAGCGGGCTGTTCCCAGCGCGGACGGCCTGGAGTCCCTGCTCCAGGGCGGCGATGGCTTTGTCGGCATACCCGCGACGGAGGTACGCCCAGCCCAGACCGGCGTGCGCGA
>WNFD01003988.1_pt1 | contig 14809 bp, 13 predicted proteins | sample 5400491 | NCBI WGS metagenome assembly WNFD01 (sample SAMN13153343, study PRJNA577476) | soil metagenome | isolation source: 120 cm saprolite under Douglas fir tree site 2 hole 2 replicate 2 | place: USA:California | collected 2015-04-18
CTGCACCGCGAAACCCACGATCAGCGCTGGGTTCCCTGTTCGCGGCCGGTGGTGATGGCCGGCGGCGAAATGACGATGGACATGCTCGAGCTGAGTTTCAACCCGGAAGCCCGGTTCTACGATTCGCCGCTCCATGTCAAGGCGATCAACGGCATGTTCCTGATCGACGATTTCGGGCGCCAGAGATTTCCCCCCAACGAGCTGCTCAATCGCTTCATCGTGCCGATGGAGAGCCAGATCGACTTTATGAAGCTCAACACCGGGGCGAACTTCACGCTGCCATTCGATGTGCTGTTGATGTTTTCGACCAATCTGGACCCCTCTGATCTGATGGATCCCGCGTTCCTCCGCCGCATCCAATATAAGATCCAACTGTTCGGGCCAACTCGGGAGGACTTCCATCGGATATTTGCTGCCGTTTCAAAATCCCGAGGTTTGACATTTGATGAAGATCTCTTCGATTACGTGGTCAAGATGTTAACATCGTATGGATTGGCGAATTATCAGCCGGCGTTCATCTGCAATCATGTGCTCGAAACCTGCAAATCCTTCGAGCTTGCGCCGCAGATCACCAAAGAACTGGCCGGCGAAGCGATGGCAAACCTCTATGTCGATATCGAGGAAAAGCTCATCGCCGAGGAGGCAGCCGCTGGGTAATCACGGACGCCTCGCGGAAAGGTGAGCAAACCTCGCTATTGCGCGACCCAGCCGCCGTCGATCGGGAGCGCGGCGCCGGTAATCGTCGATGCCGCGTCGTCACAGAGGAAGACCGCGAGCGCGCCGATCTTTTCCGGTGTCGTGTAGTCGAGCATCGGCTGCTTCTCGCGCACCAGGTCCTCGCGCGCCTGCTCGACCGGGATCCCCTGCACCCGGGCGCGCGCTTCGATCTGCTGCTGCACTAGCGGTGTCAGCACCCAGCCCGGGCAGATCGCGTTGCAGGTGATGCCGTGATTGGCGTTCTCGATCGCGGCGACCTTGGTCAATCCGACGAGGCCGTGCTTGGCGCTGACATAGGCTGCCTTGTCGCCGCTGGCGACGAGCCCGTGGGCCGAGGCGATATTGATGATCCGCCCCCAGCGCCGCGCGATCATCAGCGGGAGCGCGGCCTTCGATGCGTGAAACGCCGCCGAGAGATTGACCGCGATCACCGCGTCCCAACGCTCCTCGGGAAACTCGACGATCGGCGCGACATGCTGGATCCCGGCGTTGTTGACGAGGATGTCGACCGTGCCGAACACGCGTGCCGCCTCGCCGACGAGGCCGCGGATCTCCGAGGGTTTCGCCATGTCGGCCGGGATGTAGAGGGCGCGCACGCCATGCGCCTCGGCAAGGCCCCCCCGCAGCCGTTCGATCGCGGCCGGATCGCCAAAGCCGTTCATGACGATGTCGGATCCCGCGGCGGCGAGGGCGGTGGCGATGCCGAGCCCAATCCCGCTGGTCGAGCCGGTCACGATCGCTGTCTTGCCCTTCAACATCGGCTCCTCCTTATCGGCGCGGCCCGTCCCCGCAGCGCCGGCGCGAGCCTAACCGACGCCGCCGGCGTCACCAATCCTCCTGAAGTCTGGGGCGATCTGCTTGAATGCGGGCCTTACATCAAGGTAAATGCCGTCGGCAAGCCCTCCCGGTATCCGACCTGCTCGGCGCATCATGCGACGCGAAACATCGCTTTACCTCGACCTCGCCCGCATACTGGCTGCGGTCGCGGTGTTCATTCACAACGCCAAGAAAGAAAGTATTACGTCAGGATTTCTTTCGCCCCTCGGCCAATTTGGCGACGAGGCAGTGATAATATTCTTCGTCATATCCGGTATCGTTATTGCCTACGTCACCCACCAGCGGGAAAATAGTGCCGTTTCCTATGCGCTGGCCCGCCTATCCCGGTTATGGTCGGTCATCATCCCGGCTGTGATTCTAACCGTTATTCTTGATTGTATCGGACCACACATTGATCCGGCGGTATACGATGCGTTCCTGTTGCCGCTGTGGCGACCTGAATTTGCGTCTCTCTGGCAAGCCGTCGCGCCAATTGTCTTCTTGAATCAAACATGGCTGTGGCCGGTCGGCCCCGGCACAAACGGACCGTTCTGGTCGATTGGCTACGAAGCCTGGTACTATATTGGCTTTGGGCTCGTTATATCTTTACGCGGTTGGGTGCGGGTGTTTTGTCTCGGCGCTGCCGTCGCCCTGGTCGGGCCGTCGATCCTTAGCCTAGCGCCGTTTTGGATACTCGGCGTCGTCATTTTCCATCTTCTCGGCCGCGCAAGCTCCTCAAAGCTCGCGTGGGCGATTTGGACGACTACATTGCTGATAATCGCGGCATTCTATCTGGCGAAATATAAAATCATGAGTTTGTTTTGGTATGTGATGTTCGGGACTACTGCGTACTCTAACGAATTTGCGTATATTTTTCCGTGTATCTCTGTCGCGATCCTGTTCGCCATCAATGTCGTCTGTTTTGATCAGATTGGTCAAAATTTCCGCCATATCGGAGATCGCCTCGAGACAGGTATCCGATTCTTCGCATCTCGAACATTTTCGCTATATTTGTATCAGGCACCGTTGCTGTTTTTCTTTGGTGCCTGCGCCGCTCATATTACCTCGATTCTCGTGCGAATCGCCGTCGTCTATATCGGTACGATCGCGTCTGTACTTCTGCTCGCCGAAATTAGTGAAAGACGCAAGCGGACATTAGCCGGCTGGCTGATTGCGGGGGGCCGGCGCTTCCGCCCAATCGCGCTGGCATCGTCTTCGGCTGAAGGCGGGCACCGCTGACCAGGGTCGCCTTGCCGCAAGTGCGCCGCGGCTCGCCGGTTTTCATCCTTGCGGACGCGTCGCGGGATCGGCGAGTTCGCCCAACGCGGCGACAAGCGGGCCGAGATGGTTGCGATAGGCCTGCCAGCGGCCTTGCGAGGTGCGATAGATCGGGCGGCGTACCTGGATCGCGCTGGCGGTGCGCACCGGGCGCTGCGTGTCGTGAAAGGCAAGGCAGCGCGGGTCCCACGGCACGCCGCAAAACCTGACGAGCTTGCGCGCCTCAGTTTCGAGATCGCCGACAACCGCCTCGTAATTGATTTCGAGCAATCGCTCAGGCGGCAAGAGCCCCCGCCAATGCGCCATCAGCCCGGCGTAATGCCGGTAATAGCGGCCAAGCTCGCCAAGGTCGTAGGTGAAATGCTGTCCTTGGATGAAGAGCTTCGAGTAGCACGAGAGGCAGGTGTCGAGCGGGCTGCGCATGACGTGAATGAAGCGCGCCCGAGGGAGCGCCAGGTGGATGAGCCCGAGATACATGAAAAGCGATGGCATCTTGTCGGTGATTCGCAGGGCGCCGGGGGCTCGGCGGCGTAGTCCCCCGATGTAGTCCCTGCCGAGATCACGCAGCCGATCCGCCGAAAGGGACGGTACGCATTCCGGGTACTCGATCGAGTCGGCAGGGCCGGTTCGCAGCTGCTGGACGAGGCGGCTGAAGTCGGGAAGTTCGCCCGCGCCATGCACCGAGGGGTGGCTTGCCAGAATCTGCTCGATAAGGGTGGTGCCGGAACGGATCATGCCGACGACGAAGACCGGAACCGGCGAGCGATCTCCCACTCCCGCCTTCGCGTCGATCAGACGGCGATCGAAGGTCGCCTGGATCCGTTCGAAGGTATCGTGCATCTGGGTTTCGTCGTAGGCGATCTGCCGGCGATTGAGCGCGTTCCCTTGCGCTAGGTGCCGGAACCCCTCGTCATATCGGCCAAGATCGTCATAGGCCTTGGCCAGCGCGAAATGGAGTTGGATTTGCGCGACGGCGGGGAACGACGCGATATCCCGCGCCAGCCCGTCCATCGCCGCCAGATGTACGTCGCCCTCGGCGAATGTCGTCAGGTCGGCGAGATTGAGGTAATACACCGCCTCACGCGGCTTGAGCGCGATGGCCGTCTCAAAGGCTGCGCGCGCGTCGGCGAGATTGCCGGTCTGACGGCACAACTCGCCGAGATTGGAATGAAAGATTGGGTTGGTCTGGTCGGCGGCGATGGCGCGGCGCACCAGCTCAATCGCGCTTGGAAGATTGCCGGCCTGATAGGTGACGATGCCCAATAGGTGCAGCGCTGGTGCGCAGTTCGGCTGGGCACGTAGGATTTCACGGCACAGCGCTTCCGCTTCCGGAAGTCGGCCTGCCTGAGAATGCTGCTCGGCAGCGGCGATCGCCTCCGTGATGGGCAGCGGGATCGAAACGCGCGGTTCCGGCGCTTGATCGTCGCTGCCCACGGTGTTGCCAGGTTCCGCCGATTTGTTCGGCCCGGTGCTACGAACGTCGCTCATCTCTCCCCATTCGGCATGCGGATTGCGTCCCTTGCCGCGACGGTCTAATCAAGCCTGATGCCCGCGAAACGCAACCCGCTCAATCTCAACCCGTTGCAGCTGAAGACCCTGACGTTGTTGCAGGAGCTGGCGCGCGTCGCCGGGAAGCCATCCGCGGAGGACGAGAGCGGCGGCGTCGCGATCACCGAATTGCCCGACCCGCACGGCGATCATTTCCATCTGGGCGCGGCGGTGGTAGCCGCGCGCGACGCGACCGGTCTGCGCAACCCCTCGGTATGGGCCGCGCTCGAACGCAAAGGGCTCATCGTTCCGCAGCTTCCGCAGGCGGTGATCCTGACCGCGCTCGGCCAGGAGTACGAGACCGGGTTGCGCGAGACGATCCTGCATATCGCCGGCCATTGACAGCTTGCCGGCTACCAGACAAAGCGGCCGGCGACCGCGATCGGGTTCGTCCCGCTCTGCCTGATCGCGGCAGCGATCCGGTCCGGGTCGAGCGCGCCGTCTGCAATGAATTCGCCGGCATGGACACCGCCGGCAATCAACAGCGCGTCGATGCCGGCGCCGGCGGCGCCAGCGATGTCGGTGCGCAGGCTGTCGCCGATCGCGAGGATGCGGCGACGCTCGGAGATCCCCATCAGCGCAAGACAGCTGTCATAGACCGAGGCGTAGGGCTTGCCATGCCAGCGCACGCAGCCGCCGATCGACTCGTAATGCTCGGCGAGCGCACCGGCGCACAGCGCGGGCCGGCCGTTGTGGATCACGACGAGGTCGGGGTTGGCGCACACCATCGGCAGATCGCGTTCGCGCGCGGCGGAGAGGACCGGCGCGTAATCCGCGATCGTGTCCTCCCATTCGGCGGGGCCGGTGTTGAGGATGAAATCGGCTTGCCCCGGCGTCTCGACATAGTCGAGGCCGAGCCCCTCGCGGATTTCGAGGTCGCGCTCGGAACCGATATGCAGAGCGCGCCGGCCGAGCGCAGCGTAGAACGGGTCATCCCGCCGCGCGAGGTGCTGCCAGGCCTCCTCGCCCGACGACATGACCCCGTGGTAGAGCCCCGCGGGCACGCCGATCTTGGCGATGCGGCTGACCACGTCGTCCGACCGGCGCGGCGCGTTCGACAACAACACGACCCGCTTCCCCGCCTCGATCAGCCGGCCCATGCAGTCGAGCACACCGGGAAACGGCGCGACGCCGTCATGCACCACGCCCCATAGATCGAGAATGAAGCCGTCGTAGTCCGGCGCGAGATCGCGAATGCCGTCGATCAGGCGGAGTGTCATGTTGCCCTGTCAGGTCTATCTGCAGCCGCGACGAGCTTAGCATGGTCGGCGCCGACCGCCTCGCTCACCGACGCGAAGCCGTCGCGGCATAGCAGTTCGGCCAGACCGGTCTTGATCCGGCCGAGCAATGCCGGGCCGGCGAAGACCAGCGCGGTATAAAACTGCACCAGGGAGCAACCGGCGCGGATTTTGGCATAGGCGTCGGCCGCGCTCGCGACGCCGCCGACCCCGATCAGCGGCAGGCGACCCTCGGTCAGCCGGTACATGTCGCCAAGGAGCGCCGTCGACGGCGCGAATAGCGGCCGGCCGCTGAGCCCACCCGCTTCGCGGGCCGAGTGGCTGCGCAGCCCGGGCGGGCGGGCCACCGTGGTGTTGGCGACGACGATCCCGTCTATGCCGGTGGCGAGCGCCACGGCGGCGATGTCGGCTCGTTCCTCGGGCGACAGGTCCGGCGCGATCTTGACGAGCAACGGCACCGACGCGCCGGTTTCGGCCCGTGCGGCAAGCAGCCGGCCCAACAGGTCTTCGAGAACGGTGCGGGCCTGAAGATCGCGCAGCCCCGGGGTGTTCGGCGACGACACGTTGACGACGAGGTAATCGGCGAGGGAAGCGGTGCGCCGCACCCCCTCGGCATAATCGGCCACCGCATCGGCGCTGTCGCGGTTCCGGCCGATATTGACGCCGACAATGCCGCCATTCCCGCGGCGTGGTTCCAGCCGCGCGACGACGCGGTCGAGGCCGCCGCTGTTGAACCCGAGCCGGTTGATCAGCGCGGAATCCTCGTCGAGGCGGAACACCCGCGGCTTCGGGTTGCCCGGCTGCGGCAGCGGCGTCACCGTGCCGATCTCGACAAACCCGAAGCCGAGCCGCAAGAGCGCATCGGGCACAAGGGCATCCTTGTCGAAGCCCGCCGCGATGCCGATTGGGTTCGCGAAATTTCGATCCCACAGGTGCTGCGATAGGCTCGGCGGGTCGGGGCTCGCGGCCCGACCGCCGAAACCGGCAGCTAGCGCCGCCAAGGTCAGCCGATGTGCGCTTTCCGGCGGCAATGCCCGCAACAGCGGGCCAATCAGTGCGTAGAAATCGGGCACGCGCTCAGGTCAGCACCAGTTCGGCGGTGCCGAGCCCATCGACCTCGACGACCGCACGGTCCCCGGGGGCGGGGAATTGGATCGGCACCATGCTGCCGGTCATCACGACCATGCCGCGCCTGAGCGGCGCTCCCTCGGCGGCCCGCTTGTCGGCGAGCCAGGCGAGCGCATTCAGCGGGTTGCCCATGACATCGCCGCCCTTGCCCCGGCCGATTTCTTTTCCGTTGATCGTTAGCCGCGCGGTCAGCTGCGAGAGGTCGAGCCGGCGCCAGTCGGCGACCGGCCGTGCGAGCACCACGCCGGCATTCCAGACATTGCCGGCGACCATCGCCGCCGCGCTGAGCCGCTTGTAGTCATGGCGCAAATCCTCGAGCAATTCGATTGCCGCCATGCAGCTTTCGACCGCCGCCGCGACCCGGTCGCGGTCGCCACCCTGCGGCAGATCCTCGCCGAGCCGCACCGCGATCTCGGTCTCGATCCCCAGTCGGCAATAATTCCGGACGTCGAGTCCGGCGTGGCCGTGATGCACCTCGCCGGCAAAGATCGCGCCGTAGACAGGCTCATCGACGCCGCACAGCTTTTGCATGATCGGGGTCGTCAGCCCGATCTTGTAGCCGGCGACGGCGCCGCGCCCGCCCGCGATTGCCATTTCCTCGAAGATCTGGCGGATCGTATAGGCCTCGTCGAGGTCCGCCGGCATAAGCTCGACCGGCAGCGCATCGATCTGTCGGCGCTCGCGGAACAGCGCGGCGATACGCTCGGCCTTCCGGTGGATGTCGTGTTCGGCCAATTCCTTCACCTCCTTTTTCACCAGAGGCACGGAGGTCAAGAAGATAAAACATTCATCCCGGCGAAGGCCGGGACCCATCGATCAGCGAACGAGCGGCTGCCCGGTGGGTCCCGGCCTTCGCCGGGATGGCATTTATTTTTCTCTCCGTGCCCTCCGCCTCCGTGGTTATTCCCTTACGTCACCGCCCGCGCAATTCGCGGCGCATGATCTTGCCGGTCGCGGTCAGCGGCAATTCGTCGACAAACCGGATCTCGCGCGGCGCCTGGTACCAGGCGAGGCGCTTCCCGACAAAGGCGCGGATCTCATCGGCGAGGGCCGGGCCGGGCGCCGTCCCGGGCTGCGGCACGATGAACGCCCGGACGATCTCGCCGCGCACCGGGTCGGGGCATCCGACCACCGCCGCCATCAAGACGGCGCGGTGTTTCATCAGGCAATCCTCGATGTCGGTCGGGCCGATGCGATAGCCGCCGCTCGAGATCAGATCGTCCTCGCGCCCCTTGTACCAGATGTAGCCGTCCGCATCCTGCACAGCGACGTCGCCGGTCAGGCACCAATCGCCGGCGAATTTCGCGGCGGTCGCTTGCGGGTTGTTCCAGTAGCCGAGAAACATCACCGGGTCGGGCCGGCGCACGGCGATGGTGCCGGTCTCGCCCGGCGGCATGGGCTCGCCGCCGGGCGAGACCACCGCGACCCGATGTCCGGGGATCGCCCGTCCCATCGAGCCGGGGCGAACCGTAAACAGCGCGGCGCAATTGCCGACGAGCAGGTTTGCTTCGGTCTGGCCGTAAAATTCGTTGACCGCAACGCCGAGCGCCTGGCGTGACCAGGCGAGAATATCCTCGCCGAGCGGCTCGCCGCCGCTCGCCACCGAGCGCAAATCGAAGCCGAAGCGTTCGCGCGGCGAGGGTACCGGCCGCATCATCTTCAGCGCGGTCGGCGGCATGAAGGCGTTGCGCACGCCGTGCCGGGCGATCAGCGCAAAGGCTTCCTCGGGGTCGAATTTCGCGGCGCGGTGCGCCAGCACCGGCACCCCGAAATAGAGGCTCGGCAAGAGCACGTCCAAGAGCCCGCCGATCCACGCCCAATCCGCCGGGGTCCAATAGAGGTCGCCCGGCTGCGGAAAGAAATCATGCGGCAATTGCACCCCGGGCAAATGCCCCAGCAGCACACGGTGGGCATGGAGCGCGCCCTTTGGCCGTCCCGTCGTGCCCGAGGTGTAGATGATCAGCGCCGGGTCGTCGCTCGCCGTATCGGCCGGCGTGAAAATATCGCGGGCGCGCTCCAAAGTCGGCCAGAACAGCGGATTCCCCGCGCTGTCGCCGTCGACGACCAGAATGGTCGCCAGATCGGGCAGCCCGCGCGGGACCTTGGGGAGATTGTCGGCATCGGTGATCAGCGCCCGGGCGCCGCTGTCGGCGAGGCGATGCTCGAGCGCGTCCGGGCCGAACTGGACAAAGAGCGGCACCGCGACGGCGCCCAGCTTGTAGATCGCAAGGTGGGCGATCGCGGTCTCCGGGCGCTGTGGCAACAAGACGCCGACCCGGTCGCCAGGCTGGATGCCGAGCCCCTCAAGCGCGTTGGCGCAGCGGTTTGAGAGAAGTTTCAGATCATCGAAGGTGAAGCGCTCGATGGTGCCGTCGGGCGCTTCGTAGATCAGCGCGAGCCGGCCCTCGCCGGTGGCGTGCCGGTCGCAGGAAGCGACGCCGATGTTGAAGCGCTCCGGCAGCGCCCAGCGGAAGCTGCCATAGACCTCGTCGTAGCTGTTGCCGCGGTCAAGCACGGCGGCAATCTAGCCCCGTTCCGGGACCCGGCGCGAGGGCAGCGTCGCGAGCAACTTGCCAGAGGTGAGCCGCCAGGGCACGAAGATGCGGAATCGGCGCGGCTGGAGCCGATAATCCCGCCGGCGCGGCCCGGCGGGCGGCCGCTGTCCGTTCGGTCAAGGAACCTTCGCCGGGGCGTTTGGCAACGACGAGGATGCGCCGATTGCGGCCGTTGGGATGCGCGTCGGTGAACGAGTCAAATCGACCCAAACCGGACCATCTTGATTGATATCAGGCGGCCGTTCGATGCTTCGTCGGCGACGGTCGACGATAACAGAGACTGCTCGGCGCGAGGTGAAGATCCAGGGTGAGCGGGCCAACAAACGGATGCAGCAGGCAATCCGGAATTCGGCCCGACCCATCGGTCCAGCGGTGCGCCGGCTCGGCACCGTGGAACCCTTCGGCGAGCGCCGGGTGGCGGTGGCCGATCTCGAGCGCCGTGTCTGCGTCGCGGATGACGATGCGCTCGACCGCGACGCCGAGCCGGCGGGCGTCGCGCGTGCCGGCGTCGATCTCCGCCGGCACGCTCGAACGCGACGCGAGGAGCACCTCGCGAGGCCCCATGGGGAGCGTAAAGCGGTAGACGCGCTCCGCAACCTCGACCGGCTGCACCGTCTCACCGTCAACAAAAAGCCGCAGATCGGGGTCGCGATCGACCTCGTGGCCCTGCTCCTCGGCGCGCCACAAGAGTGCGGCGCGGATCTCGGTCAACTCGGGATCGTCCCATTCGAGCCGCGGCAGGCAAAACGCCCACGTGGCGCGATCGTCGTCCGGGCAAAGCTCGCCATACTCGCCGCCGTTGGCGAACATGTAGCGGTTGTCGCAATCCGTGAAAGTCTCGGCCGGCGCACCGTCGGCGAAGATGACGTCGTGCGTGTCGAGCTCGACATGGAAGTACTCGACCGTTTCGACAGCGTCGGCCTGCACAATCGTCGCACCGTTGACGAGGTGCTCAGCCTGCACCAGCACGCCGTCGATGCAGAGCGCGTGGGCCGGCGACACCCATAGGTCGCGCACCGGCATGCCCTCGGCCAGCGCGCCGGTCTTGATGCGGATCGGCAATGCCTGGCGGTTGCCGGCGATGAAGCGGCCGTGATAGGCCCGCCGACCGATCCAGCGCACCGGTCGTGCCTCGCCCGACAGCAACGTCACCAGGTCGCCGATCGCCAGATCCTCGACCGGCACCTCGCCGTCCGGCGTCTCTATCATCGTGCCGCGGCAGAAGCATGCGACGCTGACATTGGTGCCACCGCTGCCGTCCGTGCCGATCTGCCAGACGATACCGCTATAATTCTCGCTGTCGAGCTGTAACGACACCGTCTGGCTGCCGTTGCTGACGACCAGCTGATTGCTGCCGTTGAGCGTCGCGGTCGCGCCGACCGGGTTCAGCTGCGTCAGGTCGACGATCTCGTGCAACTGGGTGAAGCCCGCGACCGTCCCCGGCAACGCGGCGGTGTTGGTGATCTTCAAGATCTCGTCATTGCCGTAGGCGCCCCCGAACGCGACCGTGCCGAAATTGCTGAACCCGGCGCCGGCCTTGTCGAAATCGACGGTCACCGCGCCGAGCGTGCCTGACAGCATGAGCCTGTTGCTGCCCCCGCTCCCCTGCACCCCACCCGTCAGCTGATAACCGTGTTCGAGCACCAGCTGGTGGCTACCGCTGCCGTAGAGCACGATGGCGCCCGCACCGCCACTGATCGTCGCCGAGTCGACAACCGTGCCGCCGGGGCCGAGCCTGACCCCGGCCAAGGTCGTCGCGAGAACCGTGCCCGCGTTCGTGAGGACGGCACCGCCAGCGATATACATCCCCCCAGGGCCGATATATCCTCCCTGGCTGTTGGTGATCGCTCCGCCATACACGGCGGCAACGGTATAGGCGTTGCTCGGCCCGCGGACCACGCCGGAATTGGCGATCCCGCCGCCCAGCGCGAGTAGCAACGCAGTGCCGTTCTTCACGGCAGCGATCGTCCCGCTGTTCGTCACCGTACCGGCGGCGCCGGTGACACGGACGCCGTTGTTGTAGCCTTGGATCAGGCCGCCGGTATTGGTGATGACCCCGCCGGCGGTGAGGCGGACGCCATCGATGCCGGTAGAGAGAATGGTGCCGCCGTTGTTGCTGACCGAGCCGCCTCCGGTCGCCGTCACCGAGGGTTGGATGAGACCGCTATTGGTTACGGCCGAGGCAACGAGGCGGCCGCTGCCGGCGATCGTACCGGTATTCGTCACGGTGCCGGTATCGGTCAGCGTCCCGGCAACGCTGAGCGTAAGCCCCCCGCGCCGGTCGTGTAGTTACCGGAGAGCGCCCATTGCGCACCGCTGTCGACCTGCACCGTGCCGAAATGGACGAATTCGGTCGTCAGCGATGACACCGAACCGGAACTGGCTCCAGCAGAAAGCTCCACCGTATTGGTCGAACCGGCAGTGGGGTTGCCGAGGACTTTGCCGACCAGCTTGTATCCGGGATAGAGCACCATCCGGTTGTCGGCGGTTCCGCCGAGCAGCGGGAACGCGAACGAGACTGCAGCATAGGCGCCGCTGATCGTGCCCGAGTCCCAAACCGTGCCGCCTTTCCGCAGAAAGACGCCGTAGTTTCCCGCCGTTCCGCCGTGCAGACCTTGGTTTCCGGTCGCAATAATGCTGCCGTGGTTGACCACCATACCGGCGGACCCGTCGATGACGATCCCGCTCACACCGTAAATCAGTGCGGCATTGCCGGTATTGGTGACCAAGCCGGTGTTGAGCAGGACGCCGATGCCAACGGCCGGCATGACAGAGCTAGTGATCGTGCCGCTGTTGGTTACAGTGCCATTACCGCTGATGACGACGCCTTCGAAAGCACCCTTGATCAATGCAGTTGCGATTGAGTTATCGACGTAGCCGCCCTCAAGCACGACACCGGCGTCACCCACGCCGACTATGTAGGCGGCGTTGGTTACCGTGCCGCCGCCCTTGATGTAGACGCCATCGGAGTCGCCATTGATGTGCGCCGGGGTCACCCCGCCCACGATCCCGCTGTTGTAAACGCTGCCACCATCCTTGAGGTCAACGCCGTCGCTTCCGATGCTGTAGGCGTTCACCACGCCGTGGTTGATCACCACCGCGTTGGCGTAGGTTGGAGCGGCATAGACCGCGTCTTCGGTGGAGCTGGGGCCACCGATGGCTCCGGACGAGGTGATCGTCAGTGGAGAGGTAACCTCAACTCCGAATGTAACGCCGCTGAGGTATCCGCTTATTGTCGACGACATCAAACCCCCTCCGATAAGCGGTATTAGTGTCGATCCACCGGCCGGGCAGATCGGCGAGAGCGGCAAGGTTCTCGGGCAGGGTCAACCACGCGGTCTCGAAGCGGCCCATCTGGCTGGGCGAAGCAGCAGACCTAAAATAGCCTTCTGAAAAATCTCGCACCGCCGCGCGCCGCATTATAATACACGTTCCGGAAAATCGCTTACGTTTGGTCCTACTCTGTACTTTGTTCCTTCTTAGCTTTCAGAAAAAAGTGCCCATGTGAGACCGATTTTACAAACAACAAATGGTACATCACACCAAGAAAGGAACGCCTGAGCCACCACCACTCGAGACCCCGTTGAAAGGTAACGATGTTAAATCCCGCTTGAGCAAACATGTGCTCCCATGCTCGCTGCGACTGAAAGCAAACGCCTACACCAGCCGTATTGAAGAAGCGCTCCGCTAAACGCACGAACCAAGGCCACCTTGTCGCAGTAATGGTATAGATGAGATGAGATGGAACATTACTTCCTAAATATCCTTCGAACATATTTTCTGTAACAATCAACATGCCGTTTGGTTTCAACAGTTCTTTACATCGCATAAGTGTATCAAGGCAATTTTTCCGGCAAATCCGATAGCCGTTTCCGACCAAATGATGAAAAACCCAATTCACTGTGATGTAATCAAATGTGCGCCCCACCAAAATATCATTCATACACTCTATTGAGCTATGAATGAGTTCCTTGCGCTCAGATGGTCTGTTTTTTGCAAGCAAGAGTGAGGAGATATCCACGATACTTACGGAGCTTTTGGGAAAGCGGGCGAGCAATTGGTCGGCGAATATTCCGTTGCCTCCTCCGAGATCGAGAACGTTGAAGGGCCGACCTTCGTCAAAAAGCAGGAATTTCGACTCTAGCTCCTCCTGTGAATGAAATTCCGTATCAAAGGCCGCGTTTTGTTTCTCACTCAAAATCCGGAACTGACTCTCGGGTGCATGGGTATTGTGGTGCACCATCGCAAACCTCACCGGGTAGATCACCCTGACAGCTATTCTGCCACCATCAACACGGGGGGAAAGCCAATTTGATCCGACATTCTCCGGATTTCCGGCCCCTTGAGCATGATGTTCCGTCTCATCGAGGCGCGCTGCAACGCAATTCGATCGCGATCGCCTCTGGTCGCGCCCAAATCGCCGGGTAGCTCGCCTCTCAGCGCTGGAAGTCGTTGCTGTGCCTTCACCAAGGCGCACCTCTGCTGTCCGTCGGCTGTCGCATCTGAACCCATCTCCCGGTCATGCTGGCGCGGGTGGCGCCCGCAGCCGGGCGATCAGGGTGACGATATCCGCGAACATCTGTCGAGACACGAGGTTCTCCGGCTGTGCCAGCCACTCGGTCTCGAAGCGCCCCATCTGGCTGGCCGAAGCCGCCCGACCCATCGGTGCCCCGCCGCCGACCACCCAGCGCATCGCCGGATCGCGGCACAGCCGCTCCGCGTCATTCACGTCTTCGTAGCCGGCCAGCCGACCGAATACCGACTGCCGCAGCAATCCGACCAGGAGGTGGCGTCGGTTCTTGCCGGTGCGCGCCTCCGCCAATTTCTCGCCGCCGCTTGCGGTCAGAGCGAGCGCGTCGTCCAATTCGCGATAGGCCAGCAATCCGCCGTCGGAGGTAATCACGGAACCGCGGAACCGAAGCATCAGGCGGCGGTCGAAATCGAGCCCCATCGCCTCGCTTTTCGATTCACCCGTCGGGTCCGCCATCGCTGCCCCGTTCCATCGACCCTGAGATATTGACTCTTATATCAAAATCGGGGATCGGGCGCTCAAAAAAGCCATCTCATTCGGGGAATGCGGGATTAGAGGCCTTGTGGCGAGATCCGTGCACCTGCAGAACAGATGCGCGTGCTATCGGAGAAAAAAGCTAGCACGCCTCTTTCCGGCTTGGAAGGGGCGAAGCGGCAGCGAGAACTGATAAGGTCACCGAGGGCCAATGCCAATGCGGGCGACTTACGGTCCCGAAGCAAAGTGCATCGGGGAAGCACGCTCTGACCCCGACGGCGAGGGTGGATGCAAGGGCTGTTTTCACACTGCCTCGATCAGGAGCGGCACTGGACTTTTCGGCACAGTACTACCGTTCATTACTCGATAGCGGAACGACCGAAAACCACGTGCGCCGTGACAAGGCGGCGCTTTTCCAGCGGGTGCAAGCCCCGCCCGGCGATCCGCTCCAGCCGGAAGCAACCGGGGCAGGCATGGAGGAGACGAAATGTCTGAAGCCCCCGGATAGCGGTCACGAATTTGGG
>WNFD01022446.1_pt1 | contig 14806 bp, 13 predicted proteins | sample 5400491 | NCBI WGS metagenome assembly WNFD01 (sample SAMN13153343, study PRJNA577476) | soil metagenome | isolation source: 120 cm saprolite under Douglas fir tree site 2 hole 2 replicate 2 | place: USA:California | collected 2015-04-18
CGAAGTCGCGACCACGGTGCACTCCGTCGGACCGTAGTTATTGACGAGTTCAAATGGCAAACTGGACGGAGGACGGCGTCGCAATGTGTCCGCGCCCGTCAACAGAATGCGCAGCGCGGTTTCCGCCGGCCACTTTTGAAACAACATCTGCTCCGCCAGCGCAGTGGCAAGAAATGAAATCGTGATCTTCTGTTCGACCAGCCAGTGGCGGAGTTCTTCTGGGTTATTTCGTACTGCCTCTTCCGGCATGTGTACGCTGGCGCCAATGGTGAGGTAGGGCCAGATCTCCCACACCGCGGCATCAAAACCCAGCGTAGCCAAGTGGCTGGCCCGGTCGGCCGCGGTTACTTCAAACGCGCGCCAATGCCATGAAATCAGGTTACGCAGCCCGCGATGCACGATCTCCACTCCTTTGGGCCGACCGCTGGAACCCGAAGTGAAAATCACATAGGCGAGTTGCTCTGAGCTGAACTCAACCGAAGGAGGCTGCGCTGAATACCCGGCGATTTGCGGGCGCTCAAGATCCAGTTCCACGACATGCCAATTCCCCGCAGGCAAGGTGCCAGGCATCCCTGACCGCGTTATTACTGCACACACATCTGCATCACGCAGAATGGATTCCAGCCGCTGCACCGGAAAAGTGGGATCGAGGGGCAGATACGCGCCGCCTGCCTTCATGACCGCCAGCGCCGCCATCGCCATCTGCGGGGACCGATCCAGGTAGATACCGGCCAGCTTCTCCGGTCCCACACCGATTTCTTTCAGATAATTCGCGAGTTGGTTCGCCTGGCGATCCAGTTCTCCGTACGTGAGAACTTGAGAACCCAACTGGAGAGCAACCGCCTCCGGATTTTCAACCGCCCGTCTGGCTACCAACTGCGGCACAAACCACAACGAGTCATCGAGCCTTTGCTCGCCATGGCCGTTTGCAAAATGAGCTTTGACGCCGCTAAACATCGCTTCGGTACTGAACATAAGTTTATAGGTGAAGCTTCTGATTTTTGACCTTTGCGATTTCCACTACGCTCGCAAATGTCTGCTGCCCGGCCCCAATACTCTTACGCGGCACCCGATCCTCTCAGCACTGCGGGAATGGTTCTCAGCAATATCTGCAAATCCAGCCACAGCGACCATTTATCGATGTATTGAAGATCAAGCTCCATCCACTGCTCAAATGCCACCGAACTTCTGCCGCCCACCTGCCATAGGCAGGTAATTCCAGGACGCACGCTGAATCGGCGGCGCTGCCAGTCCTGGCTGAAGCCCTCGTAATCTCGTACCGGAAGAGGCCTGGGACCCACCAGACTCATCTCCCCCTTGAGCACGTTGAAGAGTTGAGGCAATTCGTCGATGCTGGTCTTTCTCAGGAACCGGCCCATGGGGGTCATTCGCGGATCGTTCGCGATCTTGAACACGGGGCCACTGACTTCGTTCAGATGCTGGATTTCATTCATCTTTCTTTCCGCATCCGGCACCATGGTCCGGAACTTGTAGATAGCAAACCTCCGTTTGTTCAGGCCCAACCTCTTCTGTACGAACAATACCGGGCCGCGGGAAGTAAGCTTGATCAGCACTGCGGCAATTACGAAGATCGGCAGAAGCAGGAGGATGAGAAATAAAGACACGCTGAAGTCCAGCATCCGCTTCACCAGCACCGGCCATCCTTCCAGCGCTCCGGTATAGTGGGTCACCACGAAGTCACCCTCGAAATCTTCCACTCGCGAACGCGCCAGCTTGAGGTCGAACATATTTGGCAAGGAGCGCAACATGATCCCCTGCTGTTCGCACAGAGCTGCAATCTGCGAAGCGTGCGAATGCAAAGACCTCATGGGCAGGGCCATAACCACTTCGTCGACCACGGTTTCCCGCAGGAAAGATGGGACGCCGGCAAAACTGCACGCTAAAGGATAGCCCGAGCTGTGGAACTGGCCCAGGCCCTGCCAGTCGTCGTCCACGAACCCAATCACCCGATATCCAAGTCCCGGAGTTGCCTCAATCTTCCGGGCAAATTGCACCGCACGCATATTCGTCCCAACAATTACCATGTCGCGCAGATTTCTTCCGCGCTGCCTTATTTTCCTGAGGACCAAGCGCAACACCAATCGCCCGGTAGCCGTGGCCAGCGTGCTGCTCCCCCAGAAGACAACCGCAAAAATGGGCCGGACCATCCGAATGTGAAACAGTAGCGCAGCGGCCAGTATGACCGCCGTGCCGGTAGTTGTCGCTTTGAAGCTGTCGACAATCTCGTCGCGGCGGCGCGACATCCGGCGCGAGGTGTACATTCCGAAAGAGGAAAGTATCAGATGCCACGCAAATAGCAGCACGCAGAAGATGACGAGGTTCCCAATGGTTATTCTCATCTCGAGGAACTCGGTCAAAGAGGCGGGGCCAGTGGTGGAAACCGCAATGGTGGCCACGCCGAAAGACAACATCATCAGCAGCACATCAAACACTTTCAGCGCATTGAGAAGAATCTGACGACGAATGGTACCCACAGGGAAAACCTCCGGGAAACCGTCTCGGCCGGACGGGTTGTTCTGGAAAGGAAATAACCGCTTCCGCGCCCTTGGGGAGATGGCGGCGGCCTGGCTAACTACTTCGCGGTCTTGGAGACCACGAATTGCTCGATAATGTCGATGCTCTTCAGATTCTCGGCGGTGATTTCTTCATCGCCCAAGCGGACCCCAAAAGTGTCTTCAAGAAACGATACTAAACGGAAAATTCCCAGCGAATCGATAATGCCGTTTTCCGTCAGTGATTCCTCATCGGTAAAGTTGCCGATTCCCTTCGCGCTGGCCAGGTTCTCACGGACAAATTCGCGAATCTGGTCTTTGACTGCTGAGGAAGGCGTATTGGTTAGTTCTGTTTGCAGGGTTGCCATTGCTTGAAATTCCTTTCTGCTTTTTGAAAGTAAGACGCTAAACTTTTAAGGGCTCGGCCTCGCGCCCGGCCGCTGGAAGCGGCCCCGGAATTACCAGCGACTGCCTTGCGGCGAGCTGCACCCGATCGATTTTTCCCGTGGAGGTCTTGGGCAGGCTCTCACGAAATTCGATCAGTTCCGGAATCATATACTTGGGGATCCGCGCGCCGCAGTACTGCTGTAATTCTGCTGCCTTGAGAAAATGCGATTCGTGCGCCGACACTACAGCCCTGATGCGGTTGCCCACTACTTCGTCCGGAACCGCGATGGCCGCAGCTTCCTTCACTCCCGGATGACTGAGCAGAGCGGTCTCAATCTCACCCAGTTCGATCCGGTAGCCTCGGCTCTTGATCATGCTGTCTCGCCGGCCAAGGAAAGCGTAGTTGCCGTCGTCCATCAGTGTCACCAGGTCGCCCGTGCGATACATGTTTTCTTCGAAGTGCGCCTGGAAACGGTTGGGTACAACCATCTTCCTCGTCTTCTCCGCATCGGCCCAGTACCCGTACGTTACGGCCGGTCCGCGCACGTATAATTCGCCCACCTCGCCCGGCGCCGCGACGATCTGATCCTTATCATTCACCGCGAAAACTTCCGTATTCGCGCATGCCTTCCCGATCGGCAGGTTGTCCATGCCGGCTAGTTGGCCGCGCTCGACCTTGTAGTAGGTGCAGACGTTGGTTTCGGTGGGGCCGTAGAGGTTGTAGAGTTCCGCATTCGGCAACAGCTCCGCGAGTTGCCGCAAGTACTTCATCGGAAATACTTCGCCAGCGAAAAGAATCGTGCGCAATTGACGAATCTTGTCTGGATTCAAATTGCTATGCAGCAGGAGCAGGGTGAGAGCGGACGGCACGGAATACCATACCGTGATCCCCTTCGTCTCGATGAAATTTGCCAGGCTCGCCGGGAACAGCGCCAGATCTTCAGTAATCAGATAAAGAGTCGCGCCCGCTTCGATTGAGTTATAAACGTCAAATACCGACAGATCGAAGTGCAGCGGCGCGTGATTGGAAAGGCGGTCCTCGCTGCGAATCTGGAAAGTCTCCGCGCACCATTCGACAAATGTCAGCGCGTTCTGGTGCGACAGCATGACCCCTTTGGGCCTGCCCGTCGATCCCGAGGTATACAGAATGTAGGCTAAATCAGTTTCGGTCAGGTCGAGGCCAGTGGGTTCGGTTGCGGGAAACTGGGAAAGCGTCTTCCACGGAATCGTTCGCTCGGCGTAGCCAGTTCTTGCCGACTGGTCGGTCAATACGCATTGATCGAGGGAGCTCAACGTGGCGGCATCCAGGCCTTGGCTTTTCTCATGGTTCGTCAACAGGGTGCGAATGCCGCAGTTCCCGATGATGTAGGCGATGCGATCCGGTGGCGCCTGCGGATCGAGCGGCACATATACCGCACCTGCTTTCAGAGCTCCAAACATACACACTATCGATTCCACGCACTTGGGAAAATATATTCCGACCCGATCGCCCCGCTTCACGCCGTTCTCTCGCAGCAAATGCGCGAGCTGGTTCGATTGCTCTTGCAATTCCCGGTAGGTTAAACTCCGTCCCCGCGCCCAGACTGCAACCTTTTCCGGATTTCGTGCTGCGCTCTTGGTCAGGAGTTGCTGAAGAATGTATGCCATGGCCCCGTCTCTTTAGTTCCTGGTTATGGTTTTGCTATCGAACTTCAGGGAGGATCACAGGCCGTGCAGGCCGGCGATGATTACTTTTTGGATTTCGGATGTGCCAGAGTAAATCTTGCTGGAAATGGCATCGCGCAATTCGCGCTCAATCTCATAGTCCGTCATGTATCCGTACCCGCCGAAAATCTGGATCGCGTCCAGGCAGCTTTGCACCGCCGCCTCGCTCACATAAAGCTTTGCGATCGAAGACTCACGCAACGGATGTTTGCCCTGGCTTTTGAGCCATGCCGCTTTATACAAGACAAGCCGCCCCGTCTCCAGGCGTACTTCCATCTCCGCGATCTTGTTGGAAATAGCGGCGAACTTGCCGATGGGCTGTCCGAACTGATTCCGCTCCCGGGCGTATTTTACCGATTGCTCCAGAAGCCGCTGCATCATTCCCAAATGGCTGGCCAGGATGCAGGTACGCTCCCACTCCATGGACGTGGTGAAGATCGCCTGGCCGCCGTATTCTTTGCCCAGGAGATTTTCGACGGGAATCTCGCAGTCCACCAGCGCCACTTCAGCCATCGGCGATGTGCGCAGTCCCATCTTGTGGAGCTTCTGTCCCACCGACAGCCCCGGCGTATCTCTTTCCACCAGGAAAGCGCTTACCCCGTTGGCTCCCTTGGCAGGATCCAGGTTGGCAAAAATCACGAATAAGTGCGCATCCTGCGCATTGGTGATGAACGTCTTCGATCCATTCAGCACATAACGATCACCCTTGCGCTCGGCGCGGGTGCGCAGCGCGTAGGCGTCGGACCCCGACATCGGCTCCGTCATCGCGTGCAGGCCGATCCACTCTCCGCTAACCAACTTCGGTAAATAGCGCCGCTTCTGCTCTTCGGTGCCGAATCCCATCAGGGGGATTTCGGTCGTCCACATGTGCGCGTTGATTGAGAACAAAAGACCGTTATCGCGACAGCCATAGCCCAGGGCCTCTAGTGCGCACACCGTGGTGAGCGTGTCGGCCCCGCTTCCGCCATATTCCTGCGGGACGGGGAGACCTTGAATCCCCATTTGCGCGCATTTCTTCCAATGCTCCCAGGAAAACTGTTCGCATCGATCACGGTCAATCATGTTGTCATTCAGTTCGCCTTGAGCGAACCGAATGATTTCACGCCGTAGCGCTAGCTGCTCATCGTTCCACGCGAAATCCAACCTTGCCCCTCCGGCCCTAATCCCACTGATTACTCGGTATTGACAACTCGCTTGAAGCGTTGCGGACGTCCACCGCGCAACTTGATTCTGGCCGGCACTCCCACGATGGTGGTGTTGTCCGGAACATCCGTGAGCACCAAGCTGTTGGCGACGATTACGACATTGTTGCCAACTTTTGTGTCCGCCAGCAGTTTGGAACCGGCGCCGAAGTACACATTGTTTCCTACTCCGCGCGAACCCGTAGGAATCAGCACCCCGCTTTGAACCGTGCAGTTGGACAAAAACCGCATACGGTGTGTGCACCAGCAACCCAGGCCCGATTTCCGCCTGCGTATCGATAATCACTCCGGTCAGCAAGGTGAGGATGCGCTGATAAATGCCTGCGACCAACTGCAACCCTTGTCGCAGCACCGGGATTCGAAGACGGCGCAACCCGTGCAATACACGATAAGCCACCACGACTTGTGTGGTGAGGCGCAAGAACGCACCGAGTTTGACGCTAAACGGCAGATCTTCCGCTTTCATTTCCTGGTTGCGGTCGAGCGCCGCCCGCGTAATGTCCGCGCGGATATTCTCAAAAAGACTCAACCGTTGAGTTTGGAGGGCAGGAACAGCGGCTTGGCCAATTGCATTCATGTGCGACTTTTTCAAAACTCCTGCGATGGAGAGAAGGGAGGTAATCGTTAACGCGCGTGCGCGAAACGAAGCGACCTACAAAATCTTATAAAGCGTTTCAGGAATCGGGTAGTTGCGCTGGTTCAGTACTGCGCCCAGCACCGGCACGCGAGCGTCTTCCAAATCGTGCATTGCTTTGCGAACACTCTCCCGCCGGGAGGAATTGGCCTTCAGGACCATGACAAGGCCGTCAACTGCGCGGCCCATCAAGACAGCCTCATTGCCCAAGCTGAGCGGGGGAGCATCGATCAGAACATAGTCGAACTGCGCGCGTAATTCGCTGATCCGCGACCGCATGCGGTCGGAGTTGACCAGCATTTGCCAATTCGGCGCCGCCGCCCCGCAACTCAACAAGCGTAGATTCGGATAGTCCAGCGAGCTGATGAAATTGCCCACTGGGTCCGGGGTGATCAGAGAATCCGATAATCCATGATGGTTCTCAACCTGGAAGTGGCGGTGCAGCGTCGGAGAACGCAGGTTCGCATCGACCACGCAAATTGATCCGGTAACCTGCGATGCCAGGATTTCCGCGGCGCGCGAGCAAATCCAGCTGCATCCGTTGCCTGGCTCCGTCCCGGAAAACACCACAAAATGAGAGGCTTTCGCTCCCGGCAACAGGAACACGCGTTGCACCAGTTTCGCGACTTCCTCTTTTTGAACTGTTTCCATTTCCAGTTTTAGGGGTTTCAATTCTACCGGTGACTCTTGCGGGACGGCCGGAACTGCCGGCATTTCGAGACCGACTTCGAACATCTCGCGCTCTTTCCCCAGGTTCTGTAACAGTTCGAAATTTCTGCTCATTGGTTTTCCTTGGTGCTGCCGATTAACTTCTCGTCTAGCGCACTATTTACGCAACCGGATATTTATCGTCTGGATCTGAAATCTTTATCGCGTGTTCGCGCTGCCTCAACAACCGGCTTACCTGTTGCATGTAGGCTTGCGCTTCCAGTGGAGTCAAGGACTGAGTCACGGAATCCGGCGAATCCAGTCCCACGCTCGATCCTGGTTCCACGCTGCCTGGCACCGGCTCCCCCGGCCATGCGCCCAACCCCGACGGACGGGGGGATTCGCGCTGCGTGACCCAGCGGCTGATGTCGAGGTCGTCCGCGACTTCCTTCACCACCGCAGCATCGACCATTTTCTGTCGCGCCGCGAACGAGAGTGAAAGCGCATTGAAGCAGACATTGTTAATGTTGCGCGGAATGCCTTCGCTGATTTCCGCAATCAGGGCTTTCGCCTGAGCCGTGAACAATGAGTTTCCGTGATATCCCGCGACCCGCAGCCGGTGATCTATCAGTTTCCCGGTTTCCTCAGACGTTAACGGGCTCAGCCCATTGATGCTGGCAATGCGCTGCCGCAGTTGCCCTAACGCCGGGCTGGCCAGCTTATCGGCCAGTTCGGGTTGGCCCGCCAGAATGATCTGCAGCAGTTTCGCCCGGGGAGTTTCGAAGTCTGAAAGCAGCCGAACGGTTTCCAACACCGAGGGTTCGAGGTTTTGCGCTTCGTCAATTACCACAATGAAGCGCCGCCCGGCCTTCGCCTCCTGAATCAGGCAGCGGTTAAATTCTTCATGCATGCGGACAAAATCCTGCTCATTACTGTCGTGTCCGAGCTCGGCCAGCATGAACCGCATCAGCTCCCGGGATGTGCATTGCGTTTGGAAAACAAACACGGTACGGGCTGACGTGCGCAATTTCTCCAGCAGGTGAAACAAGAGGCTGGTTTTCCCCATGCCCGGACGCGCAATCAGGGCCAGGAATCCACGGTTGGTTTCCAGTCCGTAAAACAACGAGGCCAGCGTCTCCCGGTGGCCGGTTCCCAGGTACAGGTAACGGGGATCGGGCGTTACACCAAAAGGCTGTTCGCTAAGTCCGTAGAATTGTTGAAACATTTACTTTGCTTCCTTGGATACCACTATCCTCGAGGAATCAGATAGCCTGTCTTTGCCATTCAGTCCGTGACTTCCATTTCCATTCCCATTGGTCCCATTCCCGTTCCCGTTGGTTCCGTACCCGTTGCTGCCATTCCCATTGTAGGCGTGCACGCGAGGTTTTTCGTTCTGCTGATGTGGAACAGCGGCAAGCACTGGGATCTTCAACTCGTTCAAAACTTCAAATGGGGTACGGAACGACGGATCCAAGTAGTCCAACGTAAAGGCCAGACCGACACTGACCACCGCGGCCAGCAGGAACCCCAGCAATCCAAACAACCAGGGAGCCTGGGCTCGCAACCGGGGCACGACGGGATCCTGAGCCACGGCCACGTTAAGAATTCTAGTCTGGTCCAAAGCGTCGGCAATTTGCGCTTCTTCGCGCTTCTTGAGATAAAGCAGGTAATTTTCTTCGCTGGCCTTCTGGCTCTTGTCCAACTCGCGCGCATTCGCGTTATAGAGGTTGACAATCGCCTGGGTTGCCGTCTCCCGAGCCTTCAGGCTGCTCATGTCGGCTCTGGCCTTTGCCAGCTCAGAATCGACCCAGGTGTAGGTTGGATTCTGATCGGTGGTTTCTTCGTGGAGCGGCGTGCTTTCTTCCTTCGCCAATGCGGCGCGAGTATTCTCCAGTTCCTTGTCGACCTCTTTCACAAGGGGATAGGTAGGCTGATATTTAGTCAGCAACTCGGTGCGCTTCAGCTCCAACGTGGTCAGGGTGCTTTTTAATGTCTGGAGCGTCTGGGCGTCGTCGGTCTTGCGGAGCTGTGTCGTCATCCGCGTCGGCGTCGATCCGGCTTGCTTCTCCAGTGCCTGGATCCGCTTTTCCGTTTCCACCAGTTGCGAACGGGTCGTTACCAGCGTGCTGTTAAATTCATTCACTTTTGCGATCGTCAGATCGCGCATGAGTCCGGGAGCGACTCCACCCCGCTGGGACGAGAACTCTCTGAGACGGTCTTCAGCTTCTTGCAACGCTTTCTTGTACTGTTCTGTCTCCCGCTGGAAAAACTCATACTGTCCCGCCGGTCGCTCCACCGCCACATGCTTCCGAATGTAAGCCTTATTCAAAGTGGCCAACACGTTAGCGGCAAGCTTTGGGTCCTGGTTCGAATACATGACGTCGATCACATTGGTCTTTTTGATGGGATCGACCACCAGTTCCGCTTTCAGCTTGGCCACGGCTTTGGCTGTCCGGTCTTCCGCGGAGTCCTTAAGACCAATAAAGCTAAACAAAGACTTCTTTCGATCCAATCCGCATGTGGTTACCACTTCGCGCAGCACATCGTCGCTACGGATGAGTTCCACTTCGGAATTCAGTTCTTCCTCGCTTACCGTGTCGCGAAACATGACCGGAGCGGCCTCTCCCGGTGTAATCACGGCGTCGGCGCGTTCTCGCTTCACCAGGAGCTTTGTGTCTGCCTGGTACTTTGAAGGCAGAAACAAGGCAGAAAGAATTGCCCCCAGCAGGATTCCACAAAAGGAGAGAGTCATGATCCGCTTGTGACGGAAGCAGATAACAACAATGTCCCGCAGTGTGAAAGAAAAGTTCCGCCGTGAATCTTCGTTAACAAACAATTTGTCCGTCATAGGATCTCCAAGCTGAATGTCTTTACCAACTCCGCTGCGCACGACAAGTCATGGCTCAACCGTCATGGCTGTATCGGAATGAAGCTGCCCACGCTGGCGTTAGGTATGAACTTCTGAATCTTCGAAAACGTATTCTTGGGCACAAACAGCATGTCTCCGGGATGTAACAAGGCATCCTCGGTCAGATTTTTCGATTTCTCCATCTTTTTCAAATTAAAAATCCTGGCTTCGGTCCAATGATCGTCAACGCGCCGAAACAGTAACACTTGCGAGTGCTTCGACGCCTCCGTAAAGCCTCCCGCCACGGCGATCGCCTGGGTTACGGTGGTTTCCCCGCGCAGTTCATACTTGCCCGGTTTTCCCACCTGACCATCGGCGACAAAGTACGGTTTCTCAAAATCCTTCAAGATCACGGAAATCTGAGGATCATTCAGGATCTTCCCGAACGACTGTCGCAGGGCCTCAGTCAATTCCGGCACCCTCTTGCCGGCGACATGCAGGTCGCCAATGCCGCGCAGGGTGATAAAACCATCCGGCTGCACCGTCACCGTCTGATTGAACTCGGGGCTGAGCTCAAAATTCACGTCGAATATATCGCCAGCAGATATCTTATAGCGTGGCAATCGCTCCTGGAACTTGGCAGTCGTCTGGGTGGCCGCCGGCGATGCTTTCTCCGAAACAGCCGGAGTGGTGCTGGCGGGCGATCCGCTGTTTTCAGCGACCTGTGCAGATGCGCACACACTTGCCGCGATCGCCGCAGTCAGGAAGACTCGAAGTACTAACCATGCTTTTTTCATTTAGCGTTTTCCTCGTTACGACTCAGAGCTTGTCACTCGGCCTTGGCGCGCTGCACGAACGGTATGATCTCGCTCGTGGCCGTCAATTCATTTCGCGTAATCTGGTGCTGCCGGATCTTATAGAGAAGTCCCCGGTAGCTGATGCTCAACAGCTTCGCTGCCCGCTTGCGATTCCACCCCGTCCGTTCCAAAGCGCAGCCAATCGCATACACTTCCGCTTGCACTCGAAGCTTCCGCAGTGATGGCAATGGGGGCTCGATGTATTCCGAGCCGTTTGCCGAATAAACCGAACCCACGAGCGGCTTGGACTCCGGCTCGGTCTCAATGTTTTTTACGGGTGATTCCAAAGCTTTCATAGCTGACCTCTGCCCTACTAAATGAGGGCTCTTGATTTATCGGAATGCGGGAATGGACTTCCAGGCTTGCCCCATAGCCCCTGTCAAATAGCCACAACTTCGTACCCTTCGATACGAACCGACAGCGATCGCTGAATCGGCTCGACGGAGATCACTAGATTCCGCTTGCCGTTTTGTGCGACAAGGATACCCTCGACCCCATCCAGAGAACCCCCTTGTACCCGAACCCGCTGTCCCACTCGCAGGTGGGGATGATCCGTGAAGGGTATGTCGCACGACACCAGGGATTTCACTGCTTCGATTTGTCCGTCGGGTATGGGAGTTGCCTGTCCGTGTGCGCCAACGAAGTTCACAACTCCAGGTATTTTCAAAATCCTCACCCTATCTTCAGGGGAAGCTGCCATCCGCACGAAAGCGTACCCAGGAAACAGCGGCAATTCCACTGTCTTGCTTCGGTCTGACCAGCGGTGCGTCTTGGTCACCACCGGCAGAAAGGAGTCAATGCCCTGCCCTTCCAATTGCCGCGCGACCATCTTCTCGTGGCGCGAACGCGTCTGGATGGCATACCAACTCAACAGCGCCATCCCCTCCATCTCCGTTGTCTCAGACTGCCTCAGAATTACGCTGGTGTCGCTCGTAGCTCCGCCCTCTCAGTCACAGGTGACTGTATGCAAGAATTAATCAACAAATAGCCCTGCTCTGTAGTTCGAGTGAAAAGGGGGCTATGAAATAGAGCTGTTTAAAGCTTCTGTATCTGGGGGGGACACGACGATCAATGACGAAATGACATTGATCAAGTGGGGCTATCCTAGCGGTCGTTGCAAATTACTGCAAGAGGCCGAAAGCCTTGATAACGAAAGTCTCTATTGCGCCCAAAAACTCTACTGCTCAAGCCGTTGCGAGGAATCAGCACCCTTTTGCTTGATGTTTTCGCACATGGTCCTGCCGTGCGGGAAGCGTCTGCTTAATGGCCCTCGTTTTCAGTGGGGCAACCGAAAATTCAGGGTTACTCTTGTCTGCATCTCCACTGCCTGTCCCTTGACCAGTTGCGGCTTGAATTGCCACTGTTTCACTGCGGCAAGCGCGGCATCGGCCAGCAGGCGCTGGCCGCTGAGCAGCTTCGTTTCTTGTATAGTACCGTCCCGGCCAATGCGCACCTCGAAGACCACCGGCCCCTGGATCTGCTCCCGCCGGGCTTCCTCAGGGTAATCGGGTTCAACCCGACGCAGCAGGCTACCCTCCGCCGCCTCCGGGGAGAGCTCGTAAATGCCTGCCCGCTCGACCCCGGCAGAAGGGGGTCGATCCACGGTTCCACGTGCGTTCGTGGAACCGATGCGCTTCGGAACGTCCAGGTCAGCTCGCTCGCCTTGCTCTGCCGGCGGCATGCGAAAGATCTCTTTGCCCTTCTCATAAACCAGCAAGCTCCCAGGCGGTGGTGATGAATAGCTTGCGTGAGGGGCCGCCGCAGCGGACACCGCGCTCGCAGATGCGGGAGCCGGTGGGTTGGAAGGCGCTGGAGCCGCAGGTTTTGATCCAGTCCCGTCGGCCCGTGTCGTATCATGCTCTGCTTTGCCTAAGGGGGTTGGGCCAGCCGCGGACGGATGCGAGCGGGCCGCTGCCTTTCCTCCAGCCAGACGCTGGCCCAGCCGCACCGTCAGCAATAAAGCAACCGCCAAAACCGCGGCGCCCAATATCCATGTGACCAGATTGATTCCACGGCCACTGCCAACTTCGCCCCCCCCTTGCGCCAAATCTATATCGGGTGAACGGTCTAAACGGTCCTCCGCCTCGCCGTTCGCGGACACGCCCTCCACCATTGCGTTTTCTACGATTGGATCGGCAACTTCTGCAGGCTCAGCGAAAGTTGCCAAAGGCTCATCGGTCTGCTTAAGAAGCATAAGGACTCGCTGGGAAAGAACCTCCAGCGTGCGCTCGTCGCGTCCTCCAAAAGCTGCGGGGTAAGAGGAAAAAACTTCAAAAACGCCCACCACTTCTTCGTTTTGCAGCAAGGGAAGGATAATCACTGCACGCACACCCAGACTGCGGCAGGCTTCGACATCGGCGCGCGGGTCAGACTGCGCGTCGTCGCAGCGCTGCACTTGCCGGGTCTTTATACACGCTCCCGAAAGTCCCGCCCCAGCATCCAGCCTCCCTCCCAACCTAGGAGAGTTGCCGCCAGCGCTGGCCCGGCAAACCCACTCCCCATCACGTTTCAGCACAATCGCCGCTCCGCTGGCCGGTGTGGCAAGACAGGCTTGCTCCGCAATCTCGTTCAGAACAATTTCCAGCGCCAGGTCCGCCGAGACTTCCGGAGACACCCGACCGCCTCCGTGCACGGTGAACTTCGCTGCCAGCTCTGCCAGCTCCTGTTTCCCCACGTCTTCCACCGGGGAAATCGCATCGCCCTCGACTCCTCCCGCAGATGAGGACAAAGCCGGTTTCGAGGGATCAGGATCGAATATGGAATGATGTGCCATCTCGGAGCAATAGCCGACGGAAGTTCTGCGACTGTAGCGGAGTTTCGCCCCAAATCAGGGGGGTTGTCAATATGCATTCGGGCCTTCCGGGTTTTGTGCCGGGTCGAGCACTGAAGAAGATAACTCCAAGCTTCAACGAGACGCCGATCCTTCTCAGAGGAATCGTGCACTGGCACCACACCTGATGATCCAGAACCCGGTGATCCAGAGCCGAAGCTCAGCCAGCCCGGCGTACCAAAATGGCAGAAAAGAACCATGGAAGAACTGGATTGGAGTCTTTTGTTTCCTCCCTTTCGCGCTAAAAAATGTTAGAATCTCTCAATCTTGGGCCGATTGGTATTGGTTTCCAGGTTGATTGTGTTCTTTCCTCCCCGTGGCTTCTCTTTGTTGGTGGCTGGCGCCTGCTTTGCCGACCTCGGTCATGACGTGATTCTCGTCGACAACGACGAACGCAAATTAACCGCTCTCAAGAACGGGGAAGTTCCGATCCATGAAAAGTTCTTGCCCGAATTGTTGGGCCGCCACCGCGGCCACCGCCTGCAGTTCTCCGACGATCTTCAGGAAGCGGTGCGCGCCAGTTCTGTAATTTTCGTTGCCGTAGGCACACCGCCCACGGATCGCGGCGATGCTGACCTTTCCTACGTCGAGTCGGTCGCCCGCGAAATTACCGGCGCCATCAACGAATATAAAGTGATCGTCGAGAAGAGCACGGTTCCGGTCTACACCAGCGAATGGGTGCGCAAGATTATTCTGCGCAATGGAGCCGACCCGGAATCTTTCGACGTCGCCTCGAATCCAGAATTCCTGCGCGAAGGCACCGCCGTCACCGATTTTCTTTTTCCTGACCGCATCGTCGTGGGCTGCGATACCCAGCGCGCCGCCGAGGTTCTGCGCGAGGTCTACGCGCCCCTCACCAGTGGCAGCTACTACGAACGCGGCGATGCCATCCCGCAGCCGGATCGCGCTTCCATTCCCGCTCCCCTCATCGTGACCAGCACCAAGAGCGCGGAATTGATCAAGCACGCCTCCAATGCATTTCTGGCGATGAAGATTTCTTTCATCAACGCGGTCGCTTCCGTCTGCGAATCCGTGGGGGCCAATGTAAATCAGGTATGCCACGGCATCGGCGCCGACTCCCGCATTGGCCCGCGATTCTTGAATCCCGGAATCGGCTATGGCGGTTCCTGCTTTCCGAAAGATGTGCTGGCCTTTCGCGCCGTCGCCCGCGAGGCTGGCTATG
>WNFD01006949.1_pt1 | contig 14800 bp, 16 predicted proteins | sample 5400491 | NCBI WGS metagenome assembly WNFD01 (sample SAMN13153343, study PRJNA577476) | soil metagenome | isolation source: 120 cm saprolite under Douglas fir tree site 2 hole 2 replicate 2 | place: USA:California | collected 2015-04-18
CGTCTCAAGTCGCGCGAGCGGGATCGAACAGGCGAATCATTCTGTCACGCGGCTTTGCGAAGCGCCCTGGGAACGCTCGGCCGATACGCTCAGATATAGCCGCCGCGGAAGCTGATCAGCGGATCCTTGGCCCCGGCGCTGTAGGCCACCACTCGCCCCAGCGCGATGACGGTGCCGTGGCGCTCGATCATCTCCTCGAGCTTGCAGTCGATGACGCCCACGGAATCCACCAAGGTCGGCGCGCCGGTCTTGAGCTCCGCCCAGTCGCCGGGCTTGAACCGGTCGGCGCCCTTGAGCGAGCCGCCGCCGCCGAATTCCTTGGCGAGATCGTCGCGGCCCTTCGGCACGTAGTTGATCGCGAAATGGCTGCCGTGCTTGACCGCGCCCAGCGCCGAGGTCGTGAGGCCGATCGAGACCAGCATCATGGGCGGGCTGGCCGAGAGATGCGTGGCCGACAGGGCGAGGAAGCCCGCGGGCCCCTCGGCCCCCTTGGCAGTCACGATCGCCACGCCGATCGCCCGGCATCCAATCGCCTTCCAGAAGGTCTTTGCGTCGATCTCGCTGTCCATGCCCGTGCTCCTCTGCTGGCGGATCACCTTATGCGAAAACAGTGCCGGTTCGCCCTGCGCAGATGTCGCGCGTGTCGCATTTTGGCCGCCGGGGCGCCCATTCATGAGCCCGCACGATAAGGGCTATCGGGCGCCCGCCGCTAATCAAACGCCGCCTGGCGGCTTATCTTTCGGTTCTGTTGCACGGAAAAGCACGATCGCGAGGTGCCAGTGAAACTTCTCGTTACGACGGTTGCGTCGCTTTCCCTGATTGCCGCGTTGTCAGCTCATGCAGAACAGACAGGAGCCATGTTGAACGCCAACACGATGGACGACATTCAAAAGGTCGCTCCGGCCCTCGAGAAATACGCTGAGGGACCTCTCGCCGATCTGTGGCGGCGCCCCGGGCTTTCGTCGCGCGATCGCAGCATCGTCACCCTGGCGGCGCTGATCGCGCGCAACCAGACGTTCGACCTGCGGGACGGCCTTTATCGGGCGCTCGACAATGGCGTCAAGCCGCGCGAGATCTCCGAGATCATCACGCATCTCGCCTTCTATTCAGGCTGGCCGAATGCCATGGCCGCGGTTTCGGCGGCGAAATACGTCTTTACCGAGCGCAACATTGCGCCAGATCAACTTCCGTCGGCTTCTCCGCCGCCTCTCCCGCTCGACAATGAGGCCGAAGCCCAACGCGCCAGGAACGTGGGAGCGCAATTCGACAAGGTCGCGCCTGCCCTGATCGCGTCAGGTCAGGTCGCCCAACTCCCCGCGCATCTGGCCAGGGCGATGAATAACGGGCTGACGCCGGAGGAGGCGGGAGAGATGCTCGCGCAGCTCGCCTTCTATGCCGGCTGGCCCAACGTGTTCACGGCACTTCCGATCGTGAAGGAAGTCATCGAGAAGCGGTTGGACTGAGTCAGCCATGGCCGGGATGCTCGAAGGAAAAGTCGCTCTCATTACAGGTGCCGCCCGCGGCATCGGCCGTCAGACTGCGCTGGTATTCGCCCGCGAAGGTGCGCGGGTCGCGGTCGCCGATCTTTCCGCTGACGGCATCAGGGAGACAGCGGCGCTGATCACCAAAGTTGGCGGCCAAGCGACGGCGGTCGTCGCCGACGTGAGCAAGCCTGCAGACGTCTCGGCCATGATGGCGGCCACTCTCGAGGCCTATGGACGGCTCGATTGCGCGTTCAACAATGCCGGTATCAACGGCTCTCTGGCCGGCGTCCGCGGCAAGCTCACGGCCGAGTGGCCCGAAGACGCCTTCGACAGGCTCATTCAAGTGAATCTCAAGGGCACCTGGCTGTGCATGAAGGCGGAACTCCAGCAAATGGTCCAGCAGCAAGGTTCCGGATCGATCGTGAACACCGCTTCCCTCGCGGGCCTGACCGGCTTCGTGAGCACCGCGGCGTACGCCGCAAGCAAGCACGGAGTCGTCGGCCTGACCAAGACCGCAGCCATCGAGTACGCCCCCAAGGTCCGCGTCAACTGCGTCTGCCCGGGATGGATAAATACGGACATGACCGCGCAAATTATCGCGCAGCGTGGTCCCGAGCTCCTCGCCAGAGTGCCCTTTCGCGAGGTCGGCACACCCGAGGATGTCGCCGAGATGGTGTGCTGGCTGTCGTCGGACCGCGCGCGCTACGTCGCCGGAGGCGCCTTCACCGTCGATGGTGGCTACATGGCGAACTAGTCGATGACGCCGTTTACCGGCCCGCTTGAAGGAACAATTCAATGTCTCAGCAGACACAGCAGTCAAGCAACGTCGGACCGGCCATCGCGCCCTTGCGCACATTGGCGGAGCTCGGTGACGAAGGAATACGCCGGGCCGTGGAGACAGATCTGGCCCTTTTGTTCCGGGTAGATTCTGGTTGGTACGAGAGACACTGGTACGGCGATCGATCGCCGTCGACGTGGGGCATTCTTGTCAACACTGCGCGTTCGCTTTGCCGCGAGGCGCCGCGTGTCGGCGCAACCATTTGTCGCTCCATCGTACGCGCAACAAGTGTCCGTATTCGGTTCACTTGAACCACCAGCAAAGCGCCGATCTCTGGTGTCGAGTGGTAAGCTGGCCGGAGTTCAAAGCCGCGCCAGCCGGTGGGCTGGGCCCGCGCAACTGGCTTTCTACTCCGGCTGGCCAAACGTGTTCTCGGCGCTTCCGGTTGTGAAGGAAGAAGGCTTTCATGAACTTGTCTTTCGAAAACCAGGTTGCACTCGTTACCGGAGCAGCTTCCGGCATTGGCCTGGCGACTGCCAAAGCCTTCGCGGAGGCGGGAGCGGCTGTCACGTTGGCGGATATCAATGAGGACGCGGCCCGGTCCGCTGCGGAAGACCTGGTTGCCGCCGGCCACAAGGCGATCGGCGTCCGTTGCGACGTCGCCGACGTCGATGAGGTGGCGGCGATGGTCAGGCAGACCGTGTCGACCTTTGGACGGCTGGATGCGGCGTTCAACAATGCCGGCGTGCAGAGCCCGCTTGCGGAGACCGCCGACACCAGCGCCGAGGACTTCGATCGCGTGACCGCAATCAATCTGCGCGGCATCTGGAGCTGCATGAAGTACGAGCTGCTCGAGATGCGCGAACAGGGAAGCGGCGCCATCGTCAACTGCTCGTCGATGGGCGGACTTGTCGGCACCGCCGGGCGGGGCATCTATCGCGCCACCAAGCACGGCATTCTCGGGCTGACCAAGTGTGCCGCGCTCGAATATGCCACCCGGGGAATCCGGATCAACGCGGTGTGCCCGGGGCTCGTCGAAACCCCGATGGCTGCGGCCATGCTGGTCAGTCAACCGGAAGCCATCAAGGAGCTGATGAAGGACCAGCCGATCGGGCGGTTTGCCCAACCCGAAGAGATCGCCGCGGCGGTTCTTTGGCTCTGCAGCCCTGGCTCGAGCTTCGTGATCGGTCACGCCCTCGCCGTGGATGGCGGCTACACCGCACGTTGAGGACGGCAGGCTGCGACGGCCGTTCGCCTTCGAGCGGATGAAGGGCTACGGCGCTTTGCGTGCGCCGCGATAGCGCAGCGCATCGACCAGCAGCGCAAAGGCGGGCGAGGATTGGCGCCGGCTGGGATAGTAGAGATGGTACCCTGGAAACGGCGGGCACCAGTCCGCCAGTACCTGGCAGGCGGAGGTTGATGCAGTTGTGCTCGACCAGCTCCTGCGGCGTCTTGGGCGCCGGCCGCTTCCTGAAATACGCCGGCGCCCCTACGACGGCCATGCGCATGTCCGGCCCGATGCGCACCGCGATCATGTCCTTGGCGACCTGCTCGCCGGAACGCACGCCGGCATCGAAGCGCTCGGCCGCGATGTCGGTCAGTCCGTAGTCGGTGATCAGCTCCACCTTGATGTCGGGATACGTCCGCAGCAGCTGCGCGAGCTTCGGCCACAGGATGGTGTCGAAGACATAATCGGTGGCGGTGATCCGGATGGTGCCCGCCGGCTTCTCGCGGAATGCGCTCAGCGCCTCGAGCTCGGCGTCGATCTCGTCGAACCGTGGGCCGACGGTCTGCAGCAGCCGTTCTCCCGCTTCGGTCGGCGAGACGCTGCGTGTCGTGCGGGTGAGCAGCCGAAGCCCCAGCCGGGCCTCGAGCCCGCGAATGGTGTGGCTGAGCGCCGACTGGGAAACGCCGAGCTTCGCTGCGGCCTTGGTGAAGCTGCGCTCGCGCCCGACGACCGCGAAAGCCAGGAGATCATCCAGATTGCCGCGCTGCATTCATGACCTCTGTTCATAAGTCCATTCGGATCATAGCGGCTAGTCATGGGGCGCCGCGCTGCCAATCTTGGTCGGGGGATGGATGGAGGAGGGCCGTGACTGCATTCCTGTGCACCGAAAGCGAAATTCTCGACCGGACAGCCCTGGCCGCCTACATCCGGCCGGTGCGGGATGCCCTTGTGGCGGCCGGCGGCCGCCCGGCGGTTATCTCGTCGATCGGCGGAAAAGTGGTCGCCCTGGTGGGCGAGGCGCCGCGCAACCTGGTCGTCTCGCAATGGCAGAGGCTTGCCGCCGCGCAGGCCTGGTTGAAGTCCGCCGAACTCGCCGCCCTCGAGCCGCAGCGTGCGAAGGCATACCGGGTGATCCGGCAATACCTCGTCGAGGTTCCAGCAGGACAGGTGCCACCGTGACGAATTTCGATACGGATACGCTCGGCGCATTGCGCGACGCCGACGAGCTTGCCATCCGGACCGACAAGCATCCCGCAAGCGCGGTGGTGATCTGGGTGGCGGTGGCCGACGATGAGGTCTTCGTGCGTTCGGCGCGCGGCACCAAGGGCCGTTGGTACAGGGACGTCGCGACCGGCGGAGCCGCGATGCTGGAGTTTGCCGGCCGACGACTGCCGGTGCGGGCCGTTCCGGCGAGCGACCCGGCTTCGATCGAGCGCGCCAGCCGCGAATATCTCAGGAAGTACCGAACGAGCCCCTATGCGCAGTCGGTCGTGCGCCCCGACATCCTGTCGACCACGTTGCGGCTTGAACCAAGTTGAGGAGAACGATCATGGAAATCAGGCGCAACGGCGCGCAGCCCTCCGGCAAGGGACCTGCCGACCGGTTCACCGTAACTGTCCGCATCGACCCGCTGTTCCAGGCGCACGACCCGGCGCGTGTCTCGGGCGGCTCCGTCACCTTCGAGCCGGGCGCCCGCAGCGCCTGGCACACCCATCCGCTGGGCCAGACGTTGATCGTCACCGCGGGCGCCAAGGCGACGACGGCCATGACCCATATCGCCATCCTGGAAGCGCTGAACGGCAAGGTCGTCGACTGGATGGAAAAGGTCGGCGACGACCAATACCCGGCCTTTTGACAGCCGATACGATCATCGCTGGGAGCGCGGCACTGCGCGCGGAGTAACCTCCGCGCTAGCCGCTCATGCATGTCGACGCAAAGGCAATGACGCAGCTTGACGGAGAGCACAGGCATGAAATGCGTCACCGCGCGACGATCACGGCATGGCGCCGCGCCGACGACGGCCGTGACCCATATCGCGCTTCGGGAACATCTCGACGGCAAGGTGGTCGACTGGATGGAAAAAGTCAGCGACGAGCAGTATGACCGGTAGTCGAGAGTCCAGAGTGGCCGAGGTCGCGCTGGTGGACGCGGAACGCAAGGGCCGTCGGCTGGCCGTGATCGGCCGAACCTGTGCTCCGTCTCACTCTCGGTAACGCAGGGCTTCGACTAGCACGGCGAAGGCCGGTGTCGTTTGCCGGCGGCTCGGATAGTAGAGGCGGTAGCCTGAAAAGGGCGGGCACCAGTCCTCGAGCACCCGAATGAGCCGTCCGTCGGCGAGATGCGTTTGCACCTGGTCCTCCGGCAGGTACGCCAGGCCGAACCCGGCCAGGGCCGCGTGCAGTCTCAGGGTAATGTTGTTGAACACCAGCGGCCCTTCGACCCGCACCTTCAGCTCACGCCCGCGTTTCTCGAATTCCCAGGCAAAGAGTCCGCCATAGGTAGGCAGGCGGAGATTGATGCAGTCGTGGGCCGTAAGGTCCTGCGGCCGCTTCGGCCGCGACCGTCTCGTGAAGTACGAAGGCGCTCCGACGACGGCCCAGCGAAAGTCCGGACCGATGCGCACGGTGATCATGTCCTTCGCCACCTGCTCGCCGAGACGAATGCCGGCGTCGTAGCGCTCCGCGACGATGTCGGTCAGGCCGTAGTCGATGATCAGTTCCACCTTGATGTCGGGGTAGTGCGGCAGGAGCGTCGCCAGGGCAGGCCAGAGGACCGCTTGGGCAGCATGCTCGCCCGCCGTGATCCGGATGGTGCCGGCGGGCGTCTCGCGAAGCTCGCTCAGGGCCGCCAGCTCCGCGCCGATCTTGTCCAGCGCCGGGCCGAGCGTGCGGAGCAACCGCTCGCCGGCCTCAGTGGGGGCGACGCTCCTCGTGGTTCGGCTTAAAAGGCGGACGCCGAGCCGCTCTTCGAGCCGACGGACGGTGAAGCTCAGCGCTGACTGGGAAGTGCCGAGCTTGGCCGCGGCCCGCGTGAAGCTCCGCTCTTCGGCGACCACCACAAAGGCGTTGAGGTCGGCAAGCTCCTCGCGTCTCATTCATGAGCTCCAGATATAAGCGCATGCACTTCTTAGCGCCTAATCGCTGGACGGTGCACGCCCTATGTTCAGGCGACGATGCCGAAGAGGGGATCGATGAAGCTGTTCGCCGCGATGCTCGCCGTTTGTTCGGTGGCTGCCGGGGCCGAGGCCCAGCGGCTGGCCCCGCGCGGAGTCCGCCGTATCGGCGGCTAGTGGTCCAAATCTGACGCTTGGCCCCGTCCGGTCTCCACCCATCCCGGACGTTCCCCCAAAGGAGCAAGACCATGCAGAAACGTAAACTAGGCAACAGTAACCTGGAAGTCTCGGCGATCGGACTTGGCTGTATGGGCCTGAGCTTTGCGTATGGTCCGGCTATGGAGAAAAAAGCAGCCGTTTCGCTCATTCGAGCCGCGGTCGAACGCGGTGTCGCCTTCTTCGACACTGCAGAAGTCTATGGACCGTTCACGAACGAGGAAGTGGTGGGCGAAGCTCTTGCGCCGGTTCGCGCGCAGGTCGTGATCGCAACAAAGTTCGGCTTTGACATCGATGCGGACGGCAAGCAACGCGGCCTGAATAGTCGACCCCGGCACATCAAGCAGGTCGTCGAAGCCTCGCTCAAGCGGCTGAAAACCGACACTATCGATCTCCTCTATCAGCACCGGGTTGACCCGTCGGTACCGATCGAGGACGTCGCCGGCGCGGTGAAGGAACTGATCCAGGCAGGCAAGGTCAAGCATTTCGGCCTTTCCGAGCCGGGGGTGCAAACGATCCGCCGCGCGCACGCGGTTCAGCCGGTCACGGCAGTTCAAAGTGAATATTCTCTGTGGTGGCGAGAGCCCGAAGAAACGGTCATTCCGACGCTTGAGGAGCTGGCGATCGGCTTCGTTCCCTTCAGCCCTCTCGGCAAAGGCTTCCTGACCGGCGCGATCGGCCAGAATACGACGTTCGACAAGGACGATTTCCGCAACATCGTGCCGCGCTTCGCGCCGGAAGCTCGGAGGGCAAACCAGGCCTTGGTGGATCTGATCGGCAAAATCGCAGCTAGGAAGCACGTGACGCCCGCGCAAATCGCGCTCGCCTGGTTGCTGGCTCAGAAGCCCTGGATCGTTCCGATCCCCGGTACCACGAAGCTGCATCGCCTCGAGGAGAATATCGGCGCGGCCGACGTCGAACTGACGCCCGCGGAACTCAAAGACATCCCCAGCGCTGTCTCCAAGGTCACGGTGCAAGGAACCCGCTACCCAGAACATCTGCAACAGCTCGTTGGGCGCTAAGGGAGCGAACGCGAGAGGTGTCCGAGGAACAGGACCGGCGCACGCCGCGTTGAGCCTTTGTCAGCGAGAATAGGAGCACGACATGCAGAAATCCCGCGACCTCGACGTATCCAGGCGTGACCTGATGGTCGGCGGCGCCGCCGCCGCGGCAGTGACCGCGGCGCCGTCCGTCGCACGTGCCCAGGCGGCTGCCGGCGTGCCGTCCCTGAAGGTCGCCTTCACCGTGAACGGCCGGGCCCGCGAGCTCGAGCTCGACACGCGCACGACGCTGCTCGACGCGCTGCGCGAGGGCCTGCATTTCCCCGGCACCAAGAAGGGATGCGACCACGGCCAATGCGGCGCCTGCACGGTGATCGTCGACGGCCGTCGCATCAATTCCTGCCTGGCCTTGGCGGTGATGCACCAGGGCGGCAGCATCACCACCGTCGAGGGACTGGGCACGCCCCAGGATCTGCACCCGATGCAGGCCGCCTTCGTGAAGCATGACGGCTATCAGTGCGGCTATTGCACGCCCGGCCAGATCTGTTCGGCCGTGGCGGTGCTCGGCGAGATCGAGGCCGGCATCCCAAGCCACGTGAGCGCCGACCTGACCGCGCAGCCGCAGGCGACCGCCGCCGAGTTCCGCGAGCGCATGAGCGGCAACATCTGCCGCTGCGGCGCCTATTCCAACATCGTCGACGCGATCACCGAGGTCGCCGGGAGGAAGGCATGAAGCCCTTCACCTACGAACGCGCGCGCTCACCGGCCGAGGCGGCAGCGGCCGCCGCCGGCCGGCCGGGCGCCAAGTTCATCGCGGGCGGCACCAACCTGCTGGACCTGATGAAGCTGCAGATCGAGGCGCCGACCCACCTGATCGACGTGAACGGCCTCGAGCTCGACAAGATCGAAGCCACGCCCGAGGACGGCTTGAGAATCGGTGCGGTGGTGCGTAACACCGACCTGGCGGCCGATCCGCGCATGCGGCGCGACTACGCCCTGCTGTCGCGCGCCCTGCTCGCCGGCGCGTCGGGCCAGCTGCGCAACAAGGCGACGACTGCCGGCAACTTGCTGCAGCGGACGCGGTGTCCCTATTTCTACGACCCCAACCAGCCGTGCAACAAACGCCAGCCCGGCAGCGGCTGCTCGGCCATCGGCGGCTTCAGCCGCCCGCACGCTGTCGTTGGCGTGAGCGACGCCTGCATCGCCACCCACCCCAGCGACATGACTGTGGCCATGCGCGCGCTCGACGCGACGGTGGAGACCGTGAAGGCCGACGGCGCGACGCGGCGCATCCCGATCGCTGAGTTCCACCGGCTGCCAGGCGACACGCCGCAGCGGGAGACCGTGCTGGAGACGGGCGAGCTGATCACGGCGGTGACGCTGCCGCCACCGGTCGGCGGCAAGCATCTCTATTACAAGGTGCGCGACCGCGCCTCCTATGCCTTCGCGCTGATCTCGGTCGGCGCGATCGTGCAGCCGGACGGCAGCGGCCGCGTCGCGCTGGGCGGTGTGGCCCACAAGCCGTGGCGCATCGAGGCGGCCGAGGCCGAGTTGCCGCGCGGCGCCGAGGCCGTGACGGCGCGGCTGCTCGCCGACGCCCGGCCGACCGACCAAAACGCGTTCAAGCTGCCGCTGGTCAGGCGCACACTGGCCGCAGCGTTGGCCGAAGCGAGGAACTGAACCATGAAGTTCGACACTCCCGCCACGACCAATCCGATCGACCAGCTCAAGGTGGTCGGCAAGCCCTTCGACCGGATCGACGGTCCATACAAGACAACCGGCACCGCGCCCTATGCCTATGACCGGTACGATGTCGTGCCCAATCAGGCCTATGGCTATGTCGTCGGCTCGGCCATCGCCAAGGGGCGCATCGCCTCGATCGACCTTGCCGCCGCGAAGGCGGCCCCCGGCGTGCTCGCCATCGTGACCGCGGACAATGCCGGCAGGCTCGGCAAAGGCAGCTTCAACACCGCCCGCCTCCTGGGCGGTCCCGAGGTCGAGCATTATCACCAGGCCATCGCCCTCGTCGTCGCGCAGACCTTCGAGCAGGCGCGCGCCGCCGCGCAGCTGGTCCGCGTCGACTATGTCCGGTCCCAAGGTGTGTTCGACCTCGCGGCGGCCAAGGACTCCGGCAAGCCCGTCCCTGGCTTCGGCGGCCCGCCTGATACCGCCATCGGCGATTTCGTGGGCGCGTTTGCCACGGCGCCGGTCCAGCTCGACGCAACCTACACCACGCCTAATCATGCACATGCGATGATGGAGCCGCATGCCTCGATTGCCGCCTGGAATGGCGACAAGCTCACGCTTTGGACCTCGAACCAGATGATCGACTGGAGCACGGGCGAGATAGCGAAGACGCTTGGCATCGCCAAGGAAAGGGTCCGCCTGATGTCGCCCTTCATCGGCGGGGGCTTCGGCGGCAAGCTGTGGCTGCGCGCCGATGCCCTGCTGGCCGCGCTCGGCGCGCGGGCGGCCGGACGGCCGGTAAAGGTGGCGCTGCCGCGGCCCTTCATGTTCAACAACACCGTGCACCGGCCGGCGACGATCCAGCGCATCCGCATCGGCGCGACGCGGGAGGGCAAGATCACCGCCATCGGCCATGAAGGATGGTCCGGCGATCTGCCGGGTGGCAAACCGGAGACCGCGGTCTACCAGACCCGGCTGCTCTATGCTGGTGCAAACCGCCTGACGGCGACCCGGCTCGCGGCGCTCGACCTCCCTGAAGGCAACGCCATGCGGGCGCCGGGCGAGGCGCCGGGCATGATGGCCCTGGAAATCGCCATCGACGAGATGGCCGAGAAGCTTGGGCTCGATCCGATCGATTTCCGCATCCTCAACGACACTCAGGTCGATCCCGAAAAACCCGAGCGGCACTTCTCGCAGCGTCGCCTCATCGAATGCCTGCGAACCGGCGCTGATCGCTTCGGCTGGAGCAAGCGCAATCCCTTGCCCGGCAAGACTCGCGAAGGACGCTGGTTGGTCGGCATTGGCGTGGCCGCTGCTTTCCGCAACAACCTCGTGATGAAGTCGGCGGCGCGCGTGCGGCTCGACGGTCGCGGCATCGTGACGGTCGAGACCGACATGACCGACATCGGCACCGGCAGCTACACCATCATCGCCCAGACTGCGGCCGAGATGATGGGCTTGCCGCTGCACAAGGTCGTGGTGCGGCTGGGCGATTCGAGCTTTCCGGTCTCGGCCGGCTCGGGCGGGCAATGGGGCGCCAACAGTTCGACCTCCGGCGTTTATGCAGCCTGTGTCAAGCTGCGCGAGGCCGTGGTCCAGAAGCTGGGCTTCAACGCCGCCGACGCTGTGTTCGCCGACGGCCACATCCGCTCGGGCGATCGCAGCGTGCCGCTCGCCGAGGCTGCAGGCGCCGCCGAGGTCGTCGCCGAGGACGTGATGGAATTCGGCGACCTCGACAAGAAGTACCAGCAGTCGACCTTCGGTGCACATTTCGTCGAGGTGGGCGTCGATGCCGCGACGGCCGAGGTCCGCCTGCGGCGCATGCTCGCGGTGTGCGCCGCCGGCCGCATCCTGAATCCCAAGTCGGCGCGCAGCCAGGTGATCGGTGCGATGACCATGGGCGCGGGCGCCGCGCTGATGGAGGAGCTCGCGGTCGACAAGCGTTACGGCTTCTTCGTCAACCATGATCTCGCCGGCTACGAGGTGCCGGTCCATGCCGACATTCCGCACCAGGAGGTGATCTTCCTCGACGAGACCGATCCGATGTCCTCGCCGATGAAGGCCAAAGGCGTCGGCGAGCTCGGCATCTGTGGCATCGGCGCGGCCGTCGCCAACGCGATCTACAACGCCACCGGCGTGCGCGTGCGCGACTATCCGATCACGCTGGATAAGCTCCTCGACCGGCTGCCCGACGTGGGATGAACCCGGGAGTTCGGCGTCACATTCTTCGACACCGCCGAAATCTATGGCCCGTTCACCAACGAAGAGGTCGTAGGCGAAGCCCTCGCTCCCTTCCGTGGACAGGTCGTGATCGCAACCGAGTGACTGGGACAGCAGGCCGAGCACATCAAGCGGCCGCCGAGGCCTCGCTCAAGCGGCTCAAGATCGATGCCATCGATCTCTCTTCTATCAGCACCGCCCACTCCTGAGGACCGGATGGCACGAGGAGCGCACGGCGACGACAGGCGCAAGGCCCTGAAGTGGGTTCGCCCTCCGCTAGGCACTCCCGGCATTGGGCCACGCGACCACCTGGCCCGACATGACCAGCCGATTTCGGCCCAGTGACTTGGCGCCATAGAGCGCGCTATCGGCCGCTGCGATGAGGGACGTATGGTCGGCCGAGTTTTTGGCGTTCGGCCAGCTCGTCGCGCCGCCGAGGCTGATCGTCACGCATTTTGACGGAGGATTCGTCGCGTGGGGAAGTCGCAGATCGTGAAGCGCCTGGCGGATGCGCTCCCCGACCTGTTCGCAGCCTGCCGCGTCGGTGCCCGGCAGCAGGAGGACGAACTCCTCGCCGCCGTACCGGGCGGCGAGATCGGCGGGCCGCTGAGCTTGCCCGGCAATGAACCTGGCGACCGAAATCAAGCATTCGTCGCCAGCCTGATGACCGTGCTGGTCGTTGTATCCCTTGAAATGATCGACATCGATCAACAGCAGCGACAGTGCTGTGCCGTCTCGGCTGGCACGTGCCCACTCATCCCGCAGTTTCTCGTCGAAGTGGCGCCGGTTGGCGAGGCCAGTCAGCCCGTCCAGGCTCGCCAGGGCCGCGAGCTTGTGTTCCTGATCCTTGTGCTCGGTCATGTCCCGAGAAATGGCCACGACGCCATCGATCCTGCCGGTATCGGGGTCGTGCGTGGTGCGTAGCGCGGTCTCCAGCCATATCTCGTCTTTTTGCCGGCGACGGGTGCGGTAGATGACTTTGGTCTCCTCGATCTCGCCCCGCTTCAAGGCGGCGACGATTCGCTGGACGCGCGGCAGATCGTCGGCATTGACGCCGGCCAGGGCAGGCGTTCCGGTGAGCTGGTCCGCCGTCCAGCCCAGGACGCGCGTGCACGACGGGGAAATGTAGAGAAGGCGCTCGTCGGGCCCGATGCGCATCACCATGTCGCTCGACTCTTCGGCGAGCAGCCGGAAGTCGGCCTCCTTGGCCGCCAGCGCCGCCGCCATGCGCTGACGCTCCGCCAGTTGGCGCACCAGGTAGAAGCCGATGGCTGCGATCAACGCGGTCAGGCCCAGGACGAAGGCGGTGCGCGCAATCGCCTCGCCGCGCCACGCCGCCAACACATCATCCTGTGCTTCCGTCGCCACGACCAGGATCGGATATCGGTCGTTGCGCTTGTAGAAGCTCAGGCGCCAAATGCCATCCAGAGATGATTTGAAATAGATTGTGCTCGCAGACGGCCGGGAATGAAGGTCCTTGATGAGCGGAACGCCTGACAGGTCGCGACCGACGGAGGTATCGTTGTCGACGCTGCGTGCCAGCACGATGCCGCCGGTGCTCAGCAACGCAATGACACCGTTGGGCCCGATGTCGAACTGCCGGTAGAACTGCGCGAAATAGGCGGCGTCGAGGGTTGCCAGAACCACGCCGGCGAAGGAGCCGTCAGGATGGTTGAAGCGTCGTGACACGGTGATGATCCATTGTCCGCCCGAGCGGCTCTTGATTGGATTGCCGATCAGGGGTTGCTTGTCGGGCGAATCGCGATGGCGCTTGAAATAGTCGCGATCGCTGTTGTTGAACGCCGCGAGATTGACCTTTTCCGACGTGGCGAGCCAGCGCCCCGTTTCATCATAGACAAACAGGCCGCGGACGCGCGCCATCGTCGCTTTGCGAAGTTCGATGATATCTTGAACTCTCGCCATCGCGGGAGGGCTGGTTCCGTCCGTCTCCAACCGATTGACGAGGCCGATGAGAATCGTGTCGGCCAGCTCGAAAGTGTCCTCGGCATGCTGCGCGAGCGATCGCGCAAGGTTGGCCACATCCACTTCGGCATTTCTCAAGGCGGCATCCCGCAACGTCCACTCGCGCCAACCGCTGAGGGCAAGAATGGCAACGCAGACCAGAACCACGAATGCTGTGGCTACTTGGGGAAGACGCTTCAGGCCGGCGTCGCGTCGGCCGAGGCTCACCTTCAGTTTCTCCAAGGACGAACGCTCCTATGGACGTCGACAGATGGCGCCGCTCTTCCTGCGTGGTCACGCCTTCGCAATTTCCTGGATGTGCAACAGACTCGACAAGGCCGTCAGCGTCTTATGTCTCCGAAAAAGCATACGTCCTTGTCTCCGACAAGGAAACTCGAATATCAAAACCGAAAGCAGGGGTGATGGAGAGACAATGCAACCCTGAGCAACGGCAGCGTCCACGCCGCCGCGCCGGTTCGCGCTCAGTCGATGGTGTCGGCCGTCACGTCCAGGGGCGCCGCGACGACGTGGCCGGCCACCGGCACCGTCTTCACGGCGGCACTGGAGACACGGACCGGCGCTGCGACAACGCCACAGCCGGCAAGGCTCGCGGCCGCGGCCAGCATCAGCATCACGCCCAGCAGGCGGCCCGGTCGGATACAGTCGGTCAAGGGCGTCATCCTTCCTTCCATGCTGGTAACGTCGGAGTGCCGGTTCGTCGATTCAAGTCCCGACCCGCAACCATCCCCTACGGAAAACGCCGGCAACCCTCACGAGTTGCCGGGCTTTTTGCCTTTTGCCTGGCGAGGATGGCGTTGAAAACGGGGGCGTCCGACCGCTTCACGCTCTATGCGGCCTCCTCTCTTCCGGACCGCGAGCGTCTCGCTCGCTCAGAGTTCATGAGCGAGTCGCGCGGAGTAACCTCAGCGCTGGGATGCTCGCGGTCCGTATGAACATGAAAAGAGGTCAGGTAGCCCGCCGCTTCAACGGTGAAGGTTGCTAGCATTTTGCTGTCATCGCGGCCGCGCGCGGCCCCACCCATGGTGTACGACCGACGCGCTGCCGCCCTGGACGATTCCCGAGGCCCCGGCAGGGCCCCTCCGTCACCGCTCC
>WNFD01010161.1_pt1 | contig 14799 bp, 13 predicted proteins | sample 5400491 | NCBI WGS metagenome assembly WNFD01 (sample SAMN13153343, study PRJNA577476) | soil metagenome | isolation source: 120 cm saprolite under Douglas fir tree site 2 hole 2 replicate 2 | place: USA:California | collected 2015-04-18
TCATCCTTCTCCACATAAGCCCAAGGCGTCTTCGGGTCATGCGTGAAAACAGTCAACCACTTTTCCGCCATCGCCTTGGCGTAGTACTGCTTCTTGCTCTCAATAGTCTGTAGCGGATAGAGATCGAAACCCATGCCCCACGTAATATCAATGTGCGCCGTGGTTGGGATGAGGTCTGAAATATAGCAGGCAGTGTGGCCTCCACTCTCAACGATCACAGCTTGCATGTGCGTGGTGTGGCCGGGGAAAGTTTTCACCGTGATGCCGGGAACGATTTCCTCGCCCCCTTTAAGCAAAGTCATCTGCTCGCTCTGCACCAGCGGGTCGTAATTGTCAGGAATGTAGCTGATAGAGTCGCGGTCGCTGGGCTTGCGAGCGTACTGCCATTCACCTCCCGGCGCATAATATTTCGCGCGGGGAAAAGTGGGAACTATCTTGCCATCTTTGTCGCGCACGGTGTTCCAGCCGCAGTGGTCGAAGTGAAGATGAGTGTTGATGACGATATCGATGTCCTCGGGGGCGACGCCTCCAGCCCCGAGATGGTCGAGCAATTTCGCTGTTTCAACCAGTACGTTATTCTTCCCCGTGCGGATCAGTAGCGAATTTAGTCCCGCCTGCACGTAGTTCTTTTCATCCGCCGCCGCTTTGCGCGACCACATGATCTTGGGAATAACACCAAAAAACGCGCCGCCATCGAGTGGGTAAGTGCCGTCAGAAAAGATGCTAAGTTCAAAGTCCCCTAGAGTGAGCGGTTGCATAAACCTAGTGTGCCATAGCCTCTCTTCCCCGACGGGAGAGCTTGGGAACAGTATTGCGATAGATCCGACTCAGCAGGAGAGCAATCCGGCTTAGCCGCTGTTTTTATCCACAAGCCGACTGTGACATCCAACCTTGTTTTCAAAAACAAAATCGCCGATCATAGCCCCAGGCAAAGGCATTGAATGAGCCTCAGCGGCTCTTCTCTAAGTCCTCTGTTATCAAGATTTTGATATCTAAGTTCTTTGAAATTAAGATTTTGCGAACCCGTTTTTCCGGGACCCGCATGTTTACAGGCGATGGCAGATCCAATGATTTTTTTTGATCGGATACCGGGTCGCCAGAAAAAGCTGTGGCAGCGGCGGTCCGAAATATTTTTTCGCTGGAAATCCACATCTTATTCGCGATCTTTGGCCTGCTTTAGCCCACGAATCGTTCCCGCCACGCCCGCATCTAAGCCATGGGTACTAAATAGTTAACACTGAAAGAAAACCACAACCATGATTCAGATCAGGAAAAGTGAAGAGCGCGGAGGCGGCGATCACGGCTGGCTGAAAACTCACCACACCTTCAGCTTCAACGATTACTGGGACCCGAAGTGGATGGGGTTCCGTTCGCTTCGCGTCATCAACGAAGATTGGGTCGCGCCTAACAATGGCTTTCCGACGCATCCCCATCGCGACATGGAAATCATTACCTACATTCTTGAAGGCAAGCTTGAGCACAAAGACAGCCTGGGAACAGGATCGGTAATTCTGCCCGGCGACGGCCAGCGCATGACGGCAGGAAGCGGCATTCGCCACAGCGAGTTCAATCCCTCAGCCACCGACGCCGCGCACCTGCTGCAGATCTGGATTCAGCCGGAGAAAGCCGGGCTGCAACCAAGCTACGAGCAGAAGTCGTTTCCCGAGGAGGAAAAGCGCGGCAAGTTGCGCGTGATCGCTTCGCGCGATGCGCAGAATGGATCGGTAAAAATTAACCAGGACGCGAAACTGTATGTGTCATTGCTGAAGCCGGGCGACGAAGTTTCACACGAGTTCGGCGACGGACGTCATGGCTGGCTGCAAGTGGCGCGCGGCACGGTCGAGCTAAATGGAAAGAAGCTGGCTCAAGGCGACGGCGCGGCGATCAGCGATGAGAAAAAGCTAAGCATCAAGGGAAGTGAGAACGCGGAAGTCCTGCTGTTCGACCTGGCTTAGCCTTGGTTAGATGACGTTGCATTGCTTTACCGTTTCGACTTTGCCGGTTCTTTCTCCCCCACGCGCTTGCTGACTTCGAATTTCATCTTGCCGGCTTTCTTGTCGGCATCCACCACGACGTGATCGCCGTGCAGAATCTCTCCATCCAAAATCTTCAAGGCCAGCGGATCCTGGATCAGCTTCTGAATGGCGCGCTTGAGCGGTCGTGCGCCGAAGTTGGCGTCGTATCCCTGAGTGAAGAGCAACTCTTTGGCGGAGTCGGTGAGCTCGATCGAGATCTTGCGGTCGGCAAGCAGGCGGCGCACGTCTTCAAGGCGCAGCTCGATAATCTTGACCAACTGCTCTTTGCCAAGCGGACTGAAGACGATGATGTCGTCGACCCGGTTCAGAAACTCTGGCCGGAAGTGTCCGTGCAGCGCGTTCATCACCTGTTCGCTGGCCTTCTCAAAGTCTTCGGGCGTGCGCAGATTCTCAGCCTGGAGGTAGCTCGAGCCAAGGTTCGACGTCATGATCAGAATCGTATTCTTGAAGTCGACCACGCGGCCCTTGCCGTCGGTGAGCCGGCCGTCGTCCATGATCTGCAGCAGAATATTGAAAACGTCGGGATGCGCCTTTTCGATTTCGTCGAAAAGCACCACCGCATAAGGATGGCGGCGAACCCGCTCGGTGAGCTGGCCTCCTTCTTCGTATCCAACGTAGCCCGGAGGTGCACCGATGAGGCGCGCCACCGAGTGCTTTTCCATGTATTCGGACATGTCGATGCGCAGCAGGGAGCGCTCGTCGTCGAAGAGGAACTCGGCGAGGGCGCGGGCAAGTTCGGTCTTGCCTACACCCGTTGGACCGAGGAAAATGAATGAGCCGATGGGGCGCTTGGGATCGCTGAGTCCAGCGCGGGAACGGCGGATGGCGTTTGCGACGCGTTCCAGAGCCTGGTCCTGGCCGACAACACGCTGGCGCAGGCGTTCTTCCATGGTGACCAGCTTCTTCACTTCTCCTTCGAGCATCTTCGAGACAGGAATACCGGTCCACTTGGAGACGATGCGGGCGATATCTTCTTCGTCCACTTCTTCTTTGAGCATGCGTGGCGCGCCGGTGCCTTTGCCGTCGATCTTGGTGGTCAGTTGGCTTAGCTCCTCTTCGGCCTGCCGCAATAATCCGTAGCGGATTTCGGCGACACGTTGCAGGTTCCCCTTGCGCTCTTCGGCTTGCTCTTCGATCTTGAGTTTTTCGATCTTCTCTTTCAGCTCGCGAGAACGCGCGATCAGGTCCTTTTCTTTTTTCCAATTGGCCTTGAGGGCATTGGATTTCTCGCGGATCCCGGCAAGTTCCTTCTCGATTACGGCCAGACGCTCGCGGGAACTCGCGTCGTCTTCTTTCTTCAGGGCTTGCTTCTCGATTTCGAGTTGCGTGGCCCGGCGCTCCAGTTGGTCGATGTCGGTGGGAAGCGAATCGATCTGGATGCGAATCGAGGCGGCGGCTTCGTCGACCAGGTCGATCGCCTTGTCGGGCAGGAAGCGGTCGGAGATATAACGGTGCGAAAGCGTGGCAGCGGCGACGATGGCGGAATCTTTAATGCGGACACCGTGGTGCACTTCGTAGCGTTCTTTCAAGCCGCGCAGAATTGCAATGGTGTCTTCAACGTTGGGCTCTCCAACAAACACAATCTGGAAGCGACGCTCGAGAGCGACGTCTTTCTCGATGTACTTGCGATACTCGTTGAGCGTGGTTGCGCCAATGGCGCGCAGCTCGCCCCGAGCCAACGCGGGTTTGAGCATGTTCGATGCGTCGATAGCGCCTTCCGCTGCGCCGGCTCCGACCAGGGTGTGGAGTTCGTCGATGAAGAGGATGACCTGACCTTGGGAGTCTTCGATTTCTTTTAAGACGGCCTTGAGGCGGTCTTCAAATTCGCCGCGATATTTCGCTCCGGCCAGCATGGCGCCGAGATCGAGCGCGACCACGCGCTTATTCTTGAGCACTTCGGGGACATCGCCCGAGATGATGCGCTGGGCCAGGCCTTCGACAATGGCGGTCTTGCCCACGCCGGGTTCACCGATGAGCACCGGATTATTTTTCGTGCGGCGAGAAAGAACCTGAACCACACGGCGGATTTCTTCGTCGCGGCCGATGACTGGGTCAAGCTTGCCGCGGCGTGCTTGCTCGGTCAGGTTGCGGGCGTAGCGCTCAAGGGCTTGATACTTCGCTTCGGGATTCTGGTCAGTCACCTTTTGCGATCCGCGGACAGCGATTAGAGCTTTCAGAATTGCATCGTTAGTTGCGCCGTGGCGGGCGAGGATCCGCTGCGCGGCATCCTGCTTGAGGTGAGTGATCGCCAGCAACAGATGCTCAGTGGAGACGTATTCATCCTTGAAGTTTGCGGCCTCTTTGAAGGCTTGTTCGAGCAATTTGTTGGCGGCGTTTGAGAGCGTTGCCTGCGACGCTTCTCCGGAAACTTTCGGGAGTTTTTCAATTTCGCGATACAGATCGCTGAGAACCGCCTGCGGGCCGATGCCGATCTTTTCCAGTACTGGCGCGACGATTCCCTCTTTATCTTCGAGCAGCGCGGCCAGCAGATGGATGGGGAGCAACTCGGGGTTGCCGTGCTCGGAGGCGAGATCGTTTGCCCGCTGGACTGCTTCCTGCGCTTTTACAGTGAATTTATCCCAACGGATGGGCATGAGGAAACTCCATTTCGTAATTTGGCAATTGCGTAATTGGGCAATTTGAAAACTGGGTCGAAATCGGAGCTGCTGACTTCAGCGAAGATTTTCAAATTGCCGAATGGCACAACTATTTAGGTTGCAAAAAACAGACGGGAGGCAGCAACTTTCGCCGCCATCCCGTCGATTGTTAGATCGTCGAGCTTCGCTCAACGACCAGGTCAGAGACCGGTCCCACACAACCACACGACGCGACCTTACGCGGCTTTGCTCGGGGACTTGGCTTCGAGGGTCTTTTCCGCGCCCACGTTCACCTTGATCTGCTTGGGCTTGGCTTCGGCTTTCTTGGGTAGGGCGATCTTCAACACGCCCTTATCGTAGGTTGCCGAAACTTTCTCGGCGTCCACGGTGTTCGGCAAAGTGAAGGTGCGGGTGAAGCTGCCATATTGGCGCTCCACGCGGCGGTAGTTCTCTTCTTTCTCTTCCTGTTCGATCTTGCGCTCGCCGTGAACGGTGAGGGTGTTGTTCTCGATGCGGACGTCGATATCTTTCTCCTCGATGCCTGGGACTTCGATCTTCAACGTAACTTTGTGTTCGTCCTCGTAGACGTCGACAGCGGGGGCGAAGCTCGAAGCGGTGAGGGATTCATCTCGGCCGCCTTCGTTATACGAATCGCGGAAGAGGCGGTTCATGCGATCCTGCAGGGTGGCAAACTCACGGAAAGGCTCCCAACGGGTAAGTACGGTCATGGCTAAATCCTCCTTCAGAAATCTTGGGCTTGAATTTGGTGAGAAGTCCGTCTATGACACCTTAGTGGACCTCACTACATTCGATGCCACAGTTATTATGAAAGAAGCATAAAATATGAGTGTCTCATTGTCAATGCAAAGATATGGTTTGTTTTCAAGTATTTATGCTAGCTATAACACACTTTAAGTAGGCCGTTTCTGGGATATTTAAGAGGGCTGGGTGGTCTTTCGCGGCTCCGCGAACCTCAGTTAGACGCAGTGAGCGGTGGGCATCGCGGGCTGCGTCAGCGAGCATTTCCAAAAAGTCACCCTGGGTTACGTGGTAGGAGCATGAACAGGTCACCAAAACCCCTCCCGGACGAAGCATCTTTAGAGCGCGAAGATTGAGTTCCTTATAGCCACGCAAGGCAGCGTCAAGGTCTCGTTTGGTTTTGGCGAATGCGGGCGGATCGAGAACGATGGTGTCGTAGCGCTGGCCGGAGTGGGCATAGTCCTTGAGAAGGTCGAAAGCGCTGGCTTCGATCCACTCAATGTCGCGGTGGTTGAGGGCAGCATTCTGGTCGGCGACTTCGAGCGCGGGGCGGGAACTGTCAATGCCCGTGACGCGCGAACAACGCGGGGCCAGATGAAGGGCGAACCCTCCTTGATAGCAGAAGACATCCAGGGCTTCACCGCGGCCGTATTGGGCAGCGGCGGCATAGTTCTCGCGTTGATCGAGGAAGGCCCCGGTCTTTTGGCCCTCAAGCGCGGCAAAGTGAAACTGGACGCCGTTCAGGGAGAAGATTGTTGAAAGTTTCTCTCCTTGCAGTAGGCCAGAGGGGCGCGGTGACAATTCTTCGAGTTGACGGACTCGCGGATCCACGCGTTCGATAATGGAAGCTGGCTGCAGTCGCTCGGTGAGTTCTGAGAGCAAGGTCTCTCGCACGGTCTCCACATCCATGGCCTGGGTGAGAATCTGTATCGAAAGAATATCGCCGTAGCGGTCAACGATGAGGCCGGGAAGAAAATCAGCTTCGCTGAAGATTACGCGGTAGGCGTTGGTGTCATGAATGAGGGGCTCACGATAGGCGATCGCATCGGCGATGCGCCGGCGAAGAAGTGCTGGAAAGTCGTCGACAAGCTCTCGCGAGATTAGTCGGACGGCAATTTGTGACGAACTGGAATAGAGCGCGGTGCCGAGGGACTGGCCTCGATGATCGGCGACGGTGACCAACGATCCAGGCGGAACACCATCGGCTGAAACGATGTCTGAGCGGTAGACCCATACGTGGCCGTCCTTCAAACGGGAGGAGCCCCGGGGGGAAACCTTCACTGTAGGGACGGCTGGGCTGCTACTGGTCTTGGACATGCAGCAATCTTAAACGCAGCAGCTAGCTGGCGGCTTGCTCGGTGGGAACGCCGGCTGGCTTCTCGGCCTTGGCAGAGGTGCGAGCACTCATCTCGTACTGTGCGGCCTCCAGGTCGACATGAAGCGAATCCAACGCGGTCATGGGCATCTCGGCGCCCCAGTTTTCCATGTCACGTTCGCTCCAGCTTCCATTCAGGCGGATCGCGCCGGTGATATCTTCCGGGAAGGCATGACGGTAATCGCCTTCGCGGGTGAGAATGTCGCCGATCAGACGACCGGTATGCATGTCGAAGACGCGGCGGCTGGCCTGGCCAGCCGAGTTGGCCAAGCACAAGAAAACTTCGCCGGCATCACCGAATTCCTGACGGTAGTACCAGGCTTGGGGCGCATCGATCTTGGGATGGTGGCGGCGGGAGCGCTTGTGCTCGGGCTCAAGGGCCTGCATTTCGTTGGCGGGATTGAAATAGAGAATGCGCTGGCAGGAATCGCAGACCACGGTTTGCTGCCCGGTGCGGACATCGTTGTAGGTCTGAGGTCGCAACATGACTTGGCACGCTATGCATTTGTGGTCGCGTACCTCGGAAATGCCGGTACCACGAAACTTGGAGACGCGCTCGTAGTGGCGCAGAAGATCTTCGTTGACGCCGGCCCGCATCTGATCGCGCTTGGCGCGCCAATCGGTGAGTTGCTTTTCGTCCTCGGCGGTGACCTGACGGGCGTCCGCTTTCTCTTTTTCGATCTCGGCGGCTTCTGCCTTAAGGTCAGCCTGCGCCGCCTTTACTTGCTTGTCACGCGTATCGGCATTGAGCATTAACTCAAGGATCTTGTCTTCGGCGGCGGCGATTTCTTTTTCGGCGAACTGGATTTCGTGCAACAGCGCCTTGTACTGGTCGTTGGTTTTTACGTCGAGAGACTGGTCGCGGTATTTGGAAATTTTGCCGCGGAGGTCGCTGATTGTAGTTTCGTGCTTGCGACGAGTGGCCTCGTCGGCCTTGACCGCAGTCTGAGCGTTTTCGAGTTGCGCCTTCGTGTCTGCCAGCTTGTGTTCGATGGCGGCGACGCGTTTGGGGAGTTCGGCGATTTCGTCCTGCAGGCGGCGAATTTCCTTATCCGCTTCTTGCAGGCGCAGCAGGTTTTCTATTTCTGGAAGCATCCCTGGACGGCTCAGACTTGATTCTACCACGCGGAAACCTTCGTCCTCGCTGAGAATCTGGCGCAGACGGCGCTACAAATGGCCTTTGGGGTGTAAACTCTTTCGTTCGCGTGGTGTGTCTTTTTCCTTCGATTCTTGTCTGCGGAGTTCATCGTGAAAAATAGTGTCTCAACCTTGGGCTTGGCCGCTATTCTCATTGTTCTCCAGGCGGTGCCGCTATTTGCGCAATCATCCTCGCCCGTTAAGCCGCTCACCATTGAGGCGATCTTTGCTCCTGGCGGACTTGGCGGACGCGGCCCGGAAAATACCGAGTGGAGTCCCGACGGGACAAAGTTCTCGTTTGTGCAGCGCGATGATGAAGGCGAACATGGCGAACTGTGGTATGTAGACGTTGCGACTGGCGAAAAGAAGGTGCTACTCAGCGCGGCCAAACTGGCCTCGCTCGCGCCCGATTACAACAAAGTGAAAAATGAGCGGGAACGAGAGCGGCTCACGCGATATCACGTCGCAGCTTACTTGTGGGCGCCAGACTCGAAGCACTTGATTTTCGATTCCCAAGGACAGCTTTGGCTTTTTGATTTAGCAACAGGCACAGCCGTACAGTTCACTTCAGCGCCGGACCCGAGCGGCGATCCAAAATTCTCCCCTGATGGCAGCCGCGTTTCTTACGTGCGCAAGCACAATCTTTACGTTCGGCCGATAAGCGGAAAGAGCGAAAAGCAACTCACCAAGGACACAGCGGACGACCGGTTCAACGGCGACATCGATTGGGTGTATACAGAGGAACTGGCGGTACGAAGCAATTATTTCTGGTCGCCCGACAGCAAGCAGATCGTCTTCCTGCACATGGATGAAAGCAAGGTTCCTACCTATCCCCTGACCAACTGGATTCCCACGCATCCAACGGTCGACAACGAAAAATATCCGAAGGTCGGCGACGCAAACCCTACGGTGAAGCTGGGTGTGGCGGATGCAGACAAAGGGAAGGTTCGCTGGATTTCCCTGACGGATGACGAGGAGAGTTACATTCCCCGTTTTGGTTGGGTGCGCGCGGGAGTGGTCTGGGCGGAAGTTCTGAACCGGAACCAGGACAAGATGGATTTGTACTTCGTCGATGCCAAGTCGGGGAAGTCGGCGAAAGTGTTAACCGAGACCAGTCCCGGCGCCTGGATCAATGTGAACGACGACTTCAGAGTGTTGAAGACCGGCGGCCGTTTTCTGTGGTCGAGTTGGCGCGACGGACATACTCAGTTATATCTCTACAGTTTTGACCAGCAGAATCCGTTGGCGGCAGAGGCCAGGCTGGAGCGCCAACTCACGCAGGGCGACTTTGAGGTGATGGGAGTTGAGGCGGTTGATGAAGCCACGGGCACGGTGTTTTTTTCTTCCAATAAAGACGATCCGAGGCAACGGCATATTTTTTCGATCAAGCTGGACGGAACCGGCTTGCAGCAGCTTACTCCCGATGAGGGACTTTACTTTGGCAAGTTCTCCGACGATGGCAAGCATTACCAGCAGACGTTCATGGGGCCCTCGACCGTGCCGCGGATGTCGTTATGCGCGGTGGGCGGGGCTTGTGCTCCGGTTTGGCAGGCGCGCGATGAATTTGCGGAATACGGAATGCGAGCTCCGAAGTATTTGGAGTACAAAGCGGAGGATTTCTGAAAGAACCGTTGAGTCCGTTCGATGAAATTCTGTCGCGCCAGGGCTTCGCGATTTTTGCTGTCGATAATCGCGGGACTCCGGGACGAGACCGAAAATTCCAGGCTGCGATCCGTCACGAGTTCGGAGCGATCGAGTTGAAAGATCAGCTTGACGCTCTCGACCAACTTTTCGCGCAGTACCCGCAACTCGATAAAGACCGGATGGCGATCTGGGGATGGTCGAACGGCGGCTCGTTGACGCTTTATGCGATGACGCACTCCGAGCGGTTCCGCGCCGGGGTCGCCGTGGCGCCCGTGACCGATCAGATCAACTACGACACCATCTACACCGAACGCTACATGGGTCAGCTCAAGGACGATCCGAAGGGCTATGCCGAGTCAGATGTTACTGCCGATGCCGCGAAATTGCACGGAGCGCTCCTGATGGCTCATGGAACGGGCGACGACAACGTGCACTTCCAGAACAGCGTTCAGATGATCAATGCACTGATCAAGGCAGGGAAACAATTTCAGCTGATGATTTATCCTAACAAGACTCATAGCATCTCTGGCAGCGATGCGCGCACGCATCTGTTCCACATGATTGACGATCACTTTATGCGGGAGTTGAAGTAGGGAGAGCTACTTGCGCTTGTCGGGCTTGCGGGACGAACTTACTCTCGTGGTGCTTTCTTTGCTCGCGCTTTCTTTGCTGGAACTCTCTTTGGAGGAGCTCTCCTTCGACGAACTTTCCTTGGAGGAACCGTCCTTCGACGAACCATCCTTCGACGAACTCTCCGGCTTGGACTTGTCTTCCTTCGTGGAGTCCTTCGAGTCTTTGCCGCCATCGGAAGAGGGCGCGTGGGACTTGTTGGCGTAGTCGGTGACGTACCAGCCGGACCCCTTGAACTGCACGGCGGGGGCGGAGATCATCTGCTCGATGCGGCCGCCGCATTCCGGACACTTCTTAAGCATCTTGTCGGAAAACTTCTGGATTTTCTCGAAGCGGTGACCGCACTTTTCGCACTCGTATTCGTAAAGGGGCATGGATTCTGAGACGGTTGTGAGGAAAATCTGTTTCATATCGATTCTAGGGGCGCGGGTTCGATTGCGTCAATTCTGGCGGCGGGCACGGAGGTAGCGATGGGTGTGGTTCTCAAGTGGTAGACTCCGGCCATGAAGCGCGCTGGCGGAAAACGTGACAGGGCGACGACAGTCGATTCCGAGAATGTTCAGTCCGATAAGCTGGCTGAGACGAAGGAGCGCGCTGCGCTCGCGACAGGGCCAGCGCTTTATCTCGTCGCTACGCCGATCGGCAACCTTGAGGACATCACGCTGCGCGCAGTACGAGTGATGAAGGAAGTGGATGTTGTCGCCTGCGAAGACACGCGGCAGACCCAGAAGCTGCTCAACCACTACGGCATCACGACGCGCACCATCAGCTATCACGAGCACAACGAGATGACACGCGCGGCGGAACTGGTGAAAGAAATGCAGGAGGGAGCGAGCGTTGCGTTGGTGACGGATGCGGGCATGCCGGGAATTTCCGATCCCGGATTTCGGCTGATTTCGCTGGCGATCCGGCACCACGTGCCGGTGGTGCCGATTCCGGGAGCGTCGGCGTTTCTGGCGGCGCTGGTGGCGAGCGGGCTGCCGACCGATTCGTTCCGCTTCAGCGGGTTTCTTCCCGCGAAGCGCGGCGAACGGCGGGCGGCGCTGGAGGCGATCAGGACGTCGCCGCGCACGCAGGTTTTCTACGAAGCTCCACACAGGATCGTTGAAGCGCTTTCGGATGTGGTCGAGGTTCTGGGAAAAGACCGGCATGTGGTGATCGCGCGCGAGGTGACCAAGCTGCATGAAGAGTTTCTGCGCGGACGTGCGGGTGACGTGCTGGAGACGTTGATCTCGCGCGACGGAGTGAAGGGTGAGATCACGCTGCTGATCGGCAAGGCCGAGGAGGGAGAAGTTCATGCGGGGACGAGCGCTTCCGGCCGAGCTTCAGTTCGGCAAAGAGTCGAGCAGATCATGGGCGAAGAGAAGGTTGAGGAGAAAGCCGCGCTGAAGAAGGTGGCGAGGGAGCGCGGAATTTCGAAGAGCGAGGCGTATCGGGAGTTGCAGAGGAGCAAGTGAAGGCAGCTACTTCGCGCCGAGTTCACGCTTCACCGTCTCGCTCACCAGTTTTCCATCCACGCGCATTCCCGCACCAGAGAACCGGGCCATGGCATTCTTCATTACCGTGCCCATGTCTTTCATGGTGGGAGAGCCCATCTCGGCGATCACGGCTTTCACTCCGGCGACCACTTCGGCTTCGCCGGCTGCTTTCGGCATGTAGCTCTCGATCAGGACGATCTCGGCGGCTTCTTTGTCGGCCATTTCCTGGCGTCCGCCTTTGGTGAATTGCTCTACAGATTCTTTGCGCTGCTTGATCAGCGTGGCGAGGACGGCTTGCGACTCTTTGTCATCGAGCGGCGCCATTTTGTCGACCTCACGGTTTTTGAGCGCGGATTTAACCATACGCAGGGTGGAGAGGCGCTGCTCCTCGCGCGCTTTCATGGCGGCGGTGATGTCTTTCTGAATCTGTTCGGAGAGGCTCATAGTGGGATTATAGATAAGTGGCTCGCCGTGCCTTACGCTCCAATCACAAGCTTGGCCCAGATAAAAGGGAAAACCCTGCGAAATGCCAAAACGAACGATGTGAGCCAAATGAGTCCCCAAAATCCCGTAAACGCGGCAATTCCACTGCGTCCCGAAAAATAGACGCCAAAGCCGCCCCTATAAGTGAGAACAAGCTCCGCTATGATTATTGGGAGTGCAATGCACATATAGAATGCGCAGGTATAGAGTGTCAGCCTGAGAAAGAACATCTCGCCACCTCCAGCATTGATTCGATTTTGCCGTTTTCAAATTAGCGCATTCGGGATAGCATCAGGCTTATAGTGCGCCAATTATACCGGAGGAATTAAGCGCTAACTGTCTCGCACATTCTCTATATCAAAATCCGTCACCAAGCGATCTCGAGGTGCATCTGATGCTCAGGAGGAAATCAAAGATGAGCAGAGTCGCTATTTGGGCGCAACTGGAGGCGAAGCCGGGAAAAGAAAAAGAGGTGGAAGCATTTTTGAAATCGGCGCAGCCGCTGGCCGAGCACGAAGCGGGGACGCTTAGCTGGTATGCAATCAAGATGGGGCCGGGGAAGTACGGTCATCTTCGATACGTTTGCCGACGAAAATGGACGCAACGCCCACCTCAACGGCGAGATTGCCAAGGCGCTCTTCGGCAAAGCCAAGGATCTTTTTTCCAAACCGCCGGATGTTGCCAAGCCGGAAATTCTTGCGGTGAAATCTACGCGCGGCTGACCTCATTCGTGCCGCATTTCAACACTTGCCAACATTCCGATAGACTACTGAAGCAACATAATCCCCAGACTTTCAGGACGCTATCGGAATGCTACGCAAGAATCGTCTTTTTACTCCCGGGCCAACGCCGCTGCTGCCGGCGGCGCAAACGGCCATGGCTTCATTCACGGCGCATCACCGCACCGCTGATTTCCGCGCACTGTTTCAGCGCGTGCTTGCCGACATGAGGGAATTCATCGGTACAAAGAACGACGTGCTGGTGCTTGCTTGCTCGGGCACTGGAGTGATGGAAGCCTCGGTTTCAAATCTGACATCTCCGGGCGACAAGGTCCTGGTTCTTACCGCTGGAAAGTTCGGCGAGCGCTGGACAGGCTTGGCCAAGGCCTTCGGCTGCAACGTCGAAGTGGTGACTGCGCCTTATGGCGAAACGTTTTCATTGGAAGACATTCGCGCAAGGTTCACTCCCGAAGTGCGGGTCGTCTTCGTCCAGGCGACCGAAAGCTCAACTGGCGCGCGGCATGATGTTCATAGCATTGCGAAGATGGTGCGTGCCAGCGGCAACGACACGCTACTGGTGGTGGATGCGATCACCGGCTTGGGCACAACTCATCTTGATGTCGATGGCTGGGGCGTGGATGTAATTATCGGCGGGTCGCAGAAGGCGCTGATGATTCCTCCCGGTCTGGCGTATTGCGCCGTGAGCGAGCGGGCGTGGCAGCGGATGGAGACCACGGCTTCCCCGCGCTTCTACTTCGACTTGCGCAAAGAGCGTAAGTCGGCGGCCAAGGGTGAATCGGCGTACACTCCGGCAACATCACTATTTGCGGCGTTGGGAGCTGCGTTGGATTTTGTGCGGGGAATGGCTAATGGTGACTTGGCCAAGGGACGGGAAGTTCTCGTCGAAAATGCGGAACTCTGTGCCGCCATGACTCGCGCCGGCGCGCAAGCCGTTGGACTGAAGCTTTACGCAGCCTCGCCCGCAGCCGCCCTCACCGCAATTTGCTCGCCTGACGGAATTGATTCCGGAAAACTCGTTAAGGAATTCCGCGACTCGTTCGATGCCGTTGTCGCTAATGGCCAAGGTGAAATGAAAGGCCAGATTTTCCGCATCGCGCACATCGGCTACTACGACTATCTGGATACGATCGGCATTCTGGGTGCGCTGGAGCACGTTTTGGCGCGCTCCACCGGAAAGACTGTCGATTACGGAGCGGCCGTACGCGCGGCACAGGAAGTGTATGCGCGCGGCCCATCCTATAAGCGGCAACTCGTTGGAGCTTAAGCGTGGCGGCGACGCGCTCCAGGTTTAGTTGATCGTGAAAGTCATGCTGTTGGATGTTTCCGCCGAAGTACCGCCGCCGTATATGCCCCCGGGAGTGCCGGGATTGGTCACCGTGACCGCTGCCGTTCCCGGGCTTGCAGTGTCCGAGTCTGGAATTGTGGTCGTCAGGTCAGCCGCGCTGTGGGCGGTGGGCAGCGCCGTACCGTTCCAATTGATGGTCGCATTACTGTTGAAGTTGGTGCCGCTGACCGTAAGGGGCTGCATAACGGCGCCGTGGGTCGTACTAGTGGGAGTGAGTTGGGTGATGGTAGGCGTGCTACCAGCGACCATGGGAGTGGTGGCGTGCTTACTGTAGCCGCAACCCAGGCCTACGGCGAGAAGTCCGGCTAGAATTATTGTTTTCAGGTCTCCCTTGAAAATTGTCATTGCTGAGAAAATCTCGACTGCGGCCCTCGAGCAGTTGAGAGAGCCGGACTGGACAGTGCTTACCGCAGACCAGTTGGACGGCAAACTTTCAGAGCACCTGGAATCCGCTGACGCGCTGATAGTGCGCTCGGCGGTGCAGGCGGACGCGGAGTTGCTATCGCATGCGAAAAAGCTTCGCGTAATTGGCCGGGCAGGCGTGGGTGTGGACAATATCGACCTGGATGCGGCCA
>WNFD01011777.1_pt1 | contig 14795 bp, 9 predicted proteins | sample 5400491 | NCBI WGS metagenome assembly WNFD01 (sample SAMN13153343, study PRJNA577476) | soil metagenome | isolation source: 120 cm saprolite under Douglas fir tree site 2 hole 2 replicate 2 | place: USA:California | collected 2015-04-18
TGAAGGTTCGGCTTGACGGTCGCCACGCAGGGACTCACGTTTTCTTCAAAACGAACCCAGGGACAGGACATCCCCTGGCAAGAAGGTAGCAGATGGCATTTCTGGCATCCTTTATCACTACTGAAAGCAGGATCAACCCACTTGGCCCATTTTTCCGGATCCAGAACCAGTTCGCCCCCCTCCTGAAGTGAGCCCACCACATTGTAATCGTATTGGTCCAGAGCCACGGTGCATTTCATGACCTTGCCATCCGCGCCAATGATAAAGTTATAAGGACGTGCGGCATAGCAGACACCGGCGCCAAATTGATACCCGTCAACGAAGGTGCTGTGCCCCAATCCACGAGCGGTCGCTTGTTCGTGTAAATTCTGGAGCACACCGAACGATTCCCGGGAACCGCAGACGTCGAGGTTCTTGTCATTCGCGCCGCCCCATTTGCCCACAGGGTGAAAAGCCAATTGGAACCGCGGATCTGAACCAAAGCTTTGTTGGACCATGTCGAGGAGCGCTTCCAGGTGCGGATGCGTATCGTTGTCAAAATTGACTCGAAGCCTCACGAAAAAATCATCCGGGAACTTTGCCAACTCCCGCAGATTGTCGAAAATAGTCTGGAAAGTGCCGTTGCCGTCGCGTGCGGGACGGTTAAGGTTATGTTGTTCTTCGGCTCCGTCCACCGTGATCTGAAATTTTTTGATTCTCCAGGAGAGCAGTTTGGCTGCCACTTCGGACGTCAGGAGGTAGGCGTTGGTTGTAATGGTCGAGGCATATTTCCAGCCATGCTTGTCGACCATCTCGCAGAAGAACGGCGCTAATTCTTCAATTGCGGCGAAGCCATACAAAGGCTCCCCCCCAAACCAGTCAACGCCGAACTTGCGAATCGATTCCGCCCGTTTCCGGACCAACTGCTTGATGTTGTTCCGGACCTCCGGCAACATCGTGCCGCGCAGGAACTGTTCATAGCAGTACTTACAGCGGAAATTGCAGTCTTCTGATGAAAGCAGGATCAGTTCCATCGTATCATTGCGGTAGTGCTGCTCTCCGAACATCGCCTGGAACTGACGATACTCATGGGTATCTGCGGAGATAATATAGTTTCTTTCCAGAAGTTCGCGCATTGAACTGGGAGGGATACCATTCCTGTGCCGGTTGCGTGCCGATTTGCACGAGAGGTTGTCGGGTCTGACAACCTGTATCATAGGGCGACATCTGTTTAACATCAATGGGGGAATCCATGTGCTGCCTCCTTGCAGGACCTTTGGGCCAAATTCCTTATAACTCTGCCGGTCAGGACAGAGTTGCCGATTAAAATGGATTTACTTGATCGGATACCTGCGAACGGTTACCGGGAAGTGTGCTGGATTGAGGCGGCCGCCTCAAGAGTGTTCAGAAATGAATTTTGAGGGCCAATCGAAACGTTTATCGCGCGACCTGCGCTGCAGATGCGGGGATCACTAAAGGCTTCAGAATTTCGAATGACTGAAGCCGGTTCCATGCGCTCCTGAGCTTCTCTTCGGCCTCTATCGTTGGTGCCTTGAAGCGCTGAGCGAGGAAGTCGCGGGAATTCTCAAAATCAGCGTCTTGCAGCATGCGCTCAATCAGACACAGCCATGAGCGCGTAAATTTGATGCCGGCATAGTCCTCTCCTCGAGCGCGTTCGGCTCAAATTGTTCAGATGCTGAACTCCTGTTGTGGGAGATAAATACCAGAGGGGCCGTAGAGGGGCCGTCTCACTCCGACCGAAGGAGATCTATTGGACGGGAAGAAAGAGCGCGCCTGATTGGCAGATACGTAGCAAGCCCTCCGGTAAGAAACATTGTTGCTACAACTTCGGTGAGGATCCACGTCATGCTGGTAGTAGTCTGGTACACGATGCTTGCAATAAGTTTACTAACTGCATAACCCAGCATAAACCCGACGATTGAGCCGGTAACCAATAAGATGCCGGTGCGCATCAGTACCACGCGCGCGATCTGGAAAGGGCGCGCTCCAAGCGCCATTCGAATGCCCAGGTCGCGCAGGCGCCGACTGACCGTGCCGGACGTCAGGCCGAACATGCCCGTCACCGCCAGCGCGATCCCAATTGCGCCGAAAACGCTTACGATAATCGCCACCGCCCGTGCCGGAAATAAGACAACGCCAAGTAATTCAGTCCATTTGTTCAGGCTGAAAATCGGAATCCCTGAATCTACGCGAAAGATGGCCTGTCGCACCTGAGGCAGCGCCTGGGCCGCGGGAAGGCTGGAGCGGGTGAGCAATACGGTGGCAGTGCTGGGTACCTGAAGAATTGGATAAAAGACTGCGTTTGTATTTTGTCCCCAGGTTTGATATCTCCCGTCCTCTGCCACTCCGACAATCTCCCACGGATCGGGACCGTGTGCGCGAGAATAAAAGCGACGGCCGATTGGCGACTCCGCGCCATACAACTTTGAAGCCAGGCTCTGGCTGACGATGGCTACTTTACGCGATTTGGCGCTGTCTTGCCATGTAAAATCGCGGCCGGCAGTCAGACGGACCATTGAGATCGGCAGATACTCCGGTGATATCTGGTAGTAAACGGCTGTACCGGGGTTCGCGAAGGCCGCATTTGAAGCAGAGCCAAACACACCCGCACTCTCCGGAACGATGCTGGTGCTCGACTGGTCCAGAGCGAGCGGAACGGTATTGCCGTAGGCCGCTTGAGTTACTCCGGGAAGCGCCACCACGGCCTGAAGCAGACGCTCCTGAACGCCGGGCGTGTCAGTCTCTTTGTAACCGGCCAGGCGAAGATCAAAACTTGCCAGATAAACGCCCTCCGTGCACTGAAACGAAGCAGGCAGTTACCAGTAAACAGCACACCACGATTTGCACGCCCAGCAAAAGATCGCGTAGTCCCGGAAACCTCCTCGGAGCGGGACTGTTCCCGACACTCCGAATGGCCAGATTCGGGTCGGTGCGCCAAACATCGCGTGCGGAAAGTATGGCGAAAAGAACGCCGGTTGCCACGGACAGGCAGAATGCGAAGAAATAGACAGTGACTCCCGGACCCGCTGTAAGGCCGACAGGAAACTCAGGCAGCGGCCGCCATTGGCTGAGTGCTTTCATCGCGATCCGGGTGAACATTACGGCGAAGGCGCAGGCGATGAAAGAAACCAGGAGAGTTTCCGTCAGCAGTTCGCGGAATATCCTGCTGCGGCTCGAACCAAGAGCAACGCGGAGCGCCAATTCACGCACGCGGTCGGAAGTTCTGGCTGCAAAAAGCATACCCAGATTAGCGCAGACGGCAATCAACTGGAGAATCGCCAATAGCATAATTCCGGAGATCAATCCCTGCACGGGCGCCCCCAGCGTGTCACCTAGCAGCCCTGGTTGGCTTAGATGATAGTCGCGGCGCTCATTCGCTTCCGGATATTCGCGTGCCAACTGAATGGCGATGTCGTTCAGTTCCGCCTCTGCCTGTCTGGGAGAGATGCCCGCCCTGAGCCGACCGATAAGCCATGAAGTCGAAGCCGACCTTTGTTCGATCCAATTAAAACTTTCAAAGCTGGTTTCATTGAGTGCAGGAAGCCAGACTTCAGGCTGAACGATGCGTTCGGTGCCGCGAAAATCTTCAGGAGCGATACCGATCACCGTATAGGAAAAGTTATTCACACGAACGGCATGGCCGATGATTGAGGAATCGCCGCCAAATCGCTGCCGCCAGCAGTTGTAGCTCAGGACGACGTAAGGCTCTGCCTGCCTGGCGTGTTCGTCCGAAGACTGCAAAAACCGGCCGAGAAAAGGCCGAAGTTTCAGCGTTTCGAAGTAGTTGCCGCTTATTTCGTAGCCCCAAATGGGGGTCGAGCCATTGAGTGTGCCGATACCTACGCGGACCAGCCTGATCAGCGCCAGATCTGAGAATGCCTTATTTCGATCGCGCATGTCTTTGTAGTCCGGATAGGAGCTGTTCAAATCATTCTGATGCTGAACAGAATAAAGACGGTCAGGTTCAGGGACATGAAGAGAAGAAAGCAGCAGCGCATTGAACAGCCCGAATACCATCACTGCTGCTGTTATCCCAATGAAAAGCGTTAGCAATGCGGTAATAGAATACGCCGGAGACTTGCGCAACCTGCGAAAGGCAAAGCGGATCTCATGAAAATAGCTGGGCATAATTGGTATCACCCCTTTAAATGGTCGGGAAAGAGCCCTTCAAGGCAATCTTAATCAATCCATTTCTTCTGAACTCCGCCAACAGGCTCAAAGCGTCCGACATGCTGGAGGCATTTTGCTCTTTCAGCGATGCGATAATACCATAATTGATTCCTCCGTCTCTGCAGAGCTTATGAACAAGGCCGTTGGCCCAACCCGGCGGCCTGAAACTTTTCAGTGACTTCATGTCGACGAGGAACCAGTCTTCGGACCGGGAGAGTGCCGCGACGGCGCCTGCCTTGTCCAGCACGTAATTGCCGCCTGTGCTAAGCTCATTTTCGACCAGGCTGCGCGCTTTTTCACCTGTAATAAGAGCGGGCGGCAGCCCCGCGGCTGGTCCGCGCCGCCACCTATGCACGGCCGCCACTCCCGGCCATTGTTCCGGATAGCGGTGCCCATAACTGGCCAGAAAGGCATAGAGGGACCGCATGGTGTTTGTAACGAACTCGTCACGTTCCGCGGCGCGCGCGGAAGCGGGTGGAGAAATCAGCTCTCCGCAGATCACATGCCCCTCATCCATTCCATCCGACAGCGCAAGCATCGGAAGAATCGGCACTTTTGCGGTCCATGCCAGGTTGGCAATTCCGCTCTTGATGGACACGGGAAAGCCCATGAACTGCAACAGGCACCGAGAGTTCTTTTCATGTCTTCCGCCCAGCCCGGCGTTGCCGTCTGCATGCATCAGCACCACTCTTCCTTCTCGCAGCGTTTGCAGGAGTTTGAGTGAGGTGACTTCATGGCTTACCGGCAGCAAAGTCATGCGGCAGGCATTCTCCAGGGCCTCTTGATTCTGGTCATTGCCTGGCGGTTGCAGCTCCAGACGCGCCTTGAGTCTCAGCCGCGCATCTTCGATGGCCGGAACCACTGTGTCTTTGGCTGTCCACACCAGATCGATTCCGCTCATCGCGATTTCAAAAGGAAGAAGACTGTAATGGCCAAAGCGAAAGGTACAGATGATCAGACCGTGGTGTTGTTTGGCGATCAACCTGACCCGTTCGGCTTCGGGGTACCGGAGCTTGCGCAGAGATTTTTTCTTCAGTGTGACCGCCTCGGGCAGTGTATCCATCCAACGGTCGAGCACCCGATTGCTCCAGATGGCATTGCGCGTACACTGGGCGGCGATGCGCTCAATCTCCGCGGTATTCAGTTCCTTATGAAAAACAGCCAATAGATTTAAATACACCGGATCGTAACGGTCAGCGTGAATGCTCCGAAGCTCTTCATCGCTGAGGCCCTGGAGCCAGTCGCGAATCTCCTCTTCAGACATGCTGCCGATCATGACGGCAATTTCACTGGATGTCATGGATGCCGCCACTTCTGACGGCCGGGGTTTGCATGTTGTTTCCGGCATTCGCTCTCCCGCTCCTGAAATTCGGATTTTTTTATGTTGACGTGAGTAATAAAGTTGTTGAACGACATGGATTCTGGTCGGGACCATGTAGCGGGGCAGCTTCTTTTTGCATTCGGTTCTGAGCCGCTGAATGAGGGCCTGTTCTGTTTCGTCGGTGCCGGCCACAACCTGCGCCACAATCGTATTGCCGACAAAAACATTCGGCTCGCCGGAAACCAGAGCCTCAGAAACCCCCGGCTGCGACAGCAGGAAGCCCTCTACCTCCGCAGGATAAACCTTGAGTCCAGCCACGTTGATGAGTTCCGATTTGCGTCCCAGAAAAGTGATGAACTCGCCATCCATTTTTACCAGATCACCGGTATCAAACCAGCCATCTTCAGTGAATCCTGCCTCGCCACTGAGGTAGCCCTCCATGGCGTAGTCCGAGCGTACCCACAGAGTTCCATCGATGACTTTGGCTTCCATTCCTTCGCCCACTACTTTGACCGCCAGAGAACCCGGATCACGGGCCGTCACTTTTATCTGGCCAAGCTCCGAGAGCCCGTATGTCTGCCGCAAAGTCACATTCGGGAATTTATCACGAAGGTTCCGCAGGGTCGTTTCCGGCATCATTTCACTGCCGTACGTAATAATTCTCAGGGAGCTTAAGTCATACGCGTCGGCCGCTCCTGACAGGAGAAGCAGATTGATAAAGCTGGGAGTGGTGGGAAGAAGCTCAATCCGGTGCTCTTGAATTAATCTGCATGCCTCATCGGGTCTATGGCTTGATGGAAACACAATCAGGCCGCCGTTTGAGAGAATATAAAATATGGTGTTCCAGCCCCCGAAGTGATCGTGGAACCCGAAGTAAACATAATGAGCCCGGCTTCATTTCGCTGGAACAGCGACCTTAAGAGCGAATTCGTAACAGAACGGCCAGTGCGGGCAATGGTCCATGTGCCATTGCCGGAAATCGAGAGAACGTGGGTAGCATTGGCCACATCTCCATATCGGTTGATTTCGTCGCCTTTGTCCACGAATGGCACGATGGTCGCGCCGAGCGCGCTTAATGAGAAAAAAAGCGAGAGATGCCGCAATACTCCATCGCCTGCGACAATCACCACATCGCCCGCCTTTATTCCGGAGGACTGCAAACTGCGTCGATCTTCGTTGATCTCCCGCAGGAAATCTCCATATGTCCAACATATCGTTTCTGACACCAGGCATGGGCAGTCGAGATGACCGCGAAAAAGGTCTTCAAAATATGTTATCGAATGATTGGATGACATGTCCGAAGTCACGCTCCTTCCTGCGAAATATGTATCTTCGGTCAAACGCTCGACAAATCGGAGGAGTACAGCTGGCCTGAGACGGTTTCAGAAATCGTCTTCGGGCCATTCGAACCTGTAAGTTGTTGAAGAGCTTTGGGGCGGTTGAATCAACTTAGCAGTATTTTCAATTTTGGTTGGTTCCAGTTCTGCCCGCAAAGAGTTATCTCCGCCTTGCCATCCGGGTGTTCCCGTAACAGACGTTTCTCAGCTATGTTGATACACATGGATTTTCTTCTCTGGCCAAAGTGTCTTCCAGAAAAGCGGCCAGGCTTGCTATATCACGCAAAGGATTCTGCTGAGAGAGAAGCTGTTCATCGAGAAGCCTTATATTACGGTTAAGGCGCTGAGTAAGCTCAGTTTCCAGCATTACAATAAGTTCGACCACTTCCAGCGAACCGAGAAGCCCTTCTTTGTCCAGCAACTTGGTGTCAGGCCGCAAAAGAATTTCGTGTTCGGCCGCACGCCATGCATTGAGTTCCCTGAGCCCGTCATAAATCAGGTCAATCATATTATCTTTTGTTAACATACGTCGTTCTTTCCCCTCTTTATTTTTTAAAAGCAGGGCACGTTTAGCGACAGCTTGCTGTTCGCTGTCGATGTGCGGTCCCATTATGGTTCCCCTGATTCCGGTAAGCGGCCTTCCCGGGAAATAATAAGCTGTTCCAGAGGCTTCACCCGATTGGGCCAGTTTCGCGGTACAGCGCGAATGGGGAAGAAGGAAGTGCTCATAACCGTGATAATTCAGAAGTAGTTCTGTGTTCATTTCGTGGCGGATTTAAAGGAGAAGACAGGCTGCCGCCAATCTAAGTTACATCTGCCATTTGAGCTTAAGCAGCCATCTTCTGGATCGCATAATCCGTCAGAAACCAGGCACAGACGATTTATACAAAGATATTTGCGCCGCTGCAACTGTACTTTGCCAGGAAAAAAGAACAGGCATCTTTAAATACAAAACGAGCCAACCGTGCTTTTAAAAACCAAAGGGTTACGAAGACCTGCCGGATTTATGAAATGAGCCCCCATGTGCAACCATTGGGACGAAATGATATTGTTTCTCGCCGGCCTGTATATCGTGCTATGCCGATACCTGAAGCAGGCATCTGCGGCTCTTCACGTTGCATTTCTGCAGGATGTTGGAAACGTGGAACTTAACTGTCCTCTCGGAGATGCCCAGAGCATTTCCAATCTGTTTGTTAGAAAATCTTTTTGCAATAAGAATGATAACCTGCTCCTCGCGCAGGCTGAATATGCGCCCTGATCCTGGTGTAGCGCATTTCACGTATTCATCTAATGTACTGCGTCGAAACCACAGATGACCGTTCATCACTTTATCCACGGCATTCGTCAATTCCTCATAGAGAGCGGGAATCGATATAGCGCCGTGGACACCCAGATAAACGAGTCTGATCTCAACATCCTGGGAAGTCTCAGGTAAGAGGACAATGGATCTTCCTCCTCGCAGTCCGCACTCCATCGCAAGATTCAGCCATTCTTCCACTGTACAGGTGTCAAAAATTACAACCCACTGATGGCTTTCCGAACCTCGATCAGTCGATCGAGAAAAGGGTTTGATCTCACGTGCTACTGGCGCCAACAGTCTCGCGATGGCCTGAAACACGAGCGGATGTCTGCTATGGACAAAAACGGCAGGTGGATAAATGGCTTGTCGATCTTTCATGCCCGAACACGCTAAACGATTCATTGTTCACGCAACCATGTAATATCGCGTTGCTGCATGCCTCTCTCATAGATGGTGCGGGAACCCGATAAAGCATTTTGTTTTCAATGTGTCGCCAGCATTCAGAAGATGGCTTCCAGAAGCATCCATTTGAGGCCTGGACAAATTTTGCCGCAGCACGGCAGGCATGACATTTGCCTTCACCGCCCTGCGGCATAGCAACTGCATCATGAGAGGACGATTGCCGACAGCATTCCACACCGATTGAGCCGAACTGAGAAAAGGCAGGAAGAGAATGGCTACGGTGTGGACGGCTGCCGAAAAGAAGAGGAGAATTGTCATCGAATGAAGCTCTTTCCGTTCGAAATGCCTCCTGTGAAATTGTGTATCAAATCGTTGCACAATGAAACAAAAATCCGCATGAGCGAGAGCAGGGCAATTCTGAAATGAACTTGTTCCAAATCCAGAAACCCAGTTTGAGACTCAAAATCCATCAAGCGGAGGAATGAGTCATGGGACTGTCCAGCAAACGGTTTACGAGAGCGGGCCAAAACCGACTGCGGTGCAAACGGCTGGAAGGCCGTTAAGCAGTACAGGCGTTGGAAGTGAGCCCCCGTGTGTTGGGCGGTATATGGGAGTTCGGTCAAGGGCCCAGGGAGCGCCTTTCCGGACGCCGGCCAGCGCTGGTCTGAAGGACAAATGACGGGAAATCGGTCAGCAGGCCCTTGGGGGATATATCTGCGACAACAGCCTTCATTGGCTGAAGGCCAGAGCATTGTCGCTATCGCGCCAGGGTTGTTGTCAGATCTAAAAGCTGAGGCCGTCCTGACAAAAGGTGTTACCTGATTTTCAGAAAATCACCGTACAATAATCGTACAATGAATCCGGCATTGTAGGTTTTTTAGGCATTCTGGGCATTGTGCGAGCTGCTGCGAATCAATAACTTGCGTGTTTTCTGAAGGTGTGGCTAGTCCGATCCCGACTAGCTCCACCAACGCCAATCTGTGGGGACTTTTGTGGGTACCCCCGCGACAATCGGATACTTTTCCATCGAAATAGACACATCTATATACAAGCTCTTATGCAATTTAGAATCAGCGGGTTGCAGGCAATCTGTCTCATTGTCAATCATTTAACCAAATAGCCCAAAGCGGTTTCCTAAACCGCAGGTCGCAGGTTCGACTCCTGCCAGGGTCACCAGATTTCCAACAACATACAAGCGACCGAGAATTTCACTCGATCCAGCTCAAAGTACCGGCTTTCCGGCAATAAAAGTCTGCACAATCCGGCCTTCCGGGGTGAGCGCGATCAGGTCTGCGGGCCGCCCGACAGCCAGGACGCCGGCCGAACAGGAAGAGCCGAGCAGCGTTGCCGGATTGAGACTTGCCAGGCGAATTGCCTGTTGTAGTTTCCATCCGGCAAAGTCCATTACATTGCGCACGGCCCGGTCGAGAGTGAGAACGCTGCCCGCCAGCTTTCCTTCATGTTCGCAGCGGCCATCCCTGACTTCCACGGTAAGCGCTCCGAGTGAGAATTGACCGTCCGGCATTCCGGTGGCGCTGATGGCGTCGGTGATCAGGATGGAGCGATCCTCGCCTTTCGCGGCCAGGAAGATCCTGACCACTGCGGGGTCCACATGGATGCCATCGACAATAATGTCGGCGGTGAGTGTACGATCCCCGAGGATGGCTCCCAGGATTCCGGGGTCGCGATGGTCCAGCGGCCGCATCGCGTTAAATGTATGAGTCGCATGATCGGCTCCGGCATCGATTCCGGCCCGGGCTTCGCCATAGGTAGCGTTGGAGTGCCCGAGGCTGGCATGAATTCCCAGCTTTGTGGCCCGCAGGATTGTCTCAACGGCTCCCGGCAGCTCGGGCGCGATGGTCATCATTCGCAATGACCCGCCGGAAGCATTCCAAAACCGGTCCAGCATCTTTGCCGAAGGAGCTATCAGGTCCTGGGGCGGGTGAACTCCTCGCTTGGCGTGGCTGATGAACGGTCCTTCAAGATGAATACCGAGAGGACGCGCGCATGAATCGGTCTCATCGCGCCGGGCGACCGCGGCCCCCAGGCGTTCAAGAGCGCGCAACGTCTTGTCTTCAGAGGCTGTGACAGTGGTGGGCAAATAGCCGGTGACGCCATGCCTGGCAATGCTGACGCCCACGGCCGTCAGCGCCGCATCATTGTCTTCCATTACATCGTATCCTGCTCCGCCATGAATGTGCAGGTCGATAAATCCGGGCGACAGAATGCACCCGGGGAAGTCGAACACCTGGGCGCCGGAGGGGACCTCAGTCTGCGCGCGCGATCCGATGGAGAGAATGCAGCCGTCTTCGATCGACACCACGGGCAGGTCAATGGAGAGGACCGGCGTATAGAGAGATGCCGCGGTAATAACGGTCTTCATAAGTCCCAGCCTGTCGTGCGCCCTTCGGGCCACAGGCAATCATAATCGCGCCGGCAGCCGGCGGAAAGCGGGGCCGGCGTCCGCGCCCCAGGACATGTTCCCGACCTCCCGATCGAAGCGGTGAGGGCTTCCGAATTCCCGTATCGGAGCTTCCGTTCGCCCGCCAGGCCGCCGGCCAATAGTTTATTAAATCGATTAGTTAAACCTATTGAATCGTTTCGCGAAAAATACTATCTTCTTGTGCAGCTTTTGACAACGCCTGGAACGGAATGGTTGGCGCGCCCGGGTGCAACCATCGATGAAAGGCAGGCTTCCATTCACCCGCTGTCTCTTCCGCGGCGGGCGGATGCGAACAGATTTGAACGAGCGATGGAGACGTTGTCTCCAGAGAGGTTGCAAGAAATGAAGCGATTATCCGTCATTACACTGGTCGCGGTCCTGATACTCGGACTGGCGTCCGTCGGCGCATTGGGCCAGAGCATTCCAAACTGGGCGCCGAATACGTCGTACAGCGTGGGCGCGCTGGTCATGTTTAACGGCGTGGAATACAAGTGCATCCAGGCACATACTTCACAAGTGGGCTGGGAACCACCGAATGTTCCCGCCCTGTGGGGACCGGTGAGTGGCAATCCGCCTCCGCCCCCGCCACCCCCTCCGCCACCACCACCGCCGCCTCCCCCAAGCGGTGGCACATGCGCCGCAGCCTGGAGTTCCACGCAGATTTACACCAATGGAATGACATCCAGCCTGAATGGAATCAATTATGTGGCCAACTTCTGGACGCAAAATCAGATTCCCTCGTCCAACAACGGAGGCGCCGGAAGCGGACAACCCTGGACGGCGACCGGAAGCTGCACTACGGGCACTCCTCCGCCGCCCCCGCCGCCACCTCCACCCCCGCCTCCTCCGGGATCGCGGATATTTTCTCCTTATATAGACATGAGCCTCACCGCGGATGAACAGATTGTGACCATCCAGCAGCAGTCGGGAATCAAGGCATTCACACTTGCCTTCATCGTCGCCACCGGCAACGGTTGTTCACTGGGCTGGGGCGGTCTGGGCGGAACTCTTCCGACCGACAGCCTGCCCAACGGCACCTCGATGCAAACGGTAATTCAGCAACTCCAGGCGGCCGGTGTGCAGATCATCATTTCCTTTGGCGGGGCACTGGGAACGGATGTCAGTTCGTCGTGCACCAGCGCATCGCAGCTTCAGGCCGCTTACCAGCAGGTCATTACCAGGTACAACGTCAAGATGCTCGACTTCGATATCGAAGGCGGAGCTGTTACCAGCCAGGCCGCGCTTACGTTGCGCGATCAGGCGCTCAAGGGCTTGCGGGCCGCCAACTCGGGTCTGATTATCTCCTACACTTTACCGGTCTTGCCGACGGGGCTTATCGCCAGCGGCGTGAACGTATTGAACAGCATCAAATCGGACGGCCTGACCGTGGACGTCATCAACGTGATGGCGATGGACTACGGCTCGGCCAACGACAACAACGGACAGATGGGTTTGTCCGCAACCCAGGCGGGCCAGAATACCCGTAACCAGGTGGTGGCCGCCGGCTTGAGTTCCACCATCGGCGTGACCGTCATGATCGGAATCAACGACACGAATACGGAGATATTCAAACTCGCGGATTCCAACACGCTGATGAATTTTGCTTTGGCCAACGGCTTTATTACGCGCCTCTCCCTATGGTCGGTGGCGCGCGATAACGGAGGGTGCGCGAACCAGGGATTTGCCTCACCCACCTGCAGCGGCATTACCCAAAGCAGTTTCCAGTTCTCGCAGTCGTTTGCGAGCTTCAAGTAAGTAAAGCCCAACCCGGGGCGATGGCGAGAGCCGTCGCCCCGTTTCAAGATGAGACTCATCCCGCGGCCTGACGTCCGGGCGCTTTGCGCGTCTGTTATCTTTTACTTCTCCATGATCAAACACTTTGCCTTCGCAATTGCTCTCCTGATGTTGTCATGGCCCTGCGTGGCCGGCGAAACGTATTCCACCGCGGGGCCGGTGCGGCTCAGTCCGGACGGACGAAACTGGGTGGAAGCGACACTCAAAAAACTGTCCCTTGAAGAGAAGGTGGGGCAGATGTTGAATATCCGCTACTTCACCGATTTTCGGAATTTTGACGGTGACGACTATCGTCAGTTCCGCGACCAGTTGAGGAAATACCATATTGGTTCCGTGACTCTGACGGTGCATGTCGACGGGCCGGTCCTTCTGAGGAACCCTCCGCTGGAAGTTGCGGCGGTGGCCAATCAGTTACAGCGCGATGCCGGCCTGCCGCTGCTGATCGCGGCGGATTTTGAACGGGGTCTGACCTCCCGGGTGAGTTTCGTCCCCGACTTTCCCGATGCGATGGCCTTTGGGGCGACCGGCAAGCCAGGCTACGCCGAACGGTTTGGCGCAATCACCGCCGAAGAGTCGCGGGCGATCGGCGTGCACTGGGATTTCTCGCCGGTGGCCGACGTCAACAGCAATCCCGACAATCCCATCATCAACACGCGGTCCTTCGGCGAAGACCCCGCGGGCGTTGGCGATTTTCTGTCGGCGTTCGTCAGGGGCGCGAAAGCCCATGGAATGCTGACCACCGCGAAACACTTTCCCGGCCACGGCGACACCGGCACGGATTCACATTTGGGCGTGGCCAGAGTCGGGGGCGATCTTCAGCGGCTTGCAACAGTCGAGTTGCCGCCGTTCAGGCAGGCGATCGCGGCGGAGGTGGATGCGATCATGGTCGCTCATCTTGCCGTTCCCGCGCTCGAACCCGATCCGGAGAAAGTCGCCACCGTGTCATCCCGGGTGGTCACGGAGGTTTTGCGAAAGCAAATGGGCTTCGATAAGGTCGTGGTTACAGACGCGCTGGAGATGCGCGGCCTGACCAGTTTGTATCCGCCGGGGCAGGGAAGTCCGACCGCGAGGGCCGCCGTGGATGCGGTGAAAGCCGGCAACGACGTGATTTTGTGGCCCACCGATCTGGACGGCGCGTTCCACGCGATTGTCGATGCTGTGAGCCGGGGCGAGATTTCGAAATCGCGCATCGACGATTCGGTGCGAAGAATCCTGACGATGAAAGCCTCTCTCGGTCTGCACAAGGCGCGCCTGGTCGATCCGGGACGGATTCCCTGGCTGGTTGGCAGGCCCGAAAATATGCAGTTTGCGCAGCAGGTGGCCGATGACGCGCTGACGCTGGTCCGCGACAACGGACAGATTGTTCCGTTTCCGAAACTTGCGCCGCGCGTTACCGAGAGTGAAACCTTCCAGGCGGCGATCGCGCCCGGTTCGCAGGTGGTGGCGATCATCCTGACGGATTCCATCCGCGGCCCCGCCGGGCATCTTTTCGAGGCGGCCCTGAAAGCCCGCCGCGCGGATGCAACCGTCTTCTATGTGGACAGCACCCTGGCCGCGCCCATGACCGGCGAGATACTGCGGGCAGTTCGGGGCGCCACTCGAATCGTGGTGGCCGCTTACGTAGTTCCGGTGGCGGCGAAGCAGGTGATGGTCGACGGCAAACTGGTGAACAGCGTGGGGGTGGAGCAAAGCACGGGAGAATTGCTGCGCCAGGTGCTGGAGATTGCCGCGCCGAAAACTGCGTTGATTGCGCTGGGCAATCCTTATGTGTTGCGCGATTTCAATAACGCGCAAAATTATGTATGCACGTATTCCAGCGCTTCCACGTCGGAGTTGAGCGCGGTGAAATATTTGTTCGGTGAGCTGGAGCCGAGAGGAAGATTGCCGGTCACCCTGCCAGGGATCGCGGCCCGGGGCTTCGCGTTCGCTCCTCGGCGGTAGGTTTCTCCGTGCCTCAGTGCCTCCGTGCCTCAGTGCCTCAGTGCCTCAGTGGTGCAAAGGTTCTGTCTTCGCAAATGCGGTATCAGG
>WNFD01008052.1_pt1 | contig 14794 bp, 10 predicted proteins | sample 5400491 | NCBI WGS metagenome assembly WNFD01 (sample SAMN13153343, study PRJNA577476) | soil metagenome | isolation source: 120 cm saprolite under Douglas fir tree site 2 hole 2 replicate 2 | place: USA:California | collected 2015-04-18
AGCCCGCCGGTTCAAATAGGTTGTCGCGCAAGTCAGCGGCATCGCTGCTTCCGCTTCGCGTTGATTCCTCGACTTCCCCTTCGGCTCCGCTCAGGGCTTCGGCTCACCGGAATGACAAACAGGGGGCGCTCTTTTTATGTCATCCTGAGCGCCAGCACACCAGGCGAAACAAAGTTGAGCCGGTGAGCCAAGGCCCAGCGAATGCGGCCGAAGCCCTGAGCGGAGTCGAAGGGAAACGAGTCTGCGAGGTGCGCATAGCAAAAAGGATCAACGCGTAGCGGAAGCAGCGACGATGCGCGGAGCGGAGACAGTCAATTTGAACGCTAATAACTGTAAGCCGGAAACGAAATAGCAAATGTCAATAAATTGGAGAAACTCAGCTTCCGGCAGGTGAACCCCGATATCCCCAACTTTTTCAACGAACTTAGGACTAGGACACTAGCTACAGTCTCATCTGTTAAAAGGTGATTCTGAAGAACTGAATTTAACCTGATTGGCTCACGGCGCCGAAGGCAGTAGTACGATCCAAGTGCTCCATCGTTTCATCTTTGGGCCGCACGATAGCCTCGCCGGGAGTCGTCATGTCGATCATTCCGATGAGCTGGTGGTGCCCGCGCCACACGTCGAGCACCCTGGCTGCACGGGCAAGCTGCAGTGGCAACTGTCCGGGAGCGAGAGCGATCACCAGATGCGGCCGATCAAGGAAGAGGCTAATCTCACCGCTGGAGGTCACGCGCATCTCGGAAATAATCGCGGAGAGGATAGCTTCGGCGCGAATCAGTTGGCCGGCGTATTCGACTAGTTGCGGGGGTTGCGCATTGTCGACTCCGCGGCCGCTCAGGACGGGCAGATCGGCGGTATCGGCCGGTGAGACAGGACCGCGCAAATCGCCTTCGCTGTCGATTAGATAGAAGCCGTTCGCATGTTCGACCAGCGCGACCGCGTCCATCGGCGAGCGAACCGCTAACGCCGCCGGCGACTGTCTGAATTTCTCAGCCGCCGGTTCTCTGAAGCGGAAAGTGTGGTAAGCAGCGGGAATCAATTCTGAGCGGCTGCTATGCGGCAAGCGCTCCAACAAAGCTTCAATGCGGCGCGCGAGCAGGCGCCCCGATTGGCTCAGCCCGGTGATGACGCCGAGCGCGAAGAAGGCACATAAGGCAATCCCGGCCAGGCGCCAACTCCAGCCGCTGGCGGTTTTGCTTTTTTTCTTTTTCGACCCAGCCGCCGCCACCGACCACCGCCTCACAGGCTGAAGCCTTGTGCCCGCCTCATCACAGGCTAATGCCTGTAACCCTCACCATTCGCCGACCAGCTTAACCTCCGGTTCAAGCCACACGCCAGTAGTCCGTCGAACCTGGTCCTGCGCCAGTTCAATCAGGCGGCGCACGTCATCGGCGCGTGCACCGCCGAGATTGACGATAAAGTTCGCATGGCGGCTTGAGAATGCTGCGCCGCCAATCCGCGTACCTTTCAGTCCCGCCGTCTCCAGTAAACGCCCCGCGAAATTGCCCGCTGGGTTCTTGAAGACTGAGCCGGCGTTGGGATAGTCGCCCGGTTGGTGCGCAGCACGACGCGTCCGAATTGCATGCACCTGCGCCCACAGCGTTTCGCGGCCGCCCGGTTCAAGCACAAACTCCACCCGGGTAATTATAAAGCCGCGCGGCAAGCCACTGCGCCGATACGCAAATCCAACTTCCTGGTTGGTCAACGCGCGCCGCTCGCCAGTTTCGCTAACACCATGCACCAGCGAAACCACCCGCGCGATCTCGCCGCCGAACGCACCCGCGTTCATTACAAGCCCGCCGCCGACCGTTCCCGGGATACCTTCGCCGAATTCAAGACCTCGCAGGCCATGCTCAACCACTATTTCCACCAGTTGACGGAATTGCAGCGCGGCGCCGACCGTGACCCTGTTGCCGTAAACTGCGATAGACGCAAATCCGGCCCCCAGCGTCAGCACTAGACCGCGGATGCCTCGGTCACTCACCAGCAGATTGGTTCCCGCACCCAGACAGAAAACCGGAACTGAATGCTGATAGGCCGCCGCCATTGCCGCTGACAACTGCGCTTCATCATCCACGGCCACGAACAAATCGGCCCTTCCGCCAATTCTGAATGACGTGAGGCCGGCCATTGAACGATTGCGCTCCAGCGCCGGACCCAGCCGCGCGCGCAACTGAACTTCAAGCGCGTTCATCGGTTTTTGACAACTCAGCCAGCAGCGCCAGCAAATCCTCGCCTAGCTTATAAACGTCGCCGGCGCCCAGCGTGATCAAGAGGTCGCCTTCGGCGGTCTCGCGCATCAGCCGAAGCACCGGCGCGCTCTCGTCGCCGAGGTAATGAACGTTCAAGTGGCCGCGCGCGCGCAAACCCTCGTACAGGCGCCGGGCGGTTACATCAGGCACCATGTCCTCGCCAGCGGCGTAAACGTCCATCAGGTACAGCACGTCGGTGTCATCGAAGGCGCCGAGGAAGTCGTCGAACAAGTCGCGCAAACGCGTAAACCGGTGCGGTTGAAAGACCGTTACGATGCGCCGCTGAAAGGCGCTGCGTGCCGCCTTAAGGGTCGCGCGCACTTCTTCCGGATGATGCGCGTAATCGTCAAGGATGATGCGCCCGGCGGCAGCGCCCTTGATTTCGAATCGCCGCGAAATTCCGGAAAACGCCGCCAATGCCCGCACGGCGGTGTTGAACTCGATCCCGAGTTCGAATGCCACTGCGATCGCGGCCAGGGCATTCAGCGCCATATGATGACCGGGCAGCGGCATCGTCACGGGACCCACCCGTTTGCCCTTGTGGATGACTTCGAAGCTGGTCGACAAGCCGTCAATAACTATTCCTTCGGCGCGCAGGTCTGCTTCCGGCGCGACGCCATAGGTTACGATTGGCTTGCGAACGGCAGGCAGCAATCCGCGGACGTTGAGGCTGTCGATACCCAAGACTGCGATTCCATAAAATGGCACGCGGTTAATGAAGTTCAGGTAAGCCTCACGCACCCGTTCCATCGTGCCGTAGTAGTCCAGATGCTCAAGGTCGATGTTAGTGACAACCGCGACAGTCGGCAGCAGCAGCAAAAAGGAGGCGTCGCTCTCGTCGGCCTCAGCCACCATAAAATCGCCGCGTCCCAATCGAACGTTGGTCCCACGCGCGCGTAGATTGCCACCGATCGCAACTGTCGGGTCGAAGCCCGCCTCCTCCATAATCAAGCCGATCAAGGAGGTGGTCGTGGTCTTGCCGTGAGTTCCACCGACCGCGACCCCCAAGCGGGCCATTCGCAACAATTCTCCCAGCATCTCCGCCCGGGGAATTACCGGGATCTTCAACTCGCGTGCAACGGCGACTTCCGGATTGGAAAATTTCACCGCGGATGAAATCACCAGTGCATCAAGCTCGGCGCGGACATGGCTGGGATGATGGCCATGCTCGATCTCGATGCCCAGCCGCTGCAGACGCGCAGTGGTGGAACTCGTATGCAGGTCGCAGCCGCTCACCGAGAGTCCCAGTCTCAGGCACAACTCCGCGATGCCGCTCATCCCGCTGCCGCCGATACCGACGAAATGCAGCCGGCGCTGGCGGTGCAGGATACCGAGCGGCGCGGGATCGCTCACTCAACGGGCTCCTTTTTTATGCGCACGTCGCAGACTCCTTTGCTCGGCTCCGCTGCGCTCCGCCTAGTGTTCTTATGCGCACGTCACAGACTCGTTTGCTCGGCTTCACTGCGTTCCGCCTAGTACTAGTACTAAGTTGCGTAAATGCACGCAAAGTTTGTAGCGACCGAACTAGGGCCGGTGCTTCCAATCCCTCCCCCTGACCAGGGGGAGGTTAGGTGGGGGTAGTCTGTCGGCGGTGCATAGTAATGTGGTGAGTATACTCATTTTCTCCCCGCATCTACAGCAGTCAGGCAACCCCCACCCTGCCCTCCCCCTGGTCAGGGGGAGGATCAAAGGCGCTTCGGCGCCCGACCAACAACCCGAACACGCCGAATCAAGAACCCAAACCCTTTGTTGCGCGAAATCATGCAACTAAGCACTAGCAGGGTGCGGAAAAACTCCATCCGCGCGATGAGCTGACGCTGTGACGCACTGCTAGACTCACTGTAGCTCTATGACTTTGGGGTTAAAAATCCTTTTTCCGCAACCTGCTAGTGAGGCTCGGCTCCGCTGCGCTCCGCCTGGTGCTGGTGCTCGTTATCGGCTACTTGAAAACACAGATGGACAATACGCGCGGCGGCGTCGCCGATCGAGGCCTGATGGGCGCGGCGGCCCATCTCGTACAGGCACTCAGGCCGGGCGCCCAGCCGTAGCAACACCTGGGCGAGATTTTCGCCAAGATGTTCATCATCGGCAACAACCACAGCGCCGCCTACGCGAGCGAGCACGCGTGCATTATGCTCCTGCTGATGGTCGCGGTGGAACGGATAAGGAACAAACACCGCAGGGCGGCCAGCCAAGGCGATTTCGGAAACGGTCATTGCCCCTGCGCGGGCGATTATCAGGTCAGCGCGGTCAAGGGCAGCGGCGATGTCATCGATGAACGCGATGACCCTGGCCTCGCGGCCGAGCGTGCGATAAGTCTCCTCCACCAGCCCCGCGTCAGCCTCCCCAGTCTGATGAGTGATGGCCACTGGAATAACATTTTCCTGCAGAATCCTGAAGGCGTCGAGCACACCCGGTCCGGAATGTTGTCGGGCCGCCTGTGGCATCTTTGAAAACCGCACAGGATTGCCGGTCACCTCGACCTTAGCGGCGTTGAACGCGTCAGCAGCGTCGACAAAACCTACGCAAATTTTGCGAGCGAACCGCCACAGCATTCGGTTAGCCAACCCTGGCCGCGTATTTTGCTCCATCAGGATCAGCGGAGTGCCACGCATGATGGCGGTGACTGCAATCGGCGCCGAGGCATAGCCGCCGGCACTCACCACCAGGTCGGCGCCAAAACTGCGGAGCAAGCTGCGCGCGCGGCCCAACGCCCGGACAAATTCCCCCATCGCGCGCAGCCGCGTAAGCGGCGATTTGCCGATAAACCCTTGCACCTCGAACAGTTCATAGTGCAGGCCACTGCGCGGAAACCATTTGGCTTCCAGCCCATTACTGGCGCCGACGAACAGCACTTCCGTATCAGGGCGCGTGCGGCGCATCTCCTCCCCCACGGCGACGGCCGGAAACAGATGGCCGCCTGTACCTCCGCCTGCGATAATCGCCTTCAGCGCCATGACCGGTTCTCTGGCTATGCGTTTCTTCCGGCTCTGGGAGCGAAGGTCTCTGCCTGAGACGGCAACAGGCCGGGAGGCGGTTGTCGCACTGAGTATTCTTTTTTCGGGGTAATGCTGGTTGCCGGGCGTCGCGAAAGCGCCAGCAATACTCCCAGTTGTGCCAGCGCCATCACCATTGAGCTGCCACCATAGCTGACGAATGGTAGCGGCAGTCCCTTCGTCGGCACCATTCCGATCACCACTGCGATATTAATCAGCACCTGCAGGGCAAAAAGCGAACTGACGCCAACCCCAAGCAGGCTGGCGAAAGGATCAGGCTCCGCATGTGCCATCCGCATTCCGCGAAACAACAGGGCCGCGAACAGGGTGAGAACCGCCAAACCGCCGATGAGCCCGAAGTCGTCGGTGACGACCGCGAAGACGAAATCGGTATGCGCTTGTGGCAGATAAAACATCTTTTGCCGTCCGGCGCCGAGTCCCTGTCCCCATTTGCCGCCCTCGCCCAAAGCGATAAACGATTGAATCAGTTGAAAGCCGGCGCCGCGCGCGGCGCTCCAGGGATCGAGAAAGGCGGCGAATCGCTTTTTCCGGTAGGGTTGGGCAATAGCCTGAACCGCCAGGACGCCGAGCGCTATCCCACCCGCCTCGGCCAGATGTTTAGGGCACGCGCCCGCTGCGAACAGCATCGCGAATACCAGCATGACGATTATCACGGCGCTGCCAAAATCCGGTTGTTTCAACAGCATCGCGACCAAGGGCAGGACGATTACGATGGTGGGTAGCACGCCGGCCTTCAGCTCATGCATCCGCGGCTCGCGGCGAGACAGAAAATCGGCCAGGAAAAACACCAGCCCGAGCTTGAGCAATTCGGAGGGTTCGGCCAACACGGGTCCGAGCCGTACCCATCGGCGGGCGCCACCGCGCACCAGCCCCACACCCGGAATCCATACCGCTAGCAGCAGTCCGCTCGACAAGACCGCGAGCGGCGCCACCAGCCGGCTTAAACCAGCTAAAGAGAATTGCGAGACCAAAGCCCCGAGCGCGAGTCCCGCCGCGATGTGCATCATCTGCGCTTTGAAAAAATGGAATCCATCACCGGTCTTCGCTCGGCCAAGGAAATAAGTCGTATTCAACACCATCAGAGATCCGACCAGCAGCAGCACCGCCGCCGGCACGTACAGCCACGGATCGGGGCCGCGCCAATTCACCCGCTCAAAGCGCGCGAACCAGCTCCTGAAATACGCGCCCGCGCTCTGCATAATTCTTGAACTGGTCGAAACTGGCGCAGGCCGGCGACAACAACACCGTATCGCCCGGCAGCGCTTCGGCCGCCGCCCTTGCCACCGCCTCGTCCAAGGTCTGGACGCATTCAACCCGGGTACTGCCGTCGACGACGGCTCGCATCATTTCGCGCGCGGCCCCATACAGGAGCAGCAATCTAACCTTTTGCCGCAATGGTTCACGCAGTGCAGCGTACGAACCGCCCTTGTCGACGCCGCCAGCAATCAAAAGCACCGGCGCCCGAACCGCCGTCAATGCCTGGACGACAGCGCCCACATTCGTACCCTTGGAGTCGTCGACAAAGGTGACGCTGTTTTTCTCGCGGACGAATTCGAGCCGATGCGGCAAACCGCGAAACTCGGCGAGCGTGCGCTCGATGAGTTCAGGTGCGAGCTCGAGCGCGAGGGCGGCTCCTGCCGCCGCCATCGCGTTTGTGCGATTAAACCGGCCCGGCAATCGAAACCCGTCAAGGGGAATCGTTCCATTCTTCCCGCCCAGCATGAAACGCAGGCCGGACTCATCCCAGATCGCCTCATCCGCCGGCGCCGCGGGCTTTTCGAGCCCGAAACTCAGGACCTGCGCGCGCAGCTCTTTCCGGAGTTGCCACACCGACGGGTCGTCGCGATTCAGAATCGCCCAATCGCCGGCGTCCTGATTTTCGAAGATACGCGCCTTGGCCCCCCCATATTCGTCCAGGTCGCGATAGCGATCGAGATGGTCGTCACTCAGGTTCAAATGAATCGCGACCCGGGGCTTGAACCGCTGGATGGTCTCGAGCTGATAACTCGATACCTCGACCACGGCGAGCTCGAAATCACCTCCAATCGCTTCGACCAGCGGGGTGCCGAGATTTCCGCCGACGAAGGTCTTCACGCCCGCGTTCGTGCAGATCTCGCCGATTAGAGAGGTCACGGTACTTTTGCCATTGGTGCCGGTCACCGCCACTATCGGAAATTTGATAAAGCGGCTGGCAAGTTCCAATTCGCCAATGACCGGGGTTCCCGCCGCATGCGCCGCCTGAACCAATGTTGAGGTTGGTGGCACGCCTGGGCTGACGACCATCAGATCCACGCCGCGGAGCCAGGCCGGCTCTTCGCCGCCCAGGTATACCTCGCCCCGGGGCAAATCGGAGTTGGGAAGTTCACTGCGTGTATCTGTCAGTACCAATGAGGCCCCGAGCGAGGCGAGGAATCGTGCGGCGGCGCTTCCGCTAACGCCCAGTCCAACCACCATCACGCAGTTGCCGCGAAGCTCCATCGAGTGCCGCTCATCTGAGCTTGAGCGTGCTCAATGCAATCAGTGCGCACACTATCGAGATTATCCAAAAGCGGGTGACTACCACCGTTTCAGGCCATCCCGCCAACTCGAAATGATGATGAATCGGGGCCATGCGGAAAATGCGCCGATGCGTCATTTTGTAGTAGTAACGTTGCATGATCACCGAGATCGCCTCGAGCACGAATACACCACCCGCCAGCGGCAGCACCAATTCCTGTTTGGCCAGTAGCGCCACGGTGCCCAGCGCTCCTCCCAGCGCCAACGCTCCGACGTCGCCCATCATCATCGAAGCCGGGTAGGCGTTGTACCACAGGAATCCCATTGAAGAAGCGATCAACGCGGCGCAAAAAATCGCGATCTCGCCCACACCATCAACGTGCGGAACGTCAAGATAACGCGCAAATTTCAGGTTGCCGGCGACGTAGGTGAAAATCCAATAGCAGAACCCTACCGTCATGACCGGACCGATCGCGAGACCATCGAGCCCGTCGGTCAGATTCACCGCGTTGGAGGAAAATACAATCACCGCCATTGCAAATGGAATATATCCCCACCAGTGCAGGTTGGGATGAAGCCGTTTAAGAAATGGCACCGTTAGTTCGGTCGAAAAACGCTCAATCCCAAACAGCCACACCGCGGCCACAAAAGCGCAGCCGAATTGCCAGGCTAGTTTCTGCCTTTCGGTCAAACCGCGGCCCTTGCCCAGCTTGAGTTTGAGGTAATCGTCGCTGAGGCCGATGGCGCCGAAGCTCACGGAGACAAAGAGCGCGATCCAAAGGTAGGGATCGGTCAGGTTCGCGAACAGAATCGTGACCACGATGCACGACGCCAGGATCAGCAGTCCCCCCATAGTCGGCGTGCCGGCTTTCTTTTGATGGCTTTGCGGCACTTCTTCGCGGATCGTTTGGCCGATGCTCGCGGCGCGGAAACGCTGAATCAGCAAAGGAGCGAGCGCGAGGGAGATTACCAGGGCGGCGAGCCCTGCCAGCACCGAACGGAAAGTCTCGTAACGCAGAACGTTCAGACCCGGATAACGCCCATGCATCGAGAACAACCACAAGTAGAGCATGGTCCTTTAGGTTTGCCGCTTCCTTAGTGCGACGCAAGATGCTGAGTGTTTGTGAACGAATTGGCAAAAGTGCTCCTTCGGGGGAAAAACATAAGCATTTTCAAGGGCTGATTGTTCGCAGGATCAATTCACTCACAAACCCTGAGGAGCACAGACGGCGACGCCTTTGCCAGCAGGCTGGGGAAAAAGGCTTTCCGCAGCATGCTTGCCCTCTCTGTAATCTCCCCCAGAGGCTGATCATGTCCCATAAGTCAATGGCTGGACACTGGTTGTGATGCCGGGTGCTACATAGCCGAAGGCCCCTCTGTCATTCTCGCGCGTGTCTGGCGCGCGAAGAATCCCGGAGCCGCGAGAGCAAACTGCCCCGGTCTAGCGTGAGCGCTAGCACGGGCTGGCTCGCCGTAAGATGGCGCAGACGCGGGATTCCTCACGCGCGGCAGCCACGCGCGCGGGAATGACAGGCGAACGCGATGGCCGCGGCCAACGCCGCACCGCCATCGCGCTCCATGGTGACCAGTGCCCAGCAGTGCCCAGCATCGTACTTATGGGTAATGATTAGCCCCCAGAGGGGAGAACTAAACACTAGCGCAGCCGAAAGGCGGAGCGAGCTAACGAGTCTGCGAGGTGCGAATCAAAATGGTAGAAAGCCAGTTTTATTGCAGGGTGCGGAAAGAGTTTTCATAAGCAAATAGGTTTTTCCGCACCCTGATAGTGGGGGAATAAGAGAGGCGAGAGGGCAGAGCTGCTCTCATGCCTGGTGTGGCATCAGCGGAAGGCAAGCGTCCGCCGTCCCAGCGTTGGGTGAGACAGGCCCCTGACCTCTCATCCCGAAAGCCCGGAAAAACTGCGGACCCTCCAAGTAGCGAAGATTCGAATGGGTAGCTCTCGAGCCGCCCGCTGGGGAAACGCTCGACAATAGGGCGACTCGATAACCACCCCAACCTGCCTCTCATTGCCGCCTTGTGAGACCCGCCAGCTCCTGCACTACCACGCGATCGTCGAAGTCCAGCCGCTGTGAACCGACGAGCTGATAATCCTCGTGACCCTTACCTGCAATCACCACCATATCGCCCGGCCTGGCGATTCGAAGCGCAAGGGCAATCGCGCCGCGCCGATCCGGTTCGACCAGGTAACCTGAAGATGTGCGTGCCGCCGGCTCGTCGATTCTTGGCAGCGCAGTGCTCGCCAGCCCCGCCTCCACTTCTGCGATGATCGCAAGCGGCGGTTCGGTGCGCGGATTGTCGGAAGTTAACACCGCTACGTCCGCCAGGCGCCCGGCGATCTCACCCATAATCGGGCGCTTGCCGCGGTCGCGGTCGCCCCCGCATCCGAAAACACAGATAAGCCGCCGGGGTCCGAGCCTGCGCAGCGTGTCGAGCATTGCGCTGAGGGCGTCGGGCTTGTGAGCATAATCGACCAGCACTCGAACGCCTTCTGGCGCGGTCACCGTCTCCAGCCTGCCGGGGGCCCCTGGGCATCGCCGCACCCCCGCCACCACCGCGTCCGATTCGATGCCCAGGGCCACCGACACGGCAGAGGCCCCCAAAATATTGAGCAGGTTGATTTCCCCCAACAACGGCGAACGAATGTCAAAACGACGTCCGGGTGCAGCGATCGTGGCCGAAATTCCGTCCAAGCCAATTTCAAACGCGGCCGGATGAACGTCGAGCGCCGGGGCCATCCCGAAACTCAGCTTCCGTCCCGTTATCGCCTCCAGTACGCGCGCACCGTAGCTGTCGTCGCCGCGGACTATCGCAACCGGCTCGGGGTGAGTGCTTCGAGGTAACAGCTCAGTAAACAACCTGAGCTTGGCCGCAAAGTATTTCTCCAGCGTCAGGTGATAGTCGAGATGGTCACGGCCCAGATTGGTGAAAATACAGGCGCGGAAACTCAACTGGTCAACGCGGCGTTCTTCCAGACCGATGGAAGAGATTTCGGCAGCTGCGGCACCGACCCCAGCGTGCTCCATGGCCGCAAGCGCAGCCTCGAAATCGAGCGACTCGGGGGTGGTGAGTCCACTGTAGAGTTTGCGCCCACCCGCGAAAGTTCCAATCGTGCCGATGATGCCGCAGGGGAGCCCAGCCGCTTCGAAAATCGAGGCCAGCAAATAACTGGTGGTGGTCTTGCCGCTGGTGCCTGTGATCCCGATCAGCTGCAGTCGGCGGCTGGGTGCCTTGAAAAAGCGAGAGGCAGCGAGACCCATCAAACGCCGCGGCCATGCAGATTCGATGATAGTTGCCGCGGGACGCGCATCCTCATCCGCCCACCGCCGCACCACCAGGGCGCGCGCCCCGCGGTTCAACGCTTGTTGGATATTGGCGCGCTCCTGCCTCGCATCGCGCGCGGTCGAAAAGAAGAGCTCACCGGGCTTAACCTGACGGGAATCATAAGCCAGCCCGCTCACGGCGACCTCGCGGTCGCCGATCACGCGCTGCACCTCCGCGTCTGCAATAAGTTCGCTGAGTCTCATCGGGCGATGCAACGTGCCCCCACCACTCGGGCGGCCGAGCAATGGCGCCCTCTGTGTTCCCTTCGCAACTGGAAGGACCTCGCCGCCAGTCGTCTCCGGCGAGACTGAGATGGCCCCGCCGGCAATGAGAATGCTCTAGCGGCCGCGCGCGACGCCGCGGCGCGCCTGGAGAGGGCGCCTTCCAACGGAGGCAGAAGGTGCGACGTCTTCTCGTCGGGAGCGGCCAGCACGATTTGAACGCCACTCGTCGGCCTCTTGGGATTCAACCATCTGGTCGACTTTTCCGGAACCCCGGGCATCGGCTCCTGACTTACTACGTAGCCGTCACCCTTTACTTCGAGGGCAAGCTCATGGTTGCGGGCGACAGCGAGCGCCGATCTCAGGCTGAGACCACGAAAATCCGGCATGCGCGGGTTGTCCTCGTGCAATTCGTCAGTCGCTGAGTCTGCTCGATGTTGTTCCGTAAAGCCGGACGGCATCCCTTCGTTATCGGCAGCCGAGTTCGAATCGTGATCTTCCGGAGGAGAGAAAAACCCCAACCCGTTACGTATTGGGAGCAGACTTGCGCTCTCGACGGGCGGATGCGCCGGTGCAACGGCCATTCGTTGCAGCGCATCGGAAGCTATTTCGCTGAAAACCGGAGCCGCGACCAGTCCGCCAAAACGGCCATGCGGCACATCATAAAGAACTACCAGGATCACAAGCTTCGGATCCTCAGCCGGGACGAATCCGACGAACGAGGCTACCAGCCGATCGCGATAATATGTCCCAGTCGCCGGATTAACCATTTGCGCCGTGCCGGTTTTACCGGCCACTGTGAAATCCGCGACGCGGGCCAGATGCGCGGTGCCATCGCGGCCATTCACAACCCCGCGCAGCACCTGATTCATGGTATGCGCAACCGCCGGGGTTATGGCGCGACGCAATACCTGAGGACTGTGACTCAGCACTTCACGGCCGTCCGCATCGTAGGCCGCCTTAACCACGTAGGGGCGCATCACCGCCCCGCCGTTTGCGATCGCGGCATAAGCCGTCACCAGTTGAATCGGGGTGACTGCCAATCCCTGGCCGAAGCCGTGATTGGCCAGTTCGATATCACGCCAGCTCGACGGCGGCCGCACCGTACCGGTGGCTTCACCGGGCAGGTCGATCCCAGTCTTGCTGCCGAGGCCGAAGGCGCCAATTCCGTCGTAGAAGCGGTGTCGTCCCAACGCCAGCGCAAGCTTGGCGGCGCCAATATTCGAAGAAACCTCGATAATCCCGCTCAGTGTGAGCCAGCCATAACGGCCATCGTCATGGATGACTTGTCCGCCGACATGCCATTCACCCTGCTCGCAATAGATCTGCCGCGACCTATTGGTTACCCGATCCTGGAGAGCGATGGCGCCGAGCAGGCCCTTCATCGTCGAGCCCGGCTCGAAGGCATCCTGCACCGCAGTATCGTGCAGGCGGTCGCCTGCTTCCGAGCGCTCGGCGCCAACGTTGGCGAGCGCAAGCACCTCACCGGTAAAAGGATCAACTATCACTACCGCCCCCCGGCGGGCGCCACTTTGCACCACTTGCTCGGCGAGGTAGTTCTCAGCCTCAGCCTGAATGGAGGAATCAATAGTCAATTCGAGTTGCGCGCCCGCCTTGGGAACCGTCAACTGTAAGGGGGAGTCCAAAATCGGATGGCCGAGGGCGTCCTGATAAAAGTGCAATTCAAGCGGCTCGCCGCGCACCAGCTTGTCATATTGTAGCTCCACGCCGGAGAGCCCCTGGCCATCCATCCCCGCCACCCCGACCACCGCCGCGGCCAGGTTGCTCTCCGGGTAGAAACGCTTGTATTCGCTCACCGCACCGACGCCCTTGAGGCCAAATTGTTCAACCTCGCGTGCCTGCGACGGCGCCAAATGACGCGCCAGCCACACGAACGGAGCTCCATGACCAAGCCGTGATTGGAGTTCGGCGGCACTTACGCCCAGCATCGCCGCCAGATGTGCCCGGTCAGCGGGCGAGCTGTTCACCAGCAGAGCGCGCGGGCGGGCGTATATCGAGCGGGTCTCGGCCGATAACGCGAGCGCCTTACCGTTACGATCGACGATCGGCCCACGCACCGCGGCCAACTTCATTTCCGCGCTGTGCTCACTACGTCCCAAGGAGACCAGCCGTGGTCCATCGACCAGCACGATAACCGCGAGTCGAAGCGCGGTGAGCGCGAAGAGTCCCGTAAGCGCTAAAGTCAATGCGCCAATACGAGCGCGGCGCTGTTTAAATGCTCCATCCACTGCTTCATCACAGCCTGTCGGGAAACAGGTTCACGCCTGTTCCGATTTTACCTCATCATCACTACTTGCCCCGGCGCCGGTGGGCGTAGACCATACTTAGGTGCCAGCGAACGTAACCGGTGATACGAACTCAATTCGGCCGCCTCCAGGCGCAGCCGCTGATCCTCCTGTTGGAGCTTTTCCACTTCGAGTCTAAGCGCCGACAGGCGATAGCCTTCCTGGATCACTTCCAAACGCACCATCAGCATCGCGAATCCGACCAGCACCACTGCGGTGGCCAGCAATGCCGGTAGCAGCCTGGCCGGCTTCGCGCTGGGTTTGCGACGGCGCTTCAATGCCGCATCCTCAGCTACGGCCGCGAGGATGTGTGTCAAGCCGTATGACGTTTTGCTTCAATGAGCTCGCCTTTCGATGCATCTGAGCCGAGCGCTACGCGCTCGCCGGTTATTTGCCGTTTCCTCGGCGTCAGGCCGCATCGCCTTGCGTGAGATGGCAATGAATTCTGCGGTTTTGGTCAGCTCGCGGAAACGTTGCTTGACTGGCCGATCCTCCAGGGAGTGATATGCCAGCATTACCAGCCGGCCGCCGGCCGCCAGCCGTAGCGGCGCCTTCTCGAGCAGCACGGCCAAACTCTCCAGCTCTCGGTTAACCGCGATCCGGAGTGCCTGGAAAGCGCGGGTGGCAGGATTGATCCTGCCGAAGCGCCGTCCGCCGACCGCACTCGCGATCACTGTCGCCAATTCGCCAGTGGTTTGGAGCGGGTGGCGGTGGCGGGCGGCAACAATTGCACGCGCAATCTGGCGTGCGGCCCGCTCCTCTCCAAAATCTCGGAGAATGCGCGCGATTTCTTCTTCGGATTCCTCGTTGACGATATCGTACGCACGCAGCTTCTGACGGCGGTCCATCCGCATATCGAGCGGTCCGTCGGCCCCAAAACTGAAGCCGCGCTCCGGATCATCCAGAGCGAAGCTGCTCATCCCGAGGTCGGCCACGATTGCCCCTGCCGTGGGGCTGCCAGAGCGATCGAGCATCAGGTCGAGATCGCGAAAGTCTGCCTGTTGCAACGTCACACGAGAGCCAAAGCGGGCAAGACGCTCGGCCGCGCCGCGCAGCGCGGCGTCGTCGCGATCGAGTCCCAGCAGATGGGCGCCAGTTTCCTCCAGCATCCGTTCGGCGTGGCCCCCGGTGCCAACGGTTGCGTCAACAATCAGGATTGG
>WNFD01009881.1_pt1 | contig 14793 bp, 15 predicted proteins | sample 5400491 | NCBI WGS metagenome assembly WNFD01 (sample SAMN13153343, study PRJNA577476) | soil metagenome | isolation source: 120 cm saprolite under Douglas fir tree site 2 hole 2 replicate 2 | place: USA:California | collected 2015-04-18
CTTGGCGCACCTCACGACCGACGGAATAATGAGTGTCGATTGCTTTTTGCTCTCCATGAATCTGATCGGCACGAAGTTTTTGCTCGGTTTGAGTAATGCGAAAATCGTTTGCCGCAAGTTCAACTCGGTCCATGCAATCTAAAATGTCTTCCTTCTCCGGGATTCCCTTGCGCTTCTTGATCTCATCTCTGCCCAATCCGTTGTACAGCCCCTTGTACCCAGCGTCGTGGAAAATTCCAAACATGGGGCCAGTTACGCCAGCGGCATAGGCAGCAGAGCCAAGCGCCTTGTTCCCCTGCTTCACGCGGTTGCGTAGTACTAGCCGCCGCTGTTCTTCGGTGAGTTGCTTGTCGGCCTCATACTCTTGGGTTGAAATCGAGAAATAGTTTTGCACCTCCGCAATCTCCGGCTTAAGCGATTCGCCGTTCATTGCTATTAGGTAGCAGGCATGTTTACTGAGAATGACGTTCTCTCGTTTTGCCTTAGCGCCCTTCCCGGCAGTGATCTCTTCGGTGAACTCAACGAAGTGATCGTTAGAGAACACCCCTGCATTATTTGACGCGGTCTTGGCCTTCTCAATCACATCTCTGAAGTTGCGCCAATCCGAATAGCCCAAGACCTCCATCAAATCACGTGCCAACCAAAGGGCTTGGCCGTTTTTCGCGCTCCGCTTCTTCTGTTCAAGGGCAGTGATAACGACACTAAATTGACCTTCCATAAGACCTCTCTGGCCTGCTTCGGCTTAATAAATCATACCAGAAAACAACAATAAAGAAGCGTCAATTCCCATCTTGTGCATATATTCCCATACTGTTATTATGTAGTTCCAAATGGAGGGTAGTATGGGAGCGAGAGAAAGCATTCAAAGGCTTATCGACAAGAAACAACAGGAGTTAAGGGACTTGCAGGTGCAAATACGGGAAGGAAATGCATACCTTCAAGCCCTCCAAGATTCAATCAGAGTGCTTCCGCGTGAGACGACGGATGAACAGCATGAGTTGCGCCCCAGCAGCGCATTAGCCCATGCCAGGGAACATATTAGGAACAGTGGTAGACCGTTACACATTTCAGAACTATTGAAACTGTTAGGGAAGCCAACAGATAAGAAGAGCAGAGTGTCACTCTCCGGCACCATTTCAAGTTACGCTCGAAGGAAGAAAATCTTCACAAAAACTGCTCCCAATACTTTTGGCCTGATCGAATTGAACGGGAACGGTGCCTCTTCCTCAGGGACGCCGATGACGGAGGTTGAAGACCTGCCCCAAACATTCGGAAAGTTGTGACGGGCTAGGTCTTTATTGGGCATGGCTGGCTCTCCGGTCCCTACGCCATCGTCCGTCTGGAACCGGACGCGACCGTTCCGGAGTGGGCCATGAAGGGAGAGTTCACTTCCGTTACGCGAAGCGCCGAGGAACTCTCGATCGTCTGCCACGCGGACAATCTGCCTGCGGACGTGTTTTCGAAACACCGATGGATTTGCTACAAGCTCGAAGGCCCGTTTCCCTTCTCGTTGACGGGAGTGCTGCTTTCCTTCATCGAGCCGCTCTCGGAAAGCGGCGTGCCGATCTTCGCCATCTCGACCTACGATACGGATTACGTTCTGGTGCAGGAACAATACGCAGGCATGACGCAACAAGCTCTTGAAAAAGCCGGTCACGAACTCGTTGGAGGCGACGATGAATCCTGGCGCAAATTCATCGAATGAAGTGAAGCTGCAGGGCTGCGGTCGCCATTCGTGTCAATAATCGTGCGGGCGCTTTGGAAATAACAAAGGCCGGAGAATCTTCCGATTCTCCGGCCTGGTCTTGGCGAACGTTGGTGGACTTTATTGTTTTACATCGGTCGAAGCCATATCGATCGTGATCATGAACCCGTTGGTTCCCTTGTGCTCGAATGCTTTTGGTCCGGTCTTGTAGGCCTCATCGTCATTCGGCATCATGACGAAGCCGTCGTTCCGGGGTGTTCCCCAGTATTTCAAGTTGTGAATTACAACGGGGTCGTCGGTGTTGCCTTGAAAGCGGTGCAGCTTTACCTCCGCGGTTTTGCCGCCGTCGATGGTTGCGTGCGCTTCATTTTTATTGAATTCCCAGGTGTCAATGTTCCCCACCGTAGTCTGGAGCGAGTTCCACTTTACGGGGAAGACATGCGGGATGATTGCACCGAGGGCGTCCTGCTGTTCCTTAGTGGTGGCCTTGTCAAATGTAACCAGCGCCCAGTCCATTTTTCCCTGCGAGAAATCCGCGCCCAGGTCACCGGTGATCCAGAACTTTGCGCCGTCCAGATTGGTCGAGCCGTAGTGTCCGTGGTTCACCTTGTAGGCATTGTTGAATTGGCAATAGTGAGCTACCGCGCCGTGTTCGTGATGGGCGGCAGGTTTGGGATTGAAGTAGCACTGACAGAACATCGGGCAACTGCAGGCCTCGATGGTGGTCGCATTCAGGGCCCAGTCGGGCTTCGACGTGTCAGTGGTGCTCATTGCGAGCAACACGAGGGCGAGAGAGATACCCCAAGCTTTGAACATGGCCTAAATACCTCCTCGGCGGCAAATTATGCTCGCCGCGAAACGGTTTTGCAAGCTAATTGCGACCCGCGCACACCGCTCATTTGCGCCATTCGCCCCGCCAAATTCGCCAAACGCTGTTGCGGGGCCTGCATTTATCCCGCATCCATGCTGTAATAACAGTATTCAATGCCATCCGCTATTACATCCCTGCGCCGCCGCGCCAAGGCCTTGCACCGCAATCTGCGCGGAGCGCGCATGGCCGCGCGCGCACTGGCCTCGACCGATCATCCGCTGCTGGCGCACATTATCCCTGTTCGCCGCTGCAATTTGAGTTGTACGTACTGCAACGAGTTCGACGATTTTTCGAAGCCTGTGCCGACGGAGGAAATGTTCCGCCGCATCGACAAGCTCGGAGCGCTAGGGACGGCAGTGGTCACGATTTCCGGCGGCGAACCACTGCTTCATCCCGATCTCGACGACGTGATCCGCCGCATCCGCTCCAACGGCATGATCGCCGGACTCATCACGAACGGCTATTTTCTGGTTGCGGAGCGCATAAAGCGCCTGAACCGCGCCGGCCTTGAGTGGCTGCAGATCTCCATCGACAACGTGAATCCAGACGAAGTGTCGAAAAAGAGTCTGAAGGTTTTGGACAAGAAGTTGCAGCTGCTGGCCGAGCATGCGGAGTTTCACGTGAACATCAACTCCGTGGTGGGCGGAGGAATTTCGAATCCGCAGGACGCGCTCACCATCGGCAAGCGCGCCGTTGAACTGGGCTTCAGTTCGACCATCGGCATCATTCACGACGGCAGCGGCCAGGTACAGCCTCTGAATGACGAAGAGCGCCGCATTTATGACGAGATGAAGTCTTGGGAGAAGCGCAGCTTCACCCGCATCAACGCTTTCCAGGACAATATTGCGCAAGGGCTGCCCAACGATTGGCGCTGCCGCGCCGGGGCACGCTATCTCTACATCTGCGAAGACGGATTAGTGCACTACTGTTCGCAGCAACGTGGCTATCCTGGAGTGGCGCTCGCCACCTACACCCGCGACGATATGCGGCGCGAATACCTCACCGAAAAAGGATGCGCGCCCCATTGCACGGTGTCGTGTGTGCATCAAGTTTCCGTCTTCGATGGGTGGCGCGCCCCGCAGCGTCCCGCGCCGGCGATTCCGACGGCAACATCGGCGGGAGAACTCGTTCAAATCAAGTAGACAGCCCCTTCATCCTTAATCGCCTGGGAGTCACTGGGTGGGAACTTGCGCCACAGGGTACGGGGCAGTAGCGTTTGGACGATGCGCGCTGCACCGAAGTGGACAGAATTCCTGCATTATCCAATTATCGCCGGCACATCGGTTCTGGCGATTGCAGTCACAATCGCCTGGTGGTCCAAGGTCGACGTGTCACCGTTATTCGAAACGGCAATTATCCGTCGAGGAGAAACTTGGCGTCTGATTACCAGTATCTTTCCCCACATCAACATCCTGCACCTGGCATTCAACATCTACTGGCTCTGGGTCTTCGGAACCCTGGTTGAGCAGGTATACGGGCATTTCAGGACGGCAGCCCTCATCACCGTGTTAGCGTTGGGGTCAGCTTCCTTTGAGTTTGCGTTTGCGCTCGGTGGCGTCGGCCTTTCCGGCGTTGTATATGGTTTCTTCGGTTTGCTATGGGTCCTATCGAAGCGGGATGATCGCTTCCGAGACGCTGTCGACGAGAGAACCGTTCAACTTTTTGTTTTGTGGTTTTTCTTCTGCATCGTGACCACGGTGCTGCATATTTTTTCGGTGGGTAACATTGCCCACGGCGTCGGGGCTGTTCTAGGCGCTCTCACTGCGACTGCCATTGTCAGGCCACGACGGCGCGTACTCGTAGAAGCCGGCATCGGAGCAGTCCTTCTTTTCGGTTTGTGGGGATCCACTCTGGGACGCCCCAAGATCAATCTCTCGGAAAAGGCCGGATACGAAGAAGGGAAATGGGGTTACGAGGACCTCATAGCAAACCGCAACCAGCAGGCCGCCCGGTGGTTGGGCGATGCCGTAATCTATCATCCAAAGACGGCCGTCTATTGGTATGACCTCGGCATCGCATATCAACGGCTCGGAAAAGCAACCGCCGCGAAGGCGGCCTACCAGAAGGCCTACCAATTGGAGCCGAACGACGCAAAATATTCCGACGCCCTAAAAGCACTTAATTGAACTACTTCTTCGGCTGCGCCGATGGCGGCAAAATATTATTCATCCGCAAATACATGGCCGCCGCTCCATAATGATCGGCCCATGCACTTGCCACCACTAGAGCCGCTGTGGCGCGCGGGTATTGTTTTCCTCCGAAGAGTTCCACGCTGTCTCCGAGCTTGGCGTCGCTCATCTTGCCAATCGCGTCGGCGCAGAAGTCAAACGACGCCTTAGCCGCCGCGGCCAGTTTGTCCTTGGGATCGGTATCCTTTACTTCCTCGGCCTTGGGCGCGGGGACATCCGCCGCCTTCGCGCAAAACTCATTGTTCGATTCAACGATGTGTACCACTAGGTGTCCAAAGGTCATTTGATCGGCGGTTGGTTTGTAGCTGAACTTGTCGGCGGGCATGGCGTCAATCGCCGCAAGAATATGTTTCTGCCGTATCGGAAGCATCATTTTCAACGCGGCTGTAACCGGATCTTTGGTCGCGGACGCGCTTGAAGCCGCCATCGTGGTGGAGGAAGGTGGCGCGGCGCTCTGCGCTTGTCCAAACGCATACGTCAGACTAGCCGCGAAAAGTAGAACTGTAACCGTCAGTTTCATAAGAGTCTCCCAGATTGCGTAAGCATAAACCGTCAAACCCTCTGCCGTCATTCTGTGCGTCTACACCGCAACCTCCGGCGTCGCTTCCAGCAAACTCCGGGTATACGGATGCTGCGGACGTTCAGTAATCTCTTCGCTCGACCCTACTTCCACAATTTTGCCACCATACATTACCGCGATGCGGGTCGAAAGATAGCGCACCACCGGCATCGAGTGCGAGATAAAGAGATAGGTCAGGCCGAAATCGCGCTGCAGCCGCGCGAGCAGGTTGACGATTTGCGCCCCCACACTGACGTCGAGCGCGGACACCGGTTCATCGGCCACGATAAATTTAGGACGCAACGCCAGCGCGCGGGCGATGCCGATGCGTTGACGCTGTCCGCCGCTGAATTCGTGCGGGAAGCGCCGCAGGATGGATTCGTCCAGGCCGACGGCACGCAGAAGTTCGACGACGCGCGCACGAATCGTGTTTGTGCTTCCATGCGGCTCTCGGTGAATGATCAGCGGTTCGGCAATGATATCTTCGACGCGGTAGCGGGGATCGAGCGAGGCGAATGGGTCCTGAAAAATAATCTGCATATCGCGTCGCAGGCGGCGCATCTCACCGGCACTGGCCGCGAGCAGATCGTGGCCTTCAAAATGGATGCCGCCGGAAGTAGGCTCGATGAGCCGTAAGATCAGGCGTCCCAGCGTGCTCTTGCCCGACCCCGATTCGCCCACTAAGCCGAGGGTCTCGCCCGCATGGATGTCGAGCGAGACTTCGTCGACCGCGCGGACTTCAACTCCGGATTTTCCACCAAGCACAGATTCGCTTCGCGGATAAATCTTGGTCACATTGCGGACTTCGACAAGAGCCATGGTTCTTATTCAAAATTCTAGAAATGAAAAAAATAGCAGCTATTGCGCCGCGATCATGGGCACCGCGGCCAGCGCGGCCAGCAGCCCGACGAACCTCCAGCGAGTGAAATGTTCTTTCAAGACAATGCGCGCCAGCAGCACCGTGACAGCCGGATAAAGCGACGAGATTGCGACGGCTTCGTCCAGTCGCCCGGTCTGGCTGGCGCGGACAAAGAGCATGGTGCCGAGCGAGTCGATACAGCCGGTGAGCACTCCCCAGCGCACCCCGGCCGGAGTGATGTCACGAAAATTCCGCTGCAGCAGAACAATCAGAGCAGTGATGATCAGGCCGCCAGCCCTGGTGAGCATGGCGATCCAAAAAGCCGAACCCTCGCCAGCTTTATGGATGCAAAGATAGAAACCAGCGAATCCGATTCCCGCCAGAGCAGCGAACCCAATACCGTCGGGAGTATTGCCATCTTCAGACCGCGTAATCAGCCAGAGTCCGGTAGCGGCGAAAGCGAAGCCGAGAATCGGAATCCTGCCTGGCAGGCCCTCAGTAAACATCGAAAAGAAAGTTGGGATCGCCGCGCCCAGCACCGCAGCCACCGGCGCGGTCAGCCCCATCCTTCCCGAAGAGAGCGCACGATAAAAGATGGCCAGAGCCGCGCCTCCCGATGCTCCCCCCACCAGCACCCACGCGGCACTGCGTCCCGAGAGAAAAGTTGCATGGCTAGCAGTGGCCAGGGTTCCCACTAGCAGCAACCCGCCAATGTTTACGACAGTCGTGAACAAGAAGGCGTTAGCTCGCCGGGTGGCATAGCCACCGAGAAAATCGCTGGTGCCCCACGCCGCGACCGCGGCCAGTCCGTAGGCGGCCGAGACGAATTGGGGTGAGGCGTACATGTTCGACGAGGGTAACACGCAGGCGCGGGAACCGAATGCCAACACATGGGTGAAGGAATGCTGGTAAGGTTCGAGAAGCTGTAGTGCCGGGTAGTGTCCCCCCAGGGCTGTTGCAACGGAAGCCTTCGCCGGCAGAGCCTGCCCTGAGCTTGTCGAAGGGAGTGCCCGCGCCACACGGGCACTAAGTGTTAGAATTTCCAAAAGCCGCTTCTTTACGAATTTCAGGTTCTAAGAGACCACATTGATCGAGCTGGCACCTTCGATTCTTTCGGCGGACTTTGCGCGTCTCGGGGAGCAGGTGCGCGCCGCGGGTGACGGTGGCGGAAGTGTCGTCCACGTCGATATTATGGACGGGCATTTCGTCCCGAATCTCACGATTGGGCCGCCCGTGGTGAAGGCGCTGCGTAAGGTCACGAAGTTGCCGCTCGACTGCCATCTGATGATCGAGAATCCAGACGAATTTATCCCGGCATTCGCCGACGCTGGGGCGGATTGGATTTCGGTGCATCAGGAAGCTTGCCGGCATTTGAACCGCACGCTGCATCTCATCAAGAGCCACGATTGTCTGGCGGGTGTGGTGATTAATCCGGCTACACCGGTGGATGCGCTCGCAGAGGTGCTGGACATTGTGGACTATGTGCTGGTGATGTCGGTGAATCCGGGATTCGGGGGGCAGAAATTTATTCCGGGAACGCTGCACAAAATGCGCCGCTTGGCTGAGATTCGCAGTCAACGCGGGCTAAGCTTCCGCATCGAAGTAGATGGCGGGATTGCGCTCGATACGGTAAGTGACGTGGTGCGGGCGGGCGGAGAAATTCTGGTGGCGGGCAACGCCGTGTTCGGAAACGGTGATCCAAGAAAGAATGCAGAAACGCTGCTGAAGGCGGCAACGGAAGCCGCGCTCTTGAAAGTTTAGTTTTAGCCGCATAAAGAAAGCCGAGCTTCGCTCGGCCCACATAAACATCTCGAGGTCTTATGTTACGTCGAAGTTCCTTTGTCGCAGTGGTCGGCATGTTGCTGCTCGTCACAGCCGCTTGCACCAATAAAAAATCCGTCAATCCTTTGGCCAACGTAGGCTCCAAGCAGCCCGACAAAGTGCTGTTCGATAAGGCCATGGACGCGATGAAGCACAACCGCTTCGACGTGGCACGCATGACGCTGCAGACTTTGATCAATACGTATCCGGACTCCGAATTTATCGCCCGCGCCAAGCTGGCAGTGGGGGATTCCTGGTATGCGGAGGGCGGTACGGCGTCGCTGGCGCAAGCCGAACAGGAATATCACGACTTCGAGACCTTCTTCCCCAACATGCCGGAGGCGGCCGAGGCGCAGCTAAAAATCGCAAACATCCAGTACCAGCAGATGGAAAAATCCGACCGCGACTACACTCATGCCAAGCGGGCCGAGGATGAATACCGCAACCTGATCATGCAGTATCCCGACAATCCGAAACTGGTGAAAGAAGGCAAGCGGCGACTGCTGGAAGTGCAAGAGGTTTTAGCCGACCGCGAGTTTGGCATCGGAAGGTTCTATTACCTGCGGCAGTCGTTTCCCGCTTCGATTGCGCGACTACAGACCCTGGTAGAGAAATATCCGCTATATAGCCGGGCCGACGAAGCGCTCTACTATCTGGGTCAGGATTATGAAGGTCAAATCGCGCAGTTCCGGGCGCGCCCAGTCTGCAAGGCGGGTAACACTCCACCGGGCTGCGTTGGAGGAGAAACCACCAAAGCCAAAATCATTGAGGAATGGACCAGGCAGGCAACCGCAGCCTACTCACAGATCATCACGCGTTACCCGCTGATGGAACGTGGCGATGACGCCAAGAAGCGCCTGGCGGCTCTGCATCAGCCGATCCCGCGGCCAACCAAGGCGGCCGTGGCCCAGAACCGCGCCGAGGAAGAGAGCCGCCGTGAGGCCAACACTCTGGACCGTTTAATGGGCGTGGTGAAGAAGGGGCCTGACATGGCCCAGGCGTCAAAAGTAGGAGAACCGACGCTGGTCGATCCCACCCCGGTCTCCGCCAACCAATTGGCAGGAGAAACCATGCGTCGGGCAATGGGATCTCCTGCGGGTGAACATGGTGTGAGCGTGGAAACGATAACAGGCGGAGCTCCCGGCCCGAACGAGCCAGCTCCGCGATCCGATGCCCCTCCGCCCCCGGCCAGCGCCGACCCCTTCGCCCGGCCCACCACCAATACAGCAGCGGATCCGAACGAACTCAAGCCTGCCGCTCCGGATCCGAATGAGTTGAAGCCCACCGCGCCTCCGGATCCGAACGAGCTGAAGCCCTCTGCCGACTTAGCTAGCGATCGAGATATTTCCAGCAGCAAGAAGAAGAAAAAGAAGGGGCTGAAGAAGGTAATATCCTTCTAAGCAGACGCGACGAAATCGTTGATGGCTGGCTTATGTGCCCGCTGGCGGGGTGCCCGTAAAAACCTGCTGAACGATTTGCCAACTCCCGTTTGTCTGGCGCTTGAAAATGATTATGTAGCTGCCTTTGGCATTGATTTTAGCGCCCGTAGCGATGGTGGTTAAGGTTTCCTCGAAGTCGCCGCTATCGTAGGCGAGATCCCCGGATGCTTCGAGATTCCGGCTGTGGAGCGTGAGGCCACTGTCGAAGGTAGCCATTATATTTTGGAAGAGGCTGCGAAGGGCCGCCGCGCCGGTGATGCGCTCGCCGGTGGGTTGTAGGAAGACGGCATCCGGGGCATAGAACTTCAGGATGGGTTCTAGCTGTTTGGTGTGAAGGTCTTGAACCCAGGCTTCGCGGATTTTGGCGAGGTCCGCGAGAGTCGAGGCTTGGGAAGTCGAGGCCTGGGCAGGTGCGGCGGCGTGGGAAAAAATCGGTGCGAGGATGGTGGCAAGGGCCAGGAACGTGACGGCGGCGCGGCGCGAGGGAAATAGAGGCGATTTGGCCGGAGCTGCGGAAGGAACGTTCATGGCGACTCCTTATAGTAATCGGGACGTGCTTCTCCACTTCAAACACGGTGCCGATCTTACACCCTCCAGGTCGCATCCGCGCGGTAGGTGCTGACCGCTGGTAACGTGTTACCCCCCGTCTGATCATTGACTTACGTCGAAGGGCAGGTTACCTTCGCGATATCTCCCCTCACTAGAGGAATTCTTTGGCCCGGAAAATACTGCTCGCCGATGACAGCGTGACCGCCCAAAACATGGGGCGCAAAATCCTCGCGGACGCGGGGTATGAGGTGATTGCCGTCAACAACGGCTCCGCCGCGCTGAAAAAGATCGCCGAGCTGAAACCCGACCTCGTCATCCTGGATGTTTATATGCCCGGCTACAGCGGACTTGAAGTGTGCCAGCGCCTCAAAGAATCGCAGGAAACGGCACGCATTCCGGTGCTGCTCACCGTGGGTAAGCTGGAGCCTTTCAAGCCGGAAGAAGCGCAACGAGTGCGCGCGGAAGGCTATATCGTTAAGCCCTTCGAGGCCAGCGAGTTGCTGAGCGCGCTGTCGAAATTGGAAGATAAAGTTGTGCCTCGGGCCGAGCCCTCCAAGCCCGGACGTTTTGCCCGGGCAATGGCTGCCGCCGATGACACAGACCGCGGCGGACGAACTCAACCCTCGAGCACCGAGACGGGCTGGAAGAACCGGATTAGCTTCCCTCACAAGAAGGGCGATGGCGAAGAAGCGGCCGCCGAAGAAGCTCAACCCTCGAACCGCGAAGGCGAAAAGGTTGCGGGCAAAAAGGAGAAGCATTACCAGCCAGCGCCGTCTGCTGCGGAAACGAATGTCGATATTTCGGCCTTCGCACCGATCGGCGTGCCAAAAGATGTAACGGCGTCAGAGGTCGCCGCAATCACGGCCGCGGCCGCGAGAATGCAAATGGCGGAAGTCGCCACCCGGGACGAGCAAAGAGGTTTTGAAACAGCTGATCCCAAAACTGCCATCCCCAGCGAATTTTCTGTCGAGCCCGCATTGCAGAGACTTCAGGACAGCCCCGCCGACGAAGATCAAACCAACTCCGGCGCCGAGGTCCGTCAGGCGGATGCCCAAGCCGCCGGCCGCCAGCCAGACAAGGTCGAAGTTTCGGGTGAACTCGCTGCCGTCGAAGCGAGCCACGGCCGCAACGGTGACGAACGACTGGAAGAACCGCAGGCCGCCGCCGTGACTATGGCAGCCACGTCCGAATCAGTAGTGGTTACAAGCTCCGGATCGCCGCGCTGGACCGCAGTGCCGGTCGCGCTCGGAAGCGACGAGACATCGATGTCGCTCGATCGCGAAATGCAAAAGGCGTACGCCGCGTTCGCCGCTGCAGACTACGCAACCAGCGCTGGCACAGTGGAAGCCGAGACCGCATCGCACGGGAGTTCTTCTGCTCGGTCACAAACCACAATTGAAGACGCAGTCTCAGCCATTTCAAATTCGGAGTCTGTAGCGAATCCAGAACCACCCATTGCATCTGCAGAGGCTACCCTCGGGACGCCACAGACTCCCGAGTCTCCCAAGCTCCATGAGAACGTCGCGCCGGTTGTAGAGTTTGGAAGCCCTACCCCAAACGCAGAATTTTCCGATGCTGCGCCGGACATGCAGGCGGCGCCGGAGACTGCGCCCCAAACGCAGAATTTTCCGATGCTGCGCCGGACATGCAGGCGGCGCCGGAGACTGCGCCCCCGGTCGCTGAGGCCGCAACCGCATCGTCCGACTCTTTTGCCCCCATCACCGATAAATCCGAACTGAAAGCGGATTCCGAAACCGTCAGGACCAGTGCCGCAGCTTGGGCCAGCTGGCGTCAAGTCCGCGACACCAGCAAAGGCGAAGAGCCGCAGCCCCAGGAATTGGCAGCACCCGATTCAGTTCCGTCTGACACCGCTGCACTAGCGGTCGCGGCCGGTGCTGAACAGGCAGTGCAGGAAGCTTCCGCGGCTGCCCCCAGGGGCACTCCCGCAGATGTCGCCACAGATGTCGCCAGCATCGTCGACAGCGTCCTCGCTGGTCTTCGCCCCAAACTCATGGAAGAAATCTCCCGCAAGATGGCCGAGAAGAAGTAGCTTAACCCCATCTCCCCGTTTGACCCTTCTTTTCTCCCGCCTGTAAGATCAAACTTCACCACCATCAGCGACTCCCATGTGTACAGGACCATGAATTACCCTGTGATCCCCTGTGCCCTCTGTGTTGAAGGTTTTCGCTGACGGCTGACTGCCAACTCATGCCGCACGAACTGCCTAAATCTTACGAGCCGGGCGCGATCGAAACGCGCTGGGCCGACTACTGGATTAAAGAGAAACTCTTCTCCGTCCCCACGCCGCCGCCCGGAGAAAGCCGTCCGGTATTCACGCTGCTGCTGCCGCCGCCGAACGTGACCGGCCGCTTGCACATGACGGGAGGGCTTCCAGTCTCTTGGATGGCGGAAAGCAACGTGAAGTTCGTTGTCCGTGTATTCTTCCCAATCACTCGTCACGCCAGCAATGGCGAGGGCTGCGAACGCTGTCAGGACGGCGGTCAGCAATGAAAAAGGCTTTCGCATGATTTCACCTCATGATGCAGGTAGGATCACGGCCATCCTACTCCCGAGAGTGCCATTAGCTGTCGTTAAATCGCCATAGCACTCATTTGACCCCAGTGGAGCCAATTCTCGACGGAGGAACTACTTTGTATCTATTAGCTGGGTTCTCGAATGCTGCTTAACTCAACTCGCGATTCCTGGCAATTGCAGTTGTGTTGCAGCAGCCCGCCCGAGCCTCAGTATCACTTGTAGACATCCGACACTCGGCTAGTCGAACCACCTGGCCCAGACCTTAGGATTACAGCTGTTCGTTAAGTACCGTGTAACGTGACAACCCATTTCCGTTGATCGGCAACCTAACCGGGGATTCAAAGCACTGTTGGCGGAGGATCTATGCCACCGAAGGCCCCGTGTGCGGCGCACCTCACATTCCTGATCCGAAGGCTGACCGATGCCCTAGTGTTGACCTTCTTCGTCGTGCCACTTTCGCTCTCCGTGTTGTCTGCTGGCGCTGGGGCCACTCCGCGCGAACATGTGATCTATTCATTTTCCAACGGCTGCTTCAATCCCTCCGCTCCCTTGATTGCCGATGAGCATGGAAACCTCTACGGTACTGCGTACAACGGCGGCCCGAATTTCGCCGGTTGCGTCTTTGAACTTTCTCCTAGCTCCGACGGGAGTTGGAGCGAAAAGACTCTTCACACCTTCAATATTACTGACGGCTTTCAACCGGTGGCCGCGCTTATCTTCGACAAGTTGGGGAATCTTTACGGGACCGCCAGTAGCGGCGGAACCTATGGCGGAGGGGTTGTTTTCGAGTTGAGCCCTTCTCCGACCGGTGAATGGACCGAAACCGCGCTCTACAACTTTGGAAATGGCGACGGGGGCAATGCGGCGTCCGAACTCGTTTTCGACAAGAACGGCAATCTCTACGGCACTACCGAATTCGGTGGCATTGGCAACGGCGGAACCGTTTATAAATTGAGTCCGAGCCCTGCCGGTTGGACCGAAACTATCCTTCACGAGTTCCCCGGCAACTGGCCGTATAGCTGCAGTACTACCGACGGCTATAATCCTCGGGGCAGCTTAGTCTTCGACTCCGAGGGGAGAATGTACGGAACCACCCAAGACGGGGGCGCTTACGGTCAGGGCACAGTGTACGAGCTAGCGCTTGCGAAAGACGGCTCTTACCAGGAACGGCTGCTTCACAGTTTCGGCGGGGCCGATGGGTCTCAACCCTTTTGGACCTTGACCATGGACTCCAGCGGGAATCTCTACGGAACAACCTTTGACGGAGGAAACCTCACCGCTTGTCCGAATGGCTGCGGCACCGTGTTCAAACTGACGAAACACGGCGACGGGAAGTGGACCGAAAGCGTCCTGTATGCTCTCGCGGCCTCTGACGGCAACGATGCGGTCGGGCGGGTCGTCTTCGATCGCGCCGGAAATCTATACGCTGCCGCCACGCTCGGAAGTACAGGCATAGATGGCTCGGTTTTCAGACTCACCCCGAGGGCGGACGGGCAGTGGATGGAAACTGTCCTTCATCGATTCCCGTGGCCAAGCACCGGCGACGGTGCGGCTCCCTACGCCGGATTGATTCTGAGAGGGAAAACGCTTTTCGGCACGACACTGATTGGGGGCGCTCACAACAGTGGAACGGTCTTCTGTATTCCGCTTCACGACCCCGTCCTCCCCAACTGCCGATAGCTGTTGCCTGCAAGCCTCCCGGGGGTGTTTGACCCTTCTTTTCTCGCGCCTGTAAGATCAAAAGTCTTAACCACAGAGTGCGCAGAGGTTCACAGAGGAAAGCAAGCTTGACCCTGTGAACCTCTGTGTCCCCCTGTGGTGAAGGTTTTCGCCGTAAACCCACATGCCGCATGAATTGCCCAAATCTTACGAGCCGGGCGCGATCGAAACGCGCTGGGCCGAGTACTGGATTAAAGAAAAACTCTTCTCCGTCCCCACGCCGCCGCCCGGAGAAAGCCGTCCGGTATTCACGCTGCTGCTGCCGCCGCCGAACGTGACCGGCCGCTTGCACATGGGCCACATGCTTAACCAGACTCAGATGGATATCATCGCGCGCTGGCATCGCATGCGCGGCTTCATTACCCTCTGGCTGCCCGGCACCGATCACGCCGGCATCGCCACGCAAATGATGGTCGAGCGCCAGCTTGCCAAAGAAGGCAAGAAGCGCCGCGACCTGGGCCGCGAAAAATTCATCGAGCGCGTATGGGAATGGAAGAAGCTCTACGGCGGCGCCATTCTGGAGCAGATGAAACGCCTGGGCGCATCC
>WNFD01005930.1_pt1 | contig 14790 bp, 14 predicted proteins | sample 5400491 | NCBI WGS metagenome assembly WNFD01 (sample SAMN13153343, study PRJNA577476) | soil metagenome | isolation source: 120 cm saprolite under Douglas fir tree site 2 hole 2 replicate 2 | place: USA:California | collected 2015-04-18
TGGAGGACGACGCCGTCATCGGTCGAGAAAATGCACTTCACCGGGCAGACCGCGGCGCAGGGAGCGTCGGTGCAGTGCATGCAGGCCATGGAGACCGAACGCTCGCCGGGCTTGCCGTCGTTGATGGTGACGACGCGCCGGCGGTTGATGCCCCACGGCACCTCGTTCTCGTTCTTGCAGGCGGTGACGCAGGCGTTGCACTCGATGCAGCGGTCGGCGTCGCAGAGGAATTTCATCCGCGCCATATCGCGTCTCCTACGCTGCCCGGATCTGACAGAGGGTGGCCTTCGGCTCCTGCATGCCCGTCACCGGGTCGTACCCGTAAGTAGTGAGCGTGTTCACGCTCTCGCCGAGCACGATCGGATCGGCGCCTTTCGGATATTTGCTGCGCTGGTCGACGCCCTGGAACCAGCCGGCAAAATGGTATGGCATCCACGCCACGCCTTTGCCGATGCGCTCGGTGATCAGCGCCTTCATCCTCGCCTTCGAGTTGTTCTCAGGGCCGGTGACCCAGACCCAGCGGCCGTCCTTGATGCCGCGTTCGACCGCATCCGCCGGATTGATCTCGACGAACATGTCTTGCTTCAACTCGGCCAGCCACTTGTTGGAGCGGGTCTCCTCGCCGCCGCCCTCATACTCGACCAGCCGGCCGGAGCTGAGGATCAGCGGGAACTGTCTGACCGTGCCTTTGTCGACTGCCGCCTTCTGCACGCTGAAGCCGAGATTGGGCACGCGGAACTCCTTGGCATCGGGCCGCGTCGGATATTTGGCGACGAGATCGGGGCGCGGCGTATAGATCGGTTCGCGGTGGACCGGAATCGGATCCGGCAAATTCCAGGCGACGGTGCGCGCCTTGCCGTTGCCGAAGGGACTGCAACCGTGCGCGATCGCCACCCGCTGGATGCCGCCGGAGAGATCGATCGACCACGAGACAGCGTCGGGAGTGTTGCCGCCGACTTTCTGAATCACCGCGAGTTCCTGCGGCGTGAGATCCGTGTCCCATCCGAGCTTCTTGAGCACGGCCAAGGTGAACTCGGGATAGCCATCCTTGAGCTCCGAGCCCTGCGAGTAGGAGCCGTCAGCGAGGAGGCTCGCTCCGTTGCGCTCGACGCCGAAGCGCGCCCGGAACGTGCCGCCGCCTTCCTTCACCGGCAGATTGGTATTGTAGAGAACCGGCGTGCCGGGATGCTTGAACTCCGGCGTGCCCCAGCACGGCCACGGCAGGCAGTACACTTCGCCGCCGACTTCCGGATCATCCTTCGGCGCGCGCAGCGTGACCACGTCGAACTTGGATTGATTGCGCATGTGCGCCTTGAGCCGCTCGGGCGACTGACCGCAATACCCGGTCGACCAGCCGCCGCGATTGATCTCGCGCAGGATGTCCTCGGCCGAGACCGCGCCGTTCTCGACCTTGATGTTCTTGAACATGCGGTCGGCGAAGCCGAGCTTGCGGGCGAGCAAATACATAATGTCGTAGTCGTTCTTGCACTCGAACACCGGCTTGACGATCTGCTCGCCCCATTGCAGCGAGCGGTTGGAGGCGGTGCGTGATCCGTTCATCTCGAAACTGGTGCAGGCGGGCAGCAGGTAGGTGCCATTCTTGCGCTCGGATAGGACCGCCCACGTGGTCGGATAGGGGTCGCACACGACCAGAAGGTCGAGCTTCTCGATGCCTTTCGCCGCGTCTGGCATGCGGGTGATCGTGTTGCCGCCATGCCCCATGACGAACATCGCTTTCATAGTGTCCGGTTGGGCAACCTGGTCCTTCGGCAGCAAGGTTGCGTCGAACCAGCGCGTGCTGGTGACGCCGGGCGTTTCCATGAACGTCTTGTTTACGAAGCGGGAGAGCATCCAGTCGTAGTCGACCTCCCACACCCGGCACCAATGCTTCCAGGCATCCTCGGCAAGGCCGTAATAGAGCGGCAAAGTCGTCACATCGAGGCCGAGATCGGTCGCGCCCTGCACGTTGTCATGGCCGCGGAAGATGTTGGCGCCGCTGCCGATATGGCCGACATTGCCGGTGGCGAGCAGCAAGATGCAGCTGGCGCGAACGTTGGCCGTGCCGACCGTGTACTGGGTCTGGCCCATCGCCCAGATCAGCGTTGAGGGCCGTTGCTTGGCGAAGATCTCGGCAATGCGCTTGACCTGCGTTTCCGGCAGGCCGGTGACGCGCTCGACCTCATCGGGGGGCCACTTCTCGACCTCCTTGCGGATGTCGTCCATTCCGTAGACCCGCTGGCGGATGAATTCCTTGTCCTCCCAGCCGTTCTGGAAAATGTGCCAGAGCAAACCGTAAATGGTCGGAATGTGGGTTCCAGGGCGTACGCGGACATATTCGGTTGCGTGTGCCGCCGTGCGCGTCATGCGTGGGTCGATGACGATCATGTTGGCGCGATTGAGCTCCTTGCCTTCGAGAATGTGCTGCAGCGACACGGGATGCGCCTCCGCCGGATTGCCGCCCATGACCATGATGGTCCTGGCATTGCGGATGTCGTTGTAGCTGTTGGTCATCGCGCCGTAGCCCCAGGTATTGGCGACGCCCGCGACGGTGGTGGAATGACAGATGCGCGCCTGGTGATCGGAGTTGTTGGTTCCCCAAAAGGCGGCGAGCTTGCGGTTGAGGTAGGCGGCCTCATTGGTGAACTTGGCGGAGCCCAACCAGTACACCGATTCCGGTCCTGACTTCGCACGGATCTCCATCAATTGGTCGCCGATCTCATCGATCGCCTGATCCCAGGAGATTCGATTCCACCCGCCATTCACGAGTTTCATCGGATAGCGCAGCCGACGCTCACTCAGGACATCGTCCCGCACTGCGGCGCCCTTGCAGCAGTGCGAGCCACGATTGATTGGGCTGTCCCAACCCGGCTCTTGACCAGTCCACACGCCGTTGGCGACCTCGGCGATGACCGTGCAGCCGACCGAGCAATGGGTGCAGACATTCTTGCGGCTCGTCACCCTGGCGCCGGCAGGAGGTGGCGGTCCGGCCTCGGCCTTACGGACAGCGCTGGGCGACAGAGTGCCGAGCGCGGCGAGGCTGCTGGCGGCGAGCCCCGAACGGCGAAGAAAGCTGCGACGATCGAGAGCGCCACTTGCTGGGGCCGGGAGTGCTGCAAGGCTGCCGCGGCGAGCTTCGCGTTGTGCCCTCTTGATCAGCACGATGGTCTTCCCTCACTTCGCCGGGTAGCGGTTGACACGGTAAAAGGTTTGAACCTCGGGCGAGTTCGCCTGGTACCGAGCCCTGCTTTTTTTGGCGGTGTTCCCTGTCTCCGCCGCAGCGGCTGCGAGTGGCACGGCGCTCGCGGTCACCGCGCCGGCTCCGGCCGCCAATAGGCGGAGCAGATCGCGGCGAGCGACCTTGACTGAGGAGCTGTCGTTCATGTCCGCCATGTGAGTCGTCTCCATCGCGGTCATTGATCAACCGATGATCGCGTGATCGCGGGTTGCCGCAGCGCACGGCTCGGCCCGGTGCTCCGTTCTCGACGGTCATCGCCGCGAGGTATCTGTGTGGGTCGAAGTCGTCCGCCGCTGGATCGACGATCGACCCATCCGTAGCGCAGAGGGCTCTAAGCCCGCTTTGGTGGTCTTGCTCTCGTTATTCCGATTTTGCGGAAAACCCGATGATCTGGCTTGGAGCTGCACCGACGGCGCCGACGGACAGGCGAGCGCCGTGGCGAGCACCCCCCTTCTGCTGCGAAACCGTTTGCCATCTGTCACCGATTCCTCCGCCTAGGTCGCGAGGCTGCGCGCCGGCGGCGCCATGAATTCCGGCCCGACCGGATCGGTGATCGTCTGGCGTAGGATACGATCGATCTCGGCCTTCGTCGGCACATCGAGCCACCAGCCCGCCACCTCGTCGACCGCCCGCAGCTGACCGGGGTGACGCGCGCCCCACAGCGCCGTGCTGATCCCCTGGTCCAGCATCCAACGCACCGCCAGGTGAATGACGCGCTTGCCGAAGCGCTGCTGGGCGAGCCGATCGAACTCGTGCACGGCGGCGACGTATTGCGCGAGCCGCGGGGGTTGGAATTTCGGATCGGTGCGGCGCAGATCGTCGCCGTCGAAGCCGGTATCCTCCCGTATCCGTCCCGACAGGAGGCCGCGGCACAAGGCGCCGTATCCGAGCGTCGCGATCTTGTTGTTGCGGCAATAGGGCAGGATATCGGCCTCGATGGCGCGCTCGAACAGGTTATATGGCGGCTGCAGTACGTGCAGCGGAGCAACGCGCCGGAACCGCTCCATCTGGGCGACCGAAAAATTGCTGACGCCAATGGCTCGGATCTTGCCTTGCCTGAGCAGCGCATGCATCGCGTCGGCGGTTTCCTCGACCGTCACCAGCGGATCGGGCCAGTGCACCTGATAGATGTCGATGTAGTCCGTTCGCAGCCGGCGCAGCGAATCTTCGACCTCGTCCATGATCCGCGCGCGACTTGCATTGCGGTACGGGTTTCCGTCCCTCCACTCCAGGCCGGTCTTGGTGGCAATGTGTACGCGCGAGCGCAGCTGACCCTCGGCGAGCGCCTTGCCAACGATCTCTTCGGAACGGCCGAACCCATAGACCGGGGCGGTATCGATGAGATTGATGCCGTGCTCAATCGCGTCCCGGATGGTCGCGACGGATTCCGCCTCGTCGGTTCCGCCCCACATCCAGCCTCCGATCGCCCAGGTGCCGAGCGCCACCCGTGACACTTCGAGCGGCGTGCCGGGAATGCCGATCCGTTCCATGCCGATCTCGAGGGCGTCAGTTTGATGGACCATGGTGCAGCTCCTTACATTTTCTCGAGGGCCACATCCTCGGCGGCAATCAGGCCGAGGGCAGTCCAGTCGAGCTCGGCGTAGCCGCGCGCGATTCCTTCGATTAACCGATCCCGCAGCACGGTCACGGACGGCATCGGGACCGATACCTTCTCCGCCTCCGCAAGAGCGAGACGTACGTCTTTGAGGGCCAAGGGCAGGGGGAAGCCGGGTTCGTAGCGCTCGGAGACGATTTTCTCGCCATAGATCTTGTGCACACGCCCGCCAAACATCGTGCTCGTGAGGATATCGATGAAAGGCCTGGGATCGAGGCCGCGCCTGCGGATCACGGCAACGACTTCGGAAAGCATTTCCAGGGTCGTTCCGGTGAGCATGTTGCCCAGCAGCTTGATCAGGTTGGCATGCGCTGGATTGGTTCCGACAACGAACGTCCGTTGTCCGAGAATGTCGACGAGCAGCCGGCAGCGTTCGACATCGACCGGAGCCCCGGCGACAACGATGAAGAGCTGGCGGGACCTGGCCGCGTCCGGATTTCCGAACACCGGCGCCGCGACATAACCTTGCCCATGGCGTGCGTGCTCGCCCGCGAGATGGGCCGCAGTGGCGGTGCTGATCGTGCTCATCGAGAGATGGATCGCGCCGGGCATCAGGCCCATGGCGAGACCGTCGAGGCCGACCGCATTGCGGCCAATCACGACGTCGCGAACGGCCGTGTCGTCCGGCAGCATGCTGACGACCACCTCGCAGTCGAACAGGTCGCGGAGATTGGTCGTCGGCTTGAGGCCGAGTGCCATGAGCTTGCCCATCCGGTCGGGACGGCGGACATAGGCGATGACCCGTTGGCCGGAACCGGCAAGATTTGCGGCCATCGCCGTTCCCATGCGACCGAGCCCGATGAATCCGATGTCGCCTTGCAACCGCTTGCCGCCGGCGGATGACGACGTACTATCGAAGGAAAACGCAGAGTTCGACCCGTCCTCGAGCATGAGACACCTTTTGATTGACTGCGCGGCCGCAAGGCCCGTCAGCTCGGATCACCCGATCCGGCCGCTGGTGAATTTAGCGATTGATGGATACGGCACTTGTCCGAGCTTGCTGCGCCTGACCCGATCTTGCTGCGAATGGGCCGCAGCCCCACTACCGTGGCCCGCTGACCGGCGCCATGCAGTCAAATAGCACCGCCGCCGAGGCACCGGTGTTCGCGGACTGAGAGAACGAATGAGAGTTCGAAATCAGCTTGGCTTGACCGAGCGCTGCATGCATTCGGCGCCTCTTCCCACAGCGCATCGAGGTTTTGCACAAGCCAAGCCGTCATCGACCGGGCTTGCGCAGAATCTCAAAAAGAGGTGCACCCGCATGCAGGCAGGATCACCGACACACGATGGCTACACAGTGGCTGAGCAAACGAGTTCGCGCCGGAGACCAACCTAAAGTATGAGGTCTTCGACCATTTTGCGTTATGTGAGCATCTGAGCGGATAATTTATCCAATGGTCCGGACGGCCTACCTCGATGTCAATGCAAAGCAGCTGGCCGTCGGCCGTACCCTGCTGTTGCAGAAACGCGGACGGCTATTCCGCAACATGGAGATGTATCATGAAGAGGCTGATCGTTGCTCTCGCGCTGATGACCGCGATTGCGGTTCCGACGTTTGCTCAGACCGCGAACGCGGCGCTGGTGTCCCCGTCGAGCCCTGCTTTCGGAGACAACGGCTACTGATTGCCGACAAGCTTCGATTTGCGGACCCCGAAAGGTTCCGATCGGAGGTTGGGCATGAGGTGTTTAATCTGCCAGCGGCCGGCGTTTGCGCCGGCCGCTCTCTTGCGCCCTGGAAAGAGGGTGCAGCTCCGACCGATCAGAGCCGAGCCGGCGGCAGAATTTCTTAGCACCCGTTCTCATTCGAAACGTCCAGAGGGCCGGTCGGAAGAGGTCGCGTGACACGAGCAGGGGTTGGCGGGCGCGATTGCCGCATCTGTGCTGACTGCTTTGGGTTCTCGGTCCTTGCACGGCATGGATGCTTAATTACCGCGCCCGAGGGTGCTATTCTGTACCTTGGTCTGCACTCGGAGAGACCTCGTGACACGCGATCCAAGCCCGCCGCGCGCGATTGCCGAAGAGCCCATCATTTTTGTCGTTGACGACGACGAATCGGTACGCGAAGCGCTCAGACGACTGTTCCGTTCCGTCGGTCTCCGGGTCGAGATGTTCGGCTCGGCCGCGCAGCTGTTGCAAACCGAGCTTCCGGACTTGACGAGTTGCCTGGTACTCGACGTCAGATTGCCGGGAGTGAGTGGCCTCGACTTCCAGGCCGAGCTGGCCAAGGCGAACATTCACATTCCCATCATATTCATGACCGGCCACGGCGACATCCCGATGACGGTGCAGGCGATGAAAGCGGGAGCGATCGACTTCCTCACCAAGCCGTTTCGCGATCAGGCGATGCTGGATGCGGTCGCCCGGGCGCTCGAGCGCGACCGCGTCCGGCGAGAGGGAGAGAAGCGGGCTTCGGACTTGCGGGCCCATTTCGAAGCGCTGACTCCCCGCGAGCGGGAAGTGATGGGCCTGGTCACCGCCGGCCTGATGAACAAGCAGGTCGCCGGCGAACTGGGGCTCAGCGAAATCACTATCAAGATCCATCGCGGCCACGTCATGCGGAAAATGGGCGCGCGGTCGCTGGCCGATCTGGTGAGAATGGCGGAGGCGCTCGGAGTGCGCCGCAACAAGTCGGAGCGCAGCGGTGGCGGCCCCCGAGCTGCCGGCTAAGTGTAATACTTAGATATGATTTTTGTCCTGGGCGCGATGACATATCTTCGCTTCGTATACGGTCTCTACAGCTGCAATTTTGCCGCCGGATCCCGACGCCGAGGATAAGCCATTGCCTAACCCGCCGACCATCTCGATCATCGACGATGATGAATTCGTCCGCTCGTCGGTGAGGAGCTTGGTCAGGTCGCTTGGCCTGGGGGCGCACACGTTTGCGTCGGCAGAGGAGTTCCTGGATTCCCCGGATGTGAACGATACGTCCTGTGTGATCACCGATTTGCAAATGCCGGGTCTGAGCGGCATCGAGCTGCAGCGACTGCTATTGGCGCAGGGGCGGCGCATACCGATCATCTTCGTGACTGCTTTTCCCGAGGACCCAATCCGGGCGCAGGCCATGGATGCGGGAGCCTTAGGCTTCCTGAGCAAACCCTTCGAATGTCAGGCTCTCGTCAATCTCATCGACAAGGCGCTTGCCCCTGGTGGGAAAACTTGAAGACCCATGCGATGGCTGTAAGCGACCCGCTGACCGCCCACCGGGGATCCGCGTCGGCGATGCGTCCGTCGGAAGAGCAGCAGCTGCTGCTCTCGACCCTGCCCGCGAGCCCGGTGCAGCGGCGGCTTGCCCTTTGCGTGGTGCTGTTTCTGCTGGCTGCACTCGCTGCGACAGCGCCTCTCATCACCGTGCCAATCGGATACATCAGGGAGTTCATCCCTGCTTATGCGACGGCGATGTTCGTGATCGGCTTGATCACGTCTGCTTTGCTCTTCGTTCAGTTTTCCATCGTCCACTCGCGCGCGTTGCTCGCCATCTCCAGCGGCTACCTCTTCACCGCTCTCATCACCATCCCGTGGGCGCTCACCTTTCCGGACTTGTTTGGGCAGACCGGCCAGCGGAGCGTCGCATGGGCGCTACTGTCCATGCTCTGGCACGCCGGCTTTCCGGTGTTCGTGATCAGCTATGTGCTGCTGAAGGACGACGGCCCACCGCGGATGCAGCAGCGGTCCCTGCCTTTTGCCATCGCGACGAGCGTCGCCGCCGTGACGGTGGTCGCGGGGGTTCTGGCTCTGCTTGCCAATAACGCGGATCGATTGTTGCCGAGCGTCTTTCCGATCACGATAGATTTCGAAAATCACGAAGGCATCCGAACGTTTTTGACCGCACTCATGCTGTTTTTGACCTTCCTTGCTCTGGTTTTGTTGTGGTCGAGGTGGCGCTCCCTGCTCGACATGTGGCTCATGGTGGTGATGTGCGCGTGGTTGATCGAGGTGTCGCTCATCTTTGTGGTTGGTCGCCGCTATGTCGTTGGATGGTATGCGGCGCGAGTCTACGGACTCGTGGCCGCGACGTTCGTGCTGGCCATTCTGCTTTCGGAGACGACTTGGCTCTACGCGCAGCTTGCCCGTTCCATGCTGGCCGAGGGTCGCGAGCGCGAGGCGCGGTTGATGACCATGGATGTATTGTCGGCGTCGATCGCGCACGAGATGAACCAGCCGCTCGCCAGCGTGGTCACCAATGCCGATGCGGCGGTGCGCTGGCTCTCCCGCGCAACGCCGGATCTCGAGGAGGTCAAGACGGCGCTCGAGCAAATCCGCAACTCGGCACATCGTGCCAGCGAGCTCATCGGCAGCATTCGTGCGATGGTCAAGAAGGATCGACGGAGCCGAAGCCCGCTCGACCTTAATACGCTCGTAAGCGAAGTTCTCGCGCTCGTCGACGATGAGCTGCAAAGGCAGCGCATCTCGGTGGAGGTTCAATTGGATGACCGCCTGCCCAGCGTTGAAGGTGATCGCGTCCAGCTGCAGCAGGTGCTGATAAACCTGGTCACCAATGCGATGGAAGCGATGGCGGAGAACAGGGGTCCCCGGATTCTGCGCTTCCGAACCGCGGCGCAGGAACCGAGCGGCGTTTTGGTCGCGGTCGAGGATACCGGAACGGGGATCGATCCGAAGAACCTCGATCGCATTTTCAATCCGCTATTCTCCACCAAGTCGAACGGCATGGGCATGGGGTTGTCGATTTGCCGATCGATTGTCGAGGGGCACCACGGCCGACTCTGGGCCTCGGCTGGCAGCAATGGCGGCACGGTTTTTCAGCTGGTGCTGCCGACGAAGTAGGTGCTCACCGTCGGTCGCCGCGACGCAAGGAACCGCGGCTAACACCAAGGTTTACGTGCACCCACCGGTCAAGTTGGTTGGGCGAACCCTGAGTAGAATAGAGAAGCGCAGTTCGGGGCGATATCTCCGTGATGTTGCTGGCAACTTACGTTCCCCAGCAATGGAGTCAGATCACACGCAAACACGGAGATGTAATCATGAAGACCTATCTGACGAAAGTGGTGGCCGCACTGGGACTGCTGAGTGTGCTTACGGTCGCCAGCGCCTCGACGTCGCTCGCGGAGCCCATCTACAATGGATACCCGCTGCACGATTGGTATACGACCGACAGCTGGTAATATTCTGGAAAAGGGCGCGGCCAGGGAGCGAACGCCATGCGACCTAGGAAGTTTTGCAGACGCCAGGTGCTCAAGGCAGCGACGGCGCTGGCCGCTGGCGCCGTCTTTCCCGAGCCGCTCAAGGCCGCTGTGCCGGAGCCGACCCCGGTCGGCCCGGCCCTGCTCCAGGCCGCCCGCAAGGAGGGAGCGGTCGCGTTCTACACCGCAATGGACATTCCGGTCGCGGAGCACCTGGGCAAGACGTTCGAAGCCAGGTATCGCGGCATTGCCGTCAGCGTGAAGCGGTCCGGCGCGGAGCGAGTGTTCCAGCGCATCGGTAAAGAAGAGGAAATCCGGCTCCATGAGGTCGATGTCGTCTGCAGCACCGACGCAGCACATTTCGTCCATTGGAAGCGCGACGGTTTGCTCGCGCCCTACGTGCCAGAGGACGTAGCCAGGCACCTGCCGGCCGAGCAGGTCGATGTGGACGGCATGTACGCAACCGTGTTCGCCATGCTCAGCCCCATCGGCTACAACACCAATCTGGTCAAGCCAGAGGATGCGCCCAAGAGCTTCGCCGACCTGCTCGATCCGAGGTGGGAGGGCAAGATCGTCAAGAGTGACCCGGTCTATAGCGGCACGACCCTCACTGCGACGTTTCAAATCGCGCGCGATCTCGGCTGGTCTTATTTCGAGAAGCTCGCCCGGCAGAACGTGGTCCAGGTACAGTCGGCACTCGATCCGCCGAATAAGCTCGCGCGCGGCGAGAGCGCCGTGCAAGCCGACGGCGCCGGATCGAACCTGATGCTATTGAAGGAGCAGGGCGCGCCGGTAGAGGCCGTCTATGCTGCCGAGGGCACCCCGCTGATTATCGCTCCGAGCGGCATATTCCGGAGCGCGCCCAATCCGAACGCGGCGCGGCTGTTTCAGAGCTTTCTGTTCAGCGCCGAGGCGCAACAAATCCTGGTCGACGCCTCCGCCTTGTGCTCATTCCATGCGTTGGTGAAGGAGAACCCTGGGCGCCGGCCGCTGGCCGCGATCAAGTTCATGAAAAGCGATCCAGTGGCGATGGAAGCGCAGCGAGCGGAAATCGAGGCGCGCTATAGCAAGATTTTCGGCGCGTGATTATTGGGACGACGGGTAGAAAGAGCCTCTCGTCGGTTCTACCGGTTGGAACGAAGCCGTTCGCTACCCGGAGCGGTCTCGGACTGAGCATCGTGGCGGCCATCAGCGAATTGCATGGAATCAAGCTGAACGTGCAGGACAACGGGCCCGGTCTTCGAGTAACGCTGAGCTTCCCGGTCTAATGCGGTCCACATTGCGGACCCGTAAGTTCGCAGTCGGACCGGGACACGCCACATCAGGGCCTGTAAGTGGCATTTTCAATTTCAAGTCACGTCAGAACAAACCATACGATACCCAGGATCACGCCAGCCAAAAAGATGGCTTCCCCGTCCGATAATATCTCCTCCTTGCCGGGCATCTTCATGACGCATCTCCATATCATGAGTGACGAAACTTGCGTCTGTCAGCTAGTTGCCCGATGCGGGTGTGCTTGACCGACCTTGCCGAATCTTGTCGGCACTTGCGGTGATCTCGACTGCCCCGATGACGTTTCCCTCCCCCGCAATCTCGGCGATCTTGATGCATGGGCCGACCGCCGACAAAGGCAGCTCCCGCTTTGAAGGTTGTGATCGACGACTATGCGGCAAGGTCCGGCATTCGTCTCAAGCCTGAATATGAAGCCGAGAATCTGTCTATGGCGATGTCACTCGTGGCGTCCACGGCGGCATGACCCTGCTGCCGCTTTATGCCGAGAATCTGCTTTCACCCTCTGTTGTCACTCGTCCGCTGCATGGCGACGTTCCGACGATCGACCTGGTCATCGGCTACAACAAGTCGAACACGTCTGCCTTGCTCAAGCGCTTTCTTTCGCGAGTGGACGAAGTGGCGGCACGGGTTTCGCAGAAGGCCCGCCGATGATTTCCTATCCCTAGACGACATGGCGAGTGTCTGTTTATGGCGTGCGCCGTGAGAAGTCGAACAAACTCCAATACTTCTCGCCAAATCCCGGCGCGGGTGATTGAAGCAAGCCGAAATTCAGAAAAGGGATCAGCAAGCCAATAGCCTTAGCCTTTGCGCCATACGGTCGCGAGCCACGGTTGCTTGTGGCGCGGGAGTCCCGGCGGGCGGTAGTAATGCCGCACCTCGAAGAACCCGGCAGCGCGAACGTAATTGCGCCAGGTGTCGAGATCGAAGAAGCAGCCAAGGTTTCGGAGAGTTCGAGCAATACCCTCGACAACTCTTTGCTCGGCACGTGGAACAGCGACGCATTCGCAAACACGCCGTCGAAGCGGCTTTTCGGTAATACCATCGCGAGAAAATCCTGGTGGAGAACCTCGCACCCGGAATAGGAGCGCGCCATAGCCACGAATTCCTGCGATCCATCCAGGCCCACAGCGTCGTGCCCCAATGAACGAAAATGGTGGAGGTCTCGGCCGGGTCCACAACCCAGATCAAGAATGGAATAGGGCGGATCGCCCTCAATCGCATCCAGAAGCGCCGTATAGTTTTGGGTGACGTCGTGATCCCGAGTGCCATCCCAGTATGCCTCGGCTAGCCGATCGTAATGGGCGATTGTCACCTCTGAAATGCGATGCGACTGCTCGACATCGACCCGAAGTGGCCCGTTATCAGACTCACCCTTCCGATTGCTCATGCCAACTGCTTCCCTCAACCACTTTGCTCGCGCGTCTTAACAAGGGAGATGTTATCGAGGGCCAATCTATGTTGGCTTTGCGGCCATGCTGCAGTGGTTCCGTTCACCGCGCAGCTAGCCGAGGAAAGCGCGCTTGAGCAGCTCGGTATCGAGGCGATCCGTCTTCGCACGTCGGTGCTCACGCGAGGCAGGGACACTCGATGGGTGGATCACGTAGGCGTCGATCGCGTGTGCGCGCAGCCTCAACGTGACAATGCCGTCCGGTGTCATTGTCGCCATCCCAATCTTGTCCAGGCTGCACCACCAATACGTCCGGACATGATTTTCGGAAAGGACAGGGTGGCGCCCATCGGGTCTGATGACCGTCTCCCGAATAGATGCCGGCGCCGAGCTTGCCCTTCCCTGGTCAAGTGCCGCAAAACGTTTGGTGCACGACTTGATCGGGCCGCGGCGGATCGACGTAGCGGCTGAAGGCCGGTTGATCCTCGTAAGGCATGGAGAGCACCGTGAGCAGACTCTCGAAGGGCAAGAAATACCCATCGTTCACGGCTGCGGAGATCGCCTCCTCCACCAGATAGTTGCGCGGGATGAAAGCAGGGTTAGCCGCACGCATCGCCGCCCGGCGCTCGTTCGCCTCTCCACCCTCTTCTGCAAGCCGATGGCGCCATCTCGCCGCCCAATCGTCGAAGGAGCTCGGATCGGTAAACAGGCTGCGCACACCCGCGTCGCCGTCGGGGCTGGCAGCCGCGTCGCACAGCCGGCGGAAGATCAAGGTGAAATCGGCGCCGTTGCGGGCCATGCGCTCGAGGAGGTCTTGTGCTAGGGACAGATCGTCCGGCCGCGGTTGGAACAGGCCGAGCTTGCGGCTGAGGCCCGCGGCGTAGGCCGTCTCGAAGCCAGTGGCGAACGCGTCGATTGCCTCTTGCGCCTCTTTCACGGCAGCGTCCTTGTCCTCTGCAAGCAGCGGCAAGAGCGTCTCCGCCAGACGGGCGAGGTTCCACTGGGCGATGCGTGGCTGGTTGCCGTAAGCGTAGCGCCCCATGTTATCGATGGAGCTGTAGACCGTCCCTGGGTGATAGACGTCCATGAAGGCGCAGGGGCCGTAGTCGATGGTCTCGCCCGCTATCGACATGTTGTCGGTGTTCATGACGCCATGAATGAAGCCGACGACCAGCCACCTCGCTATAAGCGCTGCCTGGCGCGAGATCACCAAGTCGAGGAGGGTGCGGTACCGGTTCGCGGCGTCAACCGCCTCTGGGTAATGCCGCGCGATGACGTGATCAGCGAGGCGCCGGATCGCATCCAAATCCCCGCGCGCCGCGAAGAACTGGAAGGTGCCGACACGGATGTGGCTCGACGCGACGCGGGTCAGTACCGCGCCGGGCAAAGGCGTCTCGCGCCAAACCGGCTCACCGGTCGTCACAGCGGCGAGCGCTCGGGTCGTCGGAATCCCGAGCGCCGCCATCGCCTCGCTGACGATGTATTCGCGCAGGACAGGCCCGAGCGCCGCGCGTCCGTCGAGCCGCCGGGAAAACGGCGTTGGGCCAGACCCCTTGAGCTGGATGTCGCGGCGCGCGCCGTCGCGATCGATCACCTCGCCGAGAAGAATGGCACGTCCGTCACCGAGTTGAGGTACGAAAGTCCCGAACTGGTGGCCGGCATAAGCCATGGCGAGCGGCTCGCCTCTCTTGGGCACCCGGTTGCCCGCGAGGATCTCCACACCCTCCGGTGCGGCAAGCTTTCCCGGATCGAGCTCGAGATGCCAGGCGAGCTTCTTGTTCAGCCGAACTAGACGGGGCGCGGCGACGGGAGTGGGCCGAAGCCGCGCGAAGAATCGGTCCGGCAGGCGGACGTAGCTGTTGTCGAATTCAAAGAAATCGACTGCTTCGGTTTGTGCCGGCATGAACAGTTCCAGCGCGCGGCGTTTGAGATCGGCAAGATCGACAACATCGAGAGCCGCCTCGTGCGTCGATTGGAGGATGACGGGAGGCGCGCTGATCGATGGCTGCAACGGTCGAATCGGGCCAGCTCCGGACTCTCCCAAGTAGAAACCCACGTTCACGGATTGACCGTATGCCGCGCATCCTGCCGTCCGGGACAGGCATGCTACCACAATCATCGA
>WNFD01025460.1_pt1 | contig 14789 bp, 13 predicted proteins | sample 5400491 | NCBI WGS metagenome assembly WNFD01 (sample SAMN13153343, study PRJNA577476) | soil metagenome | isolation source: 120 cm saprolite under Douglas fir tree site 2 hole 2 replicate 2 | place: USA:California | collected 2015-04-18
AGGTCGATCACCACGGAATCCTTGCCGCGATTGAGCCAGACGAAATAGCTGCTCTGCCCTTTCGCCGCCGCATCGTAGCCGCGCGCAAAATCGCCCTCGGGCCGCTCCACCTTGATGACATGGGCGCCGGCGTCGGCCAGCCGCGAACTGCAAAACGGCGCGGCGACCGCCTGTTCGACGGCGATGACGATCAATCCCTCAAGCGGCAGCATCGGAGTTTCTCAGTAGGAACGGGGCATGCCCAGCACGTGCTCGGCGAGGTACGACAAGATGAGATTGGTCGAGATCGGCGCGACTTGATAGAGCCGGGTCTCGCGGAATTTGCGTTCGACGTCGTATTCTTCGGCAAAACCGAAGCCGCCATGGGTCTGCACGCAGGCGTTGGCGGCCTCCCAGGAGGCATCGGCCGCCAGCATCTTGGCCATATTGGCCTCGGCGCCGCAATCAAGTCCCGCTTCATATTTGCGCGTGGCTTCCCTGACCATCAGCTCTGCCGCGCGCATCGCCGCATAGGCCTTCGCAATGGGAAACTGGACGCCTTGATTTTGGCCGATCGGACGGCCGAATACCGCGCGCTCCTTGGCATAGGCGGAAGCCTTGGCGATAAACCATTTGGCGTCGCCGACGCATTCGGCCGCGATCAGGATGCGCTCGGCATTCATGCCGGACAGGATGTAGCGAAAGCCCTTGCCTTCCTCGCCGATCAGGTTCTCCGCCGGCACCCTCATGTCGGTGAAAAAAACTTCCGTCGTCGAGTGGTTCATCATGGTGCGGATCGGACGGATCGAGAGCCCGTTGTTCTTGGCTTCGCGCATGTCGACGATGAATACCGACAGGCCGTCGGTGCGCTGCCAGCAAGATCATCAGGTCGGAATATTCGGCGCGGCTGGTCCAGATTTTCTGGCCGTTGACGATATAGCTGTCATTGCCTTCGCGCTTGGCAAAGGTCTTCAGCGACGAGGTATCGGTTCCGCTGGTCGGCTCGGTGACGCCGAACGCCTGCAGCCGCAATTCGCCGCTGGCGATTTTCGGCAGCCATTTTGCCTTTTGCTCCTCGCTGCCGTGGCGCAGCAGCGTCCCCATCGTATACATCTGCGCATGGCAGCCGCCGCCGTTGCACCCGGCGCGCTGGATCTCCTCGAGGATCGCGGCCGCGGCGGACAGTTTCAGCCCGGCGCCGCCATACTCTTCGGGGATCAAGACCGAGAGATAGCCGGCCTCCGTCAGCGCATCGACGAATACCTTGGGATAGGCCATCTCGCGGTCGAGCTTGCGCCAATATTCGCCGGGGAATTGGGCGCAAAGCTTGGCAACGGCTTCGCGGATATCGGTATATTCGTCTTGTTCTGTGGCGGTCATCGGAACTCGGCTGGCAGATTGAGGGCGCGCGGATCCGTGGCGCCGATAAAGCTCTTCGTCGTGGTTTCGGCGAGGCTCGGCGGGTTAAGGGTGGCGTTGTTCACGCGGGAATGCGCACCGGCAAGGATTCGATGCCGCGCACGAAGCTGGAATAGACCCGCTTCGGCTCGCCGACCACCTCGATCCTGTCAAATCGTTTCAGCATCTCCTGCCATACGATCTTCAATTGCAGTTCGGCGAGCCGCATGCCGACGCAGCGGTGGATGCCGAAGCCGAACGACAGATGGGTGCGGGGCCGGGCACGGTCGATGATGAAGTCGTTGGGGTCCTCGATCGCCTCTTCGTCGCGATTGCCCGAGACGTACCACATCACGACCCGGTCGCCCTTGCGGATGGTCTTGCCACCGATTTCGGTATCTTGAAGGGCGGTGCGCCGCATATGCGCCAAGGGCGTTTGCCAGCGAATGACCTCCGGCACCATGGAATCGATCAGCGCCGGATTGTCGCGCAGCTTCTGATACTGGTCGGGGTGTTCGTTCAGCGCCAGCACCGAGCCGCTCATGGTGTTGCGGGTGGTGTCGTTGCCGCCGACGATCAGCAAAATGATGTTGCCCATCAGATTGTCCGGATCCATGTGACGGGTGGCTTCGCTGTGCGCCATCATCGAGACCAGGTCGCTCCGCGGCTCGGCATTGACGCGTTCATTCCAGAGCTTCGAAAAATACGCCGCGCACTCGTCCATTTCGGCCTTGCGCTGTTCTGCCGATTCGACGACCCCGCTCTTTGGCAGCGCGGTCGAAACGTCGGACCAGCGCGTCAGCTTGCGGCGCTCTTCCCAGGGAAAGTCGAACAATGTCGCCAGCATCTGCGTGGTGAGTTCGATCGACACCCGGTCGACGAAATTGAAGGTCTCGTTGCGCGGCAGGGCGTCGAGCACCTTACCGGCGCGCTCGCGGATCAGAACCGCAAGCTCGTCCAGGTGCGTCGGCGTGAACATCGGCGACACGGTCTTGCGCTGGGCCGAGTGGTGCGGCTGATCCATTGCGATGAAGCTCGGCCAGTCATACCCCGCCGGCAGGTCGCGGATCGAGATGCCGCCGAGACCGGAGTCGGATGAGAAGATGCCGTGATTGGTATCGACATGCATGATATCGTTATATTTGGTGATCGACCAATAGGGTTCGATCGGCGCGTTGGTGCAGTAATGCACCGGCTCTTCCTTGCGCAGCCGCTCGAACCAGGGCCACAGCGTGTCGTTCTGGAACAGCCGCGGCGCGCCGGGGTGAAAATCCTTCAGCGGCGTCGAATAGGCCTCCTCGCGCGCCAGGCGCTGAAGCTCAGCCTTGTCGGCTCGGACCGCTGTCTGGATGTTCATCGCTGATCAATCCCGAATATCTGTCGTCACAAGCTCAAATCAGCCGGCGATGCGCACCGGCAGCGTCTCATAGCCTTTGACAAAGCTTGAATACACCCGCTTGGGTTCGTCGACCACCTCAATGTGATCGAAGCGCTTCATGATTTCTTCCCAAATTATCCTCAATTGCAGCTCGGCGAGCCTGAGCCCGACGCAGCGATGAATACCGAAGCCGAAGGATATGTGGGTGCGCGGCCGGGCCCGGTCAATGATGAACTCGTAGGGGCGATCAATGACCTCTTGGTCGCGGTTACCCGAGACGTACCACATCACGACCTTGTCGCCCTTCTTGAACTGCCTGCCGCGGAACTCGATGTCCTCGAGCGCGGTCCGGCGCATATGCGCCAACGGCGTCTGCCAGCGGATCACCTCCGGCACGAAGCTATCGATCAAATCAGGATTTTCGCGCAGCTTCCTGTACTGATCCGGATTCTTGCTCAAGGCATAGATGCTGCCCGACAGCGTGTTGCGGGTGGTATCGTTGCCGCCGACGATCAACAGGATCAGGTTGCCGAGGAAATTCTTCGGGTCCATGTCGCGCGTGGCTTCGCTGTGCGCCATCATCGACAACAGGTCGCTCTTCGGCGGCTGATTGATGCGCTCTTTCCAGAGCTTGCCGAAATACGTCGCGCATTCCAGCAGTTCGACCTGCCGCGCTTCTTCGGTCGCGACGAGGCCGTCCGGGCCGGGAAGCGTGGTTGCGACGTCGGACCAGCGCGTCAGTTTGCGGCGGTCCTCCCACGGGAAGTCGAACAGCACCGCAAGCATCTGGGTGGTCAGTTCGATCGAGACCTGATCGACCCAGTCGAACACATTGTTCTTCGGCAGATTGTCGAGGCATTCGGCCGAGCGCTTGCGGATATTGATCGCGAGTTGGTCGAGATGGGTCGGTGTGAACATCGGCGCGACGGTCTTGCGCTGCGCGCCGTGGCGCGGCTGATCCATGGCGATGAAGCTTTCTCGGCGAAAGTCGGGTGGCACGTCGCGGATGGTTATGCCGCCGAGCGAAGCCGCCGAGGAGAACACCGCATGATTGGTCTCGATGTCCATGATGTCGTTGTATCTTGTCACCGACCAGTACGGCCCGAACATGCTGTCCTTGCAGTAATGCACGGGGTCTTCCTGGCGCAGCCGGTCGAAATACGGCCAGAACGTATCGGAGCGGAACCTGGTCGATAATTTGAGCGGAATCGATCGTCCCGTGCATCGGGCAGCTCCCTGATTGCCCCCTCCATGGCGACGTCCGGAGGGCGGTCGTTGCCGCGAATTACAGCCCGTTGCGGGCGCCAGAGCAAGGGAGAGTTTGGAGCATTCTGCCGCATAGCGCCGGCAATCCGCCCCAAACCCCCTTCTCGGCATCTTCCGTCCGTGACAAGCTTATTTCCAAAGCATAAGCATTTGCCCGGAGGCAGCCCGACCATGATCCCCAACGCGCATCGGATGTTCAACTTCGATCTCGGCGAAACCGCGGACGCGATTCGCGAGACCGTACACGATTTCTCGAGCCACGAGATCGCACCGCGCGCCGACGAAATCGACAGGAGCAATCAATTTCCCCGCGACCTGTGGCCGAAAATCGGCGCACTTGGCCTGCACGGAATTACCGTCGAGGAGGAATATGGCGGCTCGGGGCTTGGCTACCTCGAACATTGCATTGCGGTTGAGGAAATCTCGCGCGCGTCGGCGGCGGTGGGCCTGTCCTACGGCGCGCATTCGAACCTCTGCGTCAATCAGCTGCGCCGTAACGGCAACGACGCGCAGAAGCGGAAATACCTGCCGAAGCTGATTTCCGGCGAGCATGTCGGGGCGCTGGCGATGTCGGAGCCCGGCGCCGGCTCCGACGTGGTGTCGATGTCGACCCGCGCCGAGAAGAAAGGCGACCGCTATGTCATCAACGGCAACAAGATGTGGATCACCAACGGCCCGGTCGCGGAAACCCTGGTGGTTTATGCCAAGACCGATCCGGCCGCCGGCCCGCGCGGCATTACCGCTTTCATCATCGAAAAAGGCATGAAGGGATTTTCCACCGCGCAAAAGCTCGACAAGCTCGGCATGCGCGGCTCCGACACCGGCGAGCTGGTGTTCGAGAATTGCGAGGTGCCGGAGGAAAACGTGCTCGGTGAGGTCGACCGCGGCGTCAACGTCTTGATGTCCGGTCTCGATTACGAGCGCTCGGTGCTGGCCGCGGGTCCGCTCGGGATCATGCAGGCCTGCCTCGATGTGGTGATGCCCTATGTGCACGAGCGCAAGCAGTTCGGCCAGCCGATCGGCAGCTTTCAATTGGTGCAGGGCAAGATCGCCGACATGTACACGACGATGAATGCCTCGCGCGCTTACGTCTACGCGGTGGCGAAAGCCTGCGACCGCGGCGAGACCACGCGCGAGGATGCGGCCGGTGCCATTCTCTATGCATCCGAGAAGGCGACGCAATGCGCGCTCGACGCCATCCAGTTGCTCGGCGGCAACGGCTATATCAACGACTATCCGACCGGCCGGCTGCTCCGCGACGCCAAGCTGTACGAAATCGGCGCCGGCACCAGCGAAATCCGGCGCATGCTGATCGGACGGGAGCTGTTCGAGAAATCGGCTTGATATAACGCGCGGTATGTGTCGTCCCTGCGAACGCAGGGACCCATAACCCCTGGCGCCAGTTGTGACAGACGGCGTCCGGCCTTATTGCGAAAACGAAAATCCGCGCGATTTGGGTCCCTGCGTTCGCAGGGACGACGCGGCGAGAGTTCGTACTCTACTCCGCCAGATTATTGACCTTCCGCACCCAGACACGGACGTCCGCGAGCACCTCGGGCAGCACCGCCTTGACCCCGGCCACGGTCATGCCGGCCTTGATGCGCGGATCGTACAGAACGTTCATGATGTACTGATCGTAGACGTCGAAAAATCCCATCGAGACATTGTCGTTGAACATGGTCCAGGGCACAGAAGAGGTATCGTTGATCGGCCCCAACGACTGCAGCAATTCCTCATAGGCGCAATCGAGGAAGATGAAATCGCCGTTGTCGACCGTGAGGATCACGTCGGAATGCTCGATTTCAAATTTTTCGTTTTTGCGGAAGCCGGACAGGCATTGCGGATCGAGCGAGGTTCTGATCTCGCGCGCCCGTTCGCCGCCGTAGAATCTCGAGATGGTGCGGAACAGATCGCGGTCGCGCACCAGCTTGACGAGAACGTTGGCGCCGTCGCTGGTGTCCGCCATGGCGATATCGAGATGCTGAACCCGCTGCGCGATGTCGGCGACGACTTTCGCAAGCTGCGCCTTGCGGTCCGGCCGGTTGCCGTCGGCGAACACCCGCACCGGACCGTCGTACTTTCGGATGCGGTCGACGCGGCCGGCCAGATGATATTCAGCGCCGAAGGCGGTCTTTAAAAATCCTTCAATGATCTCGCTGTCGGTGAATGTCTTCTTTTCGGCCCGCTGGCGCGATGCGATGGCGGGAATCTCGGCGGATGCCGATGGCGGCGGGACGACCGCGTCGAACGCGATTGCAGCCAACGCCACCGCGAATATCCGTCGAGCCTGGGAAGACCGATCAAGAGCGCTCATCGCAAACGACGCTGCCGCAAGCGGCGCATGCGCGCAAGGCTTGATCAGGCACCTGCCGGCACAAGTTCTCGTGCGTGGCGCCGCCCTAGTTTTTCACGACCACGGTGGTGCCGACGGAGACGCGACCATAGAGATCGGTGACGTCGTCATTGGTCATGCGGAAGCAGCCGGAGGATACCGCCTGGCCGATCGTCTCCGGCTCGTTGGAACCGTGGATGCGGTAAAGCGTGGAGCCCAGATACATGGCCCGCGCTCCGAGCGGATTGTCGATGCCGCCGGCCATGTGGCGCGGCAGGTCGGGACGACGCGCCAGCATCTGCGAGGGCGGGGTCCAGTTCGGCCATTCTTTCTTGGCGGAGATGCGGTGGGTGCCGCCCCAGCGAAAACCGTCGCGGCCGACACCGATGCCGTAGCGAAGCGCCTGGCCATTGGCGAGCACGAGGTAAAGCCGCCGCTCGGCGGTATTGATGAAAATGGTTCCGGGCGCATAATTGCCGGCAAAGTTCACGGTCTGGCGCGGAATCGGGTTCGATCCGCCGATGCTGAAATTGGGGCCGCCAATGATATCGGGCCTGTCGAAGCCGAAGCCCTGGGCGCGCGCCTGGCTGGCACCGGCCAGCAATGTCACCGCCGCCAACAGCGAAGCAAAAACACGGATCATCTTCGTCCCCGCAAAAAATCAAATTCGCTGCGAGACAGGCCATAATTGGCGCGATTTCGCAAGCAACGAGCCCGTGAGCGCTGCGAGTTTCAATCATTGGCGTTACTGAAATGACACTGCGAGCGCGGCGATGCTGGCAGCGTGCGATCTTCGAAGAGTTTAGACGCAAGCACGGACGGCTCCCTCCCGTTGCGGGGGAAGGTTGGGGAGGGGGTCCACGCGCGCGGCCGTGCGTGTATCACCCCACCCCCGACCCCTGAGAGCGAGCTTCGCCCGTCTCGACCCCCAAAAGGGGGAGGGGAGAGAAGATCGCGATGAACGGCAATGCAGGCTCGCCCTTTGACGAAACGCGCCAGGAATGATTGATCTCCGATCAGTTTTAAGAAACGAGGCGGGAGTGGAACGATGAACGGTGCGGAAAGTCTGGTGCGGACCTTGGTCGCGGGCGGCGTTGACGTCTGCTTCGCCAATCCCGGCACCTCGGAGATGCATTTTGTCGCGGCCCTTGATATTCGAGGGCGTGGTGACGGGGGCGGCGGACGGCTATTTCCGCATGAAGGGCACGCCGGCATCGACGCTGCTGCACCTTGGGCCCGGGCTCGCCAACGGCCTTGCCAATTTGCACAACGCCAAGAAGGCGAATTCCGGCATCGTCAACATCGTCGGCCAGCATGCGACCTACCACATCGAATATAATGCGCCGCTGACCTCCGACATCGAGGGCCTGGCGCGGACGATGTCGGCGTGGGTGCGTACCTCGCCGGACGCGAAATCCGTCGCCGCCGATGGTGCCGCAGCCATCGCCGCGGCCAAAAACGCGCCGCCGCAAATCGCCACTCTGATCCTGCCCGCCGACACTGCATGGAACGAGGCTGACGACATTGCGCAGGTAGCGGCGGAATCGCAGCGCGCCAATTACTCGTCGCAAGCCGTGAACAAAGCGGCGAAGGTGCTGCGCGGCGGCGAGCAGACGCTGTTGCTGCTCACCGGCAGCGCGCTGACCGAGCGCGGGCTGGCGCTGGCAGCGCAAATTTCGGGGAAGACCGGCTGCAAGGTGATGGGCCAGACCTATAACCCGCGGATGGCGCGCGGGCGCGGGCGGTTCTCGATCGACCGGATTCCCTATGTGATCGAGCAGGCGCTGCCGATCCTGAAAGATTTCCGGCACATCATCCTGGTCGAAACCAACGATCCCGTGGCGTTCTTCGCCTACCCCAACAAGCCGAGCCTGTTGAAGCCCGAGGGCTGCGAGGTCCACCGCATGACCTCGGGCGGCGAAAACTCGGTCGCGGCGCTGGAGGCGCTGGCGTCCGCGCTGGGCGCCAGGCCGCAGGATGCCAAACCGCAAAGCCTGGTCGAAATCGCAAAGCCGACCGGCGCGCTGACCCACGCCTCGATCGCGCAGGCGATCGCGATGGCGATCCCGGAAAATGCCATTGTCGTCGATGAATCCGTCACCACGGGGCGCGGATTCTTTCCGCCGACCGCGGCTGCCGCCCCGCACGACTGGCTGCAGAACATGGGCGGCTCGATCGGGTTTTCGACGCCGGTGGCGACCGGGGCCGCGGTGGCGTGTCCCGATCGCAAGGTGATCTGCATGGTCGGCGACGGCAGCGCGATGTACACCCTGCAATCGCTGTGGACGCAGGCTCGCGAAGGCCTCAACGTCACCACGATCGTGTTCGCCAATCGCATCTATCAGATCCTGCGGGGCGAATTCGACGGTGTCGGCGCCGGCGAACCGGGACTGCGCGCGCTCGACATGTTGAAAATCGACCGCCCGGCGATCGATTGGGTCTCGCTCGCCAAGGGCATGGGCGTGCCGGGCCGTGCGGTCGCCAATGCCGACGATTTCAACAAGGCGCTGGCGGAAGCCATCGCCGAGCAGGGACCGCGGCTGATCGAAGTGCAGATGTAGGGGCGAGCGTCGAATTATCGCCTCATATTGTGGCCGGAAATGCCGTGAACAATAACACGGTCATTGCGAGCCAACGGGTCGGCGCAAAGCGGCGCCCGATCACAGGCTCCGCGAAGCAATCCAGCGGATTGTTATGGTAGTTTCTGGATTGCTTCGTCGCTTCGCTCCTCGCAATGACGGAATGTTGTCGGAGGCCACATGCAGTCCGAGTTGAACAAGGTTGTAAGCGCCCTTCATGAATTCTACGCGCGCGAGACCCATTTGCTGGAAAAGGATCTCGGCGAGCGCACGCTCACCCACCGCCTGGCGGTGCACCTCGAAAAGCAATTTCCGGGATGGGACGTCGATTGCGATTACAACCGGCTGGGGGAGCGCACGCTGCGGCTTCCGAAGGGAACCATCGTCTCCACCGACGATCATCTCGGAAAATCGGTTTATCCCGATATCGTCGTGCATCAGCGCGAGATTCCCAATAACCTGCTCGCGCTCGAAGTGCGGAAGGCCGCCAATCATCAGCCGCCGGAGCATGACCAGCACAAGCTGCAGGCGCTGACCGATCCGCATTTGTGGTTCGCCTACTGGATCGGGGTCTATCTTGTGCTAGGCAAGAACAGCGTCGTGTCGGATGTCTACGTCGGCGGCGTCATCGACCAGCCCCTGTCCGGCTGGTTTTCCCGGCGGCTGAAGGATGCGGGCTTGGGGTTAGGGTAGAGTTTGATGGATTGGAGCCTCGACATCGCATCAACGGCAGCCGGCTCCCTCTTCCACCCAACTCGGGTTTACCCGAGTTGGGCGTTTCAAATCTGTCGAAGTCGGATATATCCGACTTCGATGGGAGAGGGTTGGGGTGAGGGGTTCAGGTCTATCGTTAGGCCGTAACCCCTCACCCGGATCGCCGAGGCGATCCGACCTCTCCCAACGGGAGAGGTGGCACTGAGCATGTGGGACGCTCAGATTCCAATTCGTGCTAAGACCCTGAGGCTGAAAGATGCGGAGGCTGCAAATGAGAATCTCGCTCACACGGTCCATCCTCGCGGCCGCGCTCCTGCTAGCGGGCGGACCATTGGCGAAGCAAGCGTGCGCGCAAACCCCTGCCGCCGGATCGGCGGTCGAGGCCGCCTATCAGGCCATTCTCGCCAACCCCAAGGTGATCAAGACCCTTGAGGACATCAAGGCCGACGACGCCACGGCATTCGCCGAGCAGAAGCGCATCACCGAAATCCCCGCGCCGCCATACAAGGAAAAAGTCAGGGCCGAATATTATCTGAAGCGGTTTCAGGAGCTGGGCTTCAAGGATGCCGCCATCGACAGCGAAGGCAATGTGATCGGCTTGCGCAAGGGCAGCGGCGGCGGCAGGCCGAAGCTGGTGGTGTCGGCGCATCTCGACACCGTGTTCCCCGAAGGCACTGATGTTACCGTGAAAGAGAAGGATGGCGTCATCCTTGCGCCGGGCATCGGCGACGACTCTCGCGGTCTCGCCGCGCTGCTGTCGCTGATCAAATCCATCAATGCCAACGACATCGCGACCGTCGGCGACGTCTTGTTCGTCGGCACCGTCGGCGAGGAAGAACTCGGCAATCTCAGGGGCGTCAAGGCGCTGTTCCGCGACCACGCCGATATCGACGGCTTTATCTCGATCGACGGGCTTGGCATCACCCGCGTCGTCAATCAGGCGACCGGAAGCCATCGCTACGAGATGATTTTCAAAGGCCCCGGCGGCCACTCTTTCCAGGAGTTCGGATTGCCGAGCGCGATCCATGCCATGGGCCGCGCGATTGCAAAAATCTCCGATCTGCAGACGCCCGCCGAGCCCAAGACCACGTTTACGGTCGGCACCGTCGGCGGCGGCACCTCCGTCAACGCCATCGCCGGCGAGGCCAGGATGGCGGTCGATATGCGCTCGGATTCGACCGAGGAGCTGTTGAAACTCGAGGCTCGCCTGCTCGATCTGGTCAAGCAGGCGGTGGCGGAGGAAAACGCGCGCTGGAAATCCGACAAGATCACCGTCGAGATCAAGCTGATCGGCGACCGCCCCGCCGGCATCGTCGCGCTGGATTCCCCGATCGTGCAGGCCACGCAGCGCGCGGTGTCGACGATTACGCGCGGTCCGCGCGTGACCTTTGCCGGCTCCAGCACCGATTCCAATCTGGCGATGTCGCTCGGCATTCCCGCCGTGACCATCGGCGGCGGCGGCGATGGCGGCAACTGGCACTCGCGCAACGAATGGTACAAACCGGTCGACGCCTACTTCGGGCCGCAAAACGCGCTGCTGACGATCTTGATGCTGACGGGGCTCGATGGCGTGACCAAGCCGGCGCTACAGGTGAGGGCGGGGAAGTAGCCTGATTTTCAGTGTTGTAATTGCAGGTGGACGAGCGCGGATTTCTTGGACGTGTGGCTCTGACCTTGCACGATCCACAAACTCACTAACGTCCGACCCTTAGGACCGTGCCTTCGCTTTCACCCGGCCACCGCGTCCGGGTTCCTGGTCGAGGGGCCGGAGGCAACTGGCCATTCCGGCATATAACGACAATCCGGGCATTGAATTTCCTTGGGGGTGGAACAAAAGAGCGGTGAGGCCGTTTGGCACTTCGGCACACCCCGTCTGGAGGACATCATGAACAAGATAGCGATCTCTCTCGCGGTGGGCGCAAGTGCGCTCTTCGCAACTGCCGCCACTGCTGCGCCGCTCACTGCCAGTCCATCGGTAGCTCCGGACAGCAATATCCAGAACGTCGGCCTGGTATGCAACGAAGACGGCCGTTGCTGGCGGGAACGCGGTGAACGGCGCGTCATCATCCGTGACTCCTACGGTTACGACGCTCCTCGCGAGCGCTACATCGAGCGCCGTCACTATGAAGATCGTGATGGCGTCCGCTTCCGCGCTCCCGGCGTCAGCGTCGGCATCGGCACCGACCGCTACTGAGACATAAGGTGACCTGCAAAAGGCCGCGGAGAAATCCGCGGCCTTTTTTGTTTGCGCCGAGGGCAATGGACTGACCTCAAATTCAACAGAACAAGACTGGAACAATTGACCTTCGGTTGCAGTTGTCTCTCTGAACCGGGGAGTTTTGACCGTGGCCAAACCAGCCAGAAAAATTTCATGACCAGTCGAGCCGTTCGGAATGACATTCACATCGATCGCGTTAGCAGTGCCGCTATCTGCGAGGAAATTGGCGATCGGCTGCGTATCGGCCTGACAGGCAAGCCCGAGCGATTGCCGCAACATATGAGGATGCTGGTCGAACAAATCGCGCAGAATGATTCCGACCGGCCGGACTTGGCGCCAAAAAGGCGAAACCGCGGTTAGCTAACTGATCAAATTTGCACAGACAGCAGCAGATCGATGCCGCGTTTGAGCAAAATGCCGGGGTGTCACGATGAATATGTCGAGTGAAAGCCTCCTGGTCATCTTGTTCGTCGGTCTCGTTGCCGGCTGGTTGGCAGGCCAAATCGTGCGCGGCACCGGTTTCGGGATCGTTGGCGATCTCGTTGTCGGGATTTTGGGTGCCTTTATCGGAAGTTGGTTGTTGCCGCAGCTAGGCATCCATCTCGGTACTGGCGTGATCAGGGCCATCGTCAACGCCACCATCGGTGCGATATTGCTGCTCCTGATCGTGCGACTCTTTCGAGGCGGCGGCGGATGGGGAAGCCGCTGGCGCGGCGGCTGGGGCCGGCGATGGTAACGCCCTCCCGGCGCATAAGCGCAATTTCGGGATGCGGTGGATCGAGCCGCCGTTACTTGGTCTTTCCGTCCTTGTCGTATTGCGCGAGAAACGCCCACAGATCGCTGGCTTCTTTCTCGTTCTTGATGCCGGGGAATATCATCTTGGTGCCGGGAATCTTCGCCTTCGGGTCCTTGATGTAATCCTTGAATTCGGCCTCGCTCCAGTTGATGCCGGAATTCTTGTTGGCGTCCGAATAGGAATAATCCGGCGCCGAGCCGGACTTGCGGCCGTTGAGCCCGTTGAGCTCCGGGCCGACCTTGTTCTTGGCGCCTTCGCCGATCGCGTGACAGGCCATGCATTTGTTGCAAGCTCAGTGTCCGGGTTTTCATGATGTGCTCTTGGTGGGTTTCGGGGGGAGGGGCGACGGTGCCGCCGCCGTTGTGGCATGGAGGGCTCGCGGTGGACAAGCCGCGAAACGCTTCCGGGTTTCATCGATCTCGCCTGCGCCCTTCCGATAGTAGGCATTCCCGGCCCGTCTTTCCCTTGGCGACCTACCCAAAACGATCCAGACGTGCTTGATTCATCATCACAAATCGGAGAGCACGGGTGCGCGTGCGCGAAAAGCGGACCTGGGAGAAGTTACATGACCATCATGATGCCCGCATCGGATGACGCGGTTCTGAAGCGCCGCGACGCCATCGTGGCGGCGCTGCGCGCGATCGTGCCGGGCGAGGGCGTGATCGATAGCGCCGCTGAAATGGTCCCTTACGAGTCCGATGGCCTGATGGCCTATCGTCAGCCGCCGATGGTCGTGGTGCTTCCGGACACCACCGAACAGGTGTCGCAGGTTCTGAAATATTGCTTCGAGCAGGGCATCAAGGTGGTGCCGCGCGGCGCCGGCACCTCGCTGTCCGGCGGCGCGCTGCCGCTGGCCGATGGCGTGCTGCTGGGCTTAAGCAAATTCAAGCGCATCCGCGAGATCGATTTCGACAATCGCGTGGTGGTGACCGAGCCGGGGGTGACCAATCTCGCCATCAGCCAGGCCGTCGCCCACGCCGGATTCTACTATGCGCCCGACCCGTCGTCGCAGATTGCCTGCTCGATCGGCGGCAATGTCGCGGAAAATTCCGGCGGCGTGCATTGCCTGAAATACGGCATGACCACCAACAACGTGCTGGGGTGCGAAATCGTGCTGATTACGGGCGAGATCATCAGGGTCGGCGGCAAGTCCGTCGAGAGCAGCGGCTACGACCTGATGGGAATCATCACGGGGTCCGAAGGCCTGCTCGGTGTCATCACCGAGGTCACGGTGCGGATTCTGCAGGAGCCGGAGACCGCCCGCGCCCTGATGGTCGGTTTTGCGCAAGTCGAGGCGGCCGGTCAATGCGTGGCTGAAATCATCGGCGCCGGCATCATTCCGGGCGGCATGGAAATGATGGACAAACCGGCGATCCATGCCGCCGAAGCTTTCGTCCATGCCGGCTATCCGCTCGACGTCGAGGCGCTCCTGATCATCGAACTCGATGGTCCCGGCGTCGAGGTCGATGAGCTGATCAGCCGCGTCGCGGCGATCGCGCAAGGCTGCGGTTCGACCACGGTTCAGATTTCCAGTTCCGAGACTGAGCGCAATCTGTTCTGGGCCGGCCGCAAGGCGGCATTTCCGGCCGTGGGACGGATTTCGCCGGATTATCTCTGCATGGACGGCACCATCCCGCGCGGCAAATTGCCGGAGGCCCTGACGCGAATCCGCGACTTGTCCGGAAAGTACGACCTGCGCGTCGCCAACGTGTTTCATGCCGGCGACGGCAACCTGCATCCGCTGATCCTGTACGACGCCAACCAGCCCGGCGAGATGGAGCGGGCCGAAGCCTTCGGCGCCGATATCTTGAGGGTCTGCGTCGAGCTCGGCGGCGTGCTGACCGGCGAGCATGGCGTCGGCATCGAGAAGCGCGACCTGATGCCGGAAATGTTCAGCGAGATCGATCTCAATCAGCAGCAGCGGCTGAAATGCGCGTTCGACGCCCAGGGCCTGCTCAATCCCGGCAAGGTATTTCCGACCCTGCATCGCTGCGCCGAACTCGGCCGCGTCCACGTCCACGGCGGCAAGCTCGCCTTCCCCGAACTTCCGCGATTCTAGCCGAGGCGGTCCATGGCCGTGACAGGTAAGGCAGAAGGGCCCAAATCATGGGCCCTTTTGATGTCGCGCG